>Ga0210383_10000134_pt1 | contig 75734 bp, 62 predicted proteins | sample IncBWC14OmetaG_FD_160072 | JGI IMG/M metagenome (GOLD analysis project Ga0210383, IMG submission 160072) | Forest soil microbial communities from Barre Woods Harvard Forest LTER site, Petersham, Massachusetts, United States - Inc-BW-C-14-O ...
TTGAAAATCCGGTGACTGTGGACTACTTCACCAGCGAGTAGGACGAGGCCATACCCTGGCACACCTACCAGTCGAGGTCAGCCAGTATTGCGCCGTAGATTTCCATGCCCTTCCAGAAATGCCCCAAGCGAAGATTTTCGTCGGAACTATGCTGATGGTTGTCGTAATTCACGATGGGGACGCCAATCCAAGGCAAGTTCAGATCCTGGAAAATGTACATTGGGACGCTCCCTCCGAGAGTGGGTGCTACGACGGTATCGCCGCCGGTTGCCTCCTGAACCACTCGAACCAGCGCCTTCGAGACGGGCAAGTCCATTGAGGTTCGAGACGCGGGATAATTCCATGCGTCTTTATGGACGCGAACGACATAGGGATGCGCCAGCCGTTCCTCCTTCGTGGGGATGTCAGAAGCGACGTAGAAACCTTGCTTGCGGATGTGTGCCAGGACCTGCTGAAATTTCTTGTCCGCGTCCTCACCTTCCACCAGGCGCACATCGATTGCGGCCTCCGCCTTTTCCGGGACGACGTTCTGGGCCGCTTCGCCGACATAAGCGCTACTTAACCCGCGGATGTTCAGCGAGGGTAGCTGGAGCAGGTCTACCAGTCGCCCGCCACCTCCTTCCGGCTGCGAAAACTGGAGCGCCCTCGAGAGTTCTGAATCGTCATTCGGCATTGCATCCAACGCTTTTTTCTCGGTTGCGCCGAGAGGCAGGACATCGTCATAGAAGCCGTCAATCAGAACGTGTCCGTCTCGGGACTTCATCGAAGCCAGCAGCCATGACAGTTCGAACGCCGGATTGGGCGCCCAATTGCCGTAGTGGCCGCTATGCAGCGCGCGGACTGGCCCATAGGTTGTGATGTTGAACCCCAGGATGCCGCGGTTGCCAAAGAAGACCAGCGGGCGTCCGCTCGGGTGTACAGGCCCGTCGCAGGTGATAAGCAAGTCTGCGTTCAGAAGACTCTTGTTCTCTTCGAGTGTGCGCTGTAAGTTGGGCGACCCGTTTTCTTCCTCTCCCTCAAGAATCAGCTTCAGGTTCACCCGCAGCGGGATGTGGTTTGCGCGCAATGCGTCCAGCGTTGCGAGGAGCGCTACGATCGGCGATTTGTCGTCAGAAGACGAACGCGCGTAGATTCGCCAGTCATCGTCGTAGACGGCCGCAGACTTTCCGGACGGGCTGGGGAACGGGATCCGCTTCCCACCGGCTTCGATCGCATTGTTGCGCAAGGCCGGCTCAAAGGGCTTGCCGTCCGTCCAGGCTGCCGGATCCACAGGCTGACCGTCGTAATGCGCGTAAAAGATCACGGTATGCCTGGCGGTCGGCGACGTAAGGCTTCCGAAAACCACGGGCCCGCGACCTTGGATGGGCAGCAGGAGTGTCTGGATTCCTCGTGCCTGAAGCATTTTTGAAAGCAACTCTGCGTTCTTCTGAATGTTGGGAGTGTCCGAGGCAAGATTAGGAATCGAAAGGAGGTCGGTTAGCTCGCGGATAATGCGATCTTCATTTGCCAGGCGGTACCCGCGCACGGCTTGTTGAACCTCAAGAGCTTTCGGGAGGGTTGGTTCTTGTGCGATCGCCAGATGAGGTAGAAATGCAAACATCAGAGTGACAGCGATTGATCTCAAGGTGTCTCTCCTGTGTGCTTCCCGTTTGCCGGAATCGTGCCCGGCGGTGATTATAAGCTGGTCGATCGAAGGATGAAGACAAAGGCAAGACGCAGGATTACCCGGGGGCTGAAAGCCCGGTCAGAGCGGAATCCTAACGCGGCGCTGAAGCGCCGCTCTTCCAGGTCAATCTACCAGGTCAATCTACGAAACGGCCGCGACCATGACCGCGGCCTGAGCATCTTCTTCGGCTTTCAGCACGCGATACCACGTGAACAGGATGAGCAGCGACAGGCGGGCGTCGGAGATGGCGCCTGCCATCGGCACGTCCACCGTTTTGTCGCGGACGTCGATGATCGCTACAGGCTGACCGGACTCGCCGATCACGCTCCATACTGGACGCCACCAGCCTTTGCACTGCAGGCGGAAGCTCTGGCCGTCGGTGAAGGTCAGCGTGCTGCCGCCGCCCCATTCGGATTTGAATGTGGCGATCGGTTGTTGGGAGGCTGTGTCGAACACCTCAGCGCCATTGCCGAGGCAGCCGGTCTTGCGGAACGTCCAGTTGCCGTTCTGCGTTTCGGCGACGAAGTTGGATGACCAGAAACTTGGCTGCTTGAGCGTGCCGATGATTTGGTCGTTGAGTTTGAGTTCGTAGCTGCGGCTGCAGGATGTTTTTTTCCAGGTGAATCCGCCGGAGATCGCGGATGAGGAAGAGAGAGGAATCATAAACACCTCCAGTGAAGGCATTCGATCCGATTTCATGCTAGCAGCGGAGTGTTAAAAACGCGTTAAGAGCGATCACGCCTGGAATCAAGCGCTTTCAGGGCTCCCGCCGGCTTCTTTCGCCCCTCCGGGGCTTTTACTCGCGTTCCAATCACGTACTCACAACTTGCGTTGTGGGCTGCATTCTTTCGCCGCTTCGCGGCTGGGTTGCCGACCGGGCTTTCGCGAGTGAAGTTCTACTGATTCCGGCGCGAAGCTCAATCCTCTACGCGGGCGCCTCGCTGCTACAATTCCGTCTTCACTGCGTTGAATGACCGCGACATGCGCTGAATCGGCGAACTTCAAGGGCTACGAATACGTACTGTCTAATGAGCGGCTTGGAGAGAGTCTCAGCAGTTCGAATCGTCCAAGCTTAGCTTCGTTCGTGATCGGGGCCAGTAGTCGTTGCACGAGTCTCAGGGGTTGTCGCAGATTTCCGGGGAGAGCGAGTGGAAGACGTACAGGTGGTCGCGATGCTGGTGCGGCGATGTATCGCCGGCGATGCCACCGCGTGGGAGGAAATCGTGCAGACCTATAGCCGCCGAATATACAACATCTGCTACCGCTTTGCTGGGTCGAGCGACGATGCGCAGGACCTTACCCAGGAAGTGTTCATCAAGATGTATCGGACGCTTCCCAGTTATGACCACACCAAGGGAGCGTTCGTGACGTGGGTTACGACCATCACGCGCAACCTGCTGGTCGACCATTTTCGCAAGTCGAAGCAGGACCGGATGACCGATTCGATGGACACCACGGCGTCGGATCACGAGGACGCGCAGCCGCTTAGTGAGCAAATTCCTGACCAATCCGCGCCGCCCGATGCCCACGTACGCAGCCGGGAGGTTGGGGAGACCGTGCACGCGGCCCTAGGCAGGCTTTCGCCAGAGCTTCGGGAAGCAGTGATTCTAAGGGACTTACAGGATCTGGACTACCGTGAAATCGCAACCGTTTTGAAGGTTCCGGAGGGTACCGTGAAATCGCGAATAAATAGAGGGCGGGCGGAACTTGCGCGCCTATTACAACGTACCTATAGGCAGGTGATGTGATGCCAGACCATACCAGTAACGGAATGCAGTGCAACGAGTTCGAGCACCTGCTCGCGGACGCCATTGACGGCGTTCTGAGCGGAACCGGACTCGGCCGATTCCAGGCCCACGCCCGGGTATGCCGGACGTGCGGGCCGCTGCTCGCTGAAGCTGAGGCGGGCCGCAACTGGCTGAAAGGTCTCACGGAGGTGGAACCTCCAGCCAGCCTGGTCAACAACATTCTGGCATCCACAACGGGCGTTGACACCCAACGCCTGCGAGTGACGGCACGTTCCGCCCAGTTGCAAATTTCCTCTTGGGAACGTGTGCAGGCCACTCTGTCGGAATGGCTGATTCAGCCAATCTGGGGGATGGTCCGCCAGCCGCGCTTTGCCATGTCGTTTGGCATGGCGTTCTTTGCCCTGTCGGTGGGCCTGACGGTTGCGGGGGTGAAACCCCAGGACCTGAGCCAGATCAGCCTGCGGCCGAAAGCGATTCAGTCGACGTACTTCCATGCGCAGGCGCGAGTGGTGCACTACTACGAGAACATCCACTTCGTCTACGAAATGGAATCGCGTGTGCGCGAGATCAGACGCAGCGTCGCGCCTGCTGAACCCGCGCCGGCCAAGAAAGATAACAAGAACAACACAACACAACAGCCCGAGCAGAAGCAGGAGCGCAATTACAGCCAGACGGAGAATCAAATCATTCTGGCCAGCGCTCCTGTGGGTCCATCTGTTTTCGGTCCGCAAAATCCGGATCTGCCTGTAGTGCCGGTGACCACTGACAGGAGGTTCGTATGAACTGCAATACGCATGGCGATACCGCAGCTGTTGCTTTCTGCCGCACATGCGGCAAGCCACTCTGTAACCAGTGCACACGCGATGTACGCGGCGTGATCTACTGCGAGTCCTGCTTGGCCGCGCGCATGGAAGGCGCGCCGTCAACGCCGTTTGTTCCAGTGACGCCGCCGCAACCGCCGCCCACGGGATATCAGCAGTTTATGGATCAAGGGCTGGGCATCAAGGTTCCGCCGGGACCGTCTTCCGGTCCGAATCCCGCGGTGGCCGGAATTCTCGCCGGATTCTTTCCCATCGGCGTAGGCGCGGTCTACACGGGCCAATACGCCAAAGGATTGTCGCACCTGGTGATCATGGTGCTGCTGATCGTGGGCCAAAGCGCGGATGTACCCTGGTACGTGCACATGGTGCTCGGCATCCTGATGGGGTTCTTCTACGTGTACCAGATCATTGACTCGGCGCGGACCGCGCGGGCCATTCAGATGGGGGAGCCGGCACCTGATCCGTTCGGTCTGGGGCAGATGTTTGGCACGGGCGAGAGATTTGAAAGTACCAAAATTCCTACCGGGGCTGCCGTCCTGATCGCGCTGGGAGTGCTGTTCCTGTTGCACACCGCAGGACTCTTTGAGGTTGGGATGGGCCTTGTCCTGTCGCTTTCTCTGATCTTTTTCGGTGTGTGGCTGTTTGCCAGACACTGGGGATTGATTGGCAGCAGCGGCACCATGTGTCGCTGCGAACGTTGCCGCACCCGCAAACTCATGGGGCCGGCGCTTCTGGTTACGATCGGCGTGCTCTTCCTGCTCGACAACACGGGGAGAATGGAATTTCACAAGACCTGGCCGGCAATACTGCTGGTGATCGGAGTGGTGAAATTGATGCAGAGCAACGCTTCCTCTGAAGGGCACTTCGGGCCGCTGCCTCCGGGCATGTCGACAGGAATTCCGATGGGATACCCGCAAGGATTTCCGCCGGCGAGTCCGCCGGTGGGTGCAGCGAATGTTGCGCCGCCGCAGGACCCACAAGCGCCCCAGAACCCAGACCCGACGGCCTCTTCCGGTGAGGTGAAAAATGTCTAGCCCGTTTACTCCGAATCCAGGTTCGCCGAATCCGGGTTCATCGAATCCTGGTTCATCGAATCCTGGCTCGGCGAATCCTGGTTCACCGAACTTCGGCGCTCCGAATCCGGGCGGTCCCAATCCAGGCACGCCTCCGGCGTTTTCGCCGCTGCCTCCACTGCCCCCGCGGGCGCACCGTTCGCTGGCCGGGCCGTTCGTCCTGATCGTGTTTGGCACGGTCTGCCTGCTGGGAACCATGGGCTTTTTGTCGCGGGTCCGCATGTGGCACCTGTTCGCCAATTACTGGCCGGTGCTGCTGATTTTCTGGGGTGTGATCAAAATAATCGAGCACCAGCGCGCCCACCGCGAGGGCACGCGCGCCCCGGGGATCGGCGCGGGCGGAGTGTTTCTGGTGGTGATGATCGTAGTGTTCGGCCTGGTCGCGAACCAACTGGAGCGCGTGAACTGGTCCGGGCTGCGCGACCAGCTCAATGTGGACGATAACGGCGACTTCACCAATATTTTCGGCCAAAGCTACAACTTTGACGATCATCTCGAGCAGGCCTTCCCGGCCGGGGCGAGCCTGAAGATTATTGACACTCATGGCGCGGTCAGCGTGCATGCGTCGGACGACAACAAGATTACCGTGGTCGTGCGCAAGCGTGTGGGGGCCGATAGTCAGAGCGACGCCGACGAATACAACAGCAAAACCAAGCCCACGATCACCGCGATCGGAGGTCTGGTGACACTCAACACCAATGCCGAGGCGGCGGGAGATCACGCGGTGCAGGTGGATATCGACGTTTCTCTGCCGCGCAAGGCGGCGGTGGCGATCACGTCCCGCAAGGGCGACGTGAACTTGTCGGGGCGCGACGGCAATGTCGACATCGCAGCCCAGCACTCGGACACGACCGTGGAAGACGTAAACGGAAACGTGAAAGTCAGCCAGGAAAAAGGCTCGGTGAAAATCGAGCAGATCAACGGGGATGTGCATGTGGAAGGGCGGGTCGACGAAGTGTCGCTGGCCGACATAAAAGGCGGGGCGCAGCTTGACGGCGAATTTCAGGAAAGCGTGAAGCTATCGCGCATCGCGAAGACGGTGATCTTCAAGTCTTCGCGCACCGACATGGAGTTTTCGCGCATCGACGGCGATCTCGATCTCGACTCCGGCGAACTGCACGCGGAACAGATTACGGGGCCGCTGCACCTCAACACGCGCGAGAAGAACATCAAGCTCGACGAAGTTTCAGGCGATGTGCGCCTGCAGGACAACGATGGCGCCATCGAAGTTGGCATGCGCACGCTGGGCAATATTCAGATCGACAGCCGCAACGGGGATTTGCAGCTCAGCCTGCCCGACAAGGCCGGATTCCGCCTGGATGCGCGCACGCGCGACGGCGAGATTCAGTCGGACTTTCCTGAACTGAAAGTGAATAATGACGAGCACGAAGGCAAAGCTAGCGGCAGCGTGGGCAACGCGGCGTCACACATCGTGCTGAATAATGAGCACGACGGCATTGAGATTCGGAAGGCCAGTGCGCAGCCGCCAAGGCCGCCTGAGCCGCCGACTCCAACCAAGGCGGGGAAGGCGCTGCCGGCGCCGAAGGTGAAAGTGGAGCCGACCGAAAACTGAAAGTTGACTGTTTCAATTCTGAGGGGGCAAGCGAAACTGCTTGCCCCTTTTCAATTTCTGCCAAACAGATCCAGCTCTCGCGCCTGAAATGGACCCTCATCCAGAAAATTTATTCCGGCGGCGATTATTCTTCAAATAGCTGTTTCTAATAGAGATAGCCCGGTAATGGGAAACCATCGCGAGTCGCCCCAAAGAAATAGTTTGCATTTGTATAGTTATATAGCTAACTATATCACTGTGAATTACAGGTGATCGCTTTCCAGCCGGGAGCGAAAACCCGGGGCCCTGAACGAGAAACATTTAGACAAGCTTTGAGGAGAATGAAAATGAAATCCCTTCGTTGGATGTTGGTCGCTGCTGTAATGTCGCTCTCCACCCTGGTTCTCGCCCAGATGGATGAAAAAATGTCTGACGCGCAACCGTCGGACGCGCAAAAATCTTTCGCCAAACTGAAAACCTTCGCGGGTTCGTGGGAAGGAACGGTGACCACGCAGCCGCCGAGTCCTGAGATGGACAACAAGCAGGTGCATGCCTCGCTGCGCGTGACCTCCATGGGAAACGCAATCATGCATGAGATGACGGGCGCGGGACGGCCCGACGATCCGATCACCATGCTCTATCTGGACGGGGACCGGTTGCTGCTCACGCATTATTGCGACGCGGGAAACCGGCCGCGCATGACAGGAAAGATTTCGTCCGACGGAAAGACGGTGGAATTCGAATTTCTCGATGTGGCCGGCAGCACGCAGTACGGTCACATGCATCACGCCGTGTTTACCGAGATTGACGCGAATCATCATACCGAGGACTGGACTTACATGCAGCCCGGGGACAAGCCGGTGCATGCGCATATCGACTTGCAGCGCAGCAAGTAACGTCGGGGCCGCTGGCCTGTAGGGTGAAGGCGCTCGAGGGGATGGGGTGGTCGTCGTGAATAACGTCCGAAGTGATCAGGCGATCACTCGCATCTCTTCCGGGCTATCGGGCCGGGAAACAAACGGGAACATCTGGGACAGATAAATGGATCGTGAGTGGAACGACAGTCAGCCGATTTACCGCCAGCTGCGCGATCGCGTCGTTGCCATGATTCTGGACGGCGTGCTCAAGGAAGGCGATCCGCTGCCATCCGTGCGCAGTGTGGCGGCGGAATATCGGCTGAATCACCTTACGGTTCTAAAGGGCTATCAGGAACTGGTCGACGAGCAACTGGTCGAGAGCAGAAGAGGTCGGGGCATGTTCATCAATATCGGCGCGCGCAATCTGCTGCTGCGGGGCGAACGGCAGAAATTTCTTGCCGAGGAGTGGCCGCGGGTGCACGCGACGATTCAGCGGCTTGGACTGAAGGCGAAAGAACTGTTGAATGATGTTGCACCCCCAACTGCTTCGGCGAGCAATGATTCGTCGAGTACGACGTCCCATGACGCATCGCCCACTTCTGAGTCGTCGAATGCTGCGGAGGAGAAAGAGAAGCCATGACGGTTATTGAAGCTCGCGGCCTGCGCAAGGCCTTCGGAGCAACCATCGCGCTGGACGGCGTCGATTTGCGGGTCGAAGAGGGCCGTATTCTCGGACTCATCGGTCCTAACGGCGCGGGTAAGACCACTGCACTCGACGCGATTCTCGGGCTCACCTCCTATCAGGGAGAGCTGCGCGTGATGGGGCGCGATCCATGGAGCGAGCGCGATCAACTCATGCGCGATGTGTGCTTCATTGCGGATGTGGCCGTGCTGCCGCGCTGGATTAAGGTTTCGCAGGCGCTGGAGTACGTCGCCGGTGTGCACCCGCGCTTCGATCGCACCAAGGCAGAGAGTTTTCTGGCGAAGACAACCATCCGGCGCGACAGCAAGGTGAGGCAATTGTCGAAGGGCATGGTGGCGCAGCTGCACTTGGCGCTGGTGATGGCCATTGACGCGCGATTGCTGGTGCTCGACGAGCCCACGCTGGGGCTCGACATTCTCTATCGCAAGCAGTTTTACGATTCACTGCTGAACGACTACTACGACCGCAGCCGCACGATTGTTGTGACCACACACCAGGTGGAGGAGATCCAGAACGTGCTGACCGACGTGATGTTCATCGATCGCGGCCGAATTGTATTCAATTGCAGCATGGAAGACTTTGAGTCGCGGTATGTGGAAGTGATGGTGAATCCCGAGCAGATCGCAGCCGCGCGGGCACTCAAGCCGATGCACGAGCGTCCGGCGCTCGGGCGCAGCATCCTGCTGTTCGATCTGGCGGTCGACCTAGGGGTGGATCGCGGCACGAATCAGAAACTCGACCGCCAGCAACTTTCTGCGTTCGGCGAAGTGCACACGCCCAGCCTCGCCGACTTGTTTGTTGCGGTCATGAGTAACGTCATCAGTAACCAAGGCACAGCCCCGGACCAAGGAGCAGCTCGATGAATACTCACTCGAACGCCATGCCCGAGTTGCCGCTGGGCTCGCAGGCGCCCGCAGTTTTTTCTGCAACCCGGCCGATGTACTGGTCGATCCGCCGCGAATTCTGGGAGAACCGTTCCATCTACTTCGCGCCGCTGGCCGCCGCCGCCCTGTTCCTGTTCGGCTTCATGATCAGCCTGATCCATCTGCCCGCCAAAGTACGAGCCGCCGCACTCGACCCGGCATTGCAATACGACCTCTTCGAACACTCGTTCATGCTCGCGGCGTTGCTGATTATGGCAACCACTTTTATTGTTGCGTTGTTTTTCTGTCTCGACGCGCTACACGGCGAACGTCGCGACCGCAGCATCCTGTTCTGGAAGTCGCTGCCGGTTTCCGATCTCACCACCGTGCTTTCCAAGGCCAGCATTCCGATCTTCATCCTGCCGCTGATCACCTTCGCCATTACCGTAGCTTTGTGGATCATGATGTGGCTGCTCAGCAGTGCTGTGATGCTGGGGAGCGGACTGAGTATGCCAATGGGCCCGCTCCATTTCTCGTTGTTTCAGATGTCGCTGGGCCTGCTCTTCCACCTGCTCGGCATTCACGGGCTGTGGTATGCGCCCATCTACGGCTGGCTGATTCTGGTTTCCGGATGGGCGCGGCGCGCGGCGCTTCTTTGGGCCACGGTGCCACTGCTTGCGATCGGCGTCGTCGAGAGGATTGCCTTCAGCACTTCGCATTTCGCCAACATGCTGGCATACCGGTTCAGCGGCGGGGGGGAACCCACGGGGTCCAGGGCCAGAAGCATCGAGGCGATGCTGATGCCGAACCAAACTGTGGGTCAGTTTCTTATAAACCCAGGCCTATGGACCGGCTTCGCTCTTACTGCAGTCTTCCTCGTCGTGGCTATGCGCGTGCGACGCTCTCGAGGGCCGATCTAGTCAGGGGGCGTTAGGAGTCGAGCTTCGGCAGGAAAGGAGTTCTGCAAATGCATTCGCCAATATTATTTTTTCACATTGTCGCTGGAACTTTAGGAATGCTGTCGGGATTTGTCGCGGTATTTCTGCGCAAAGGCTCGTGGCGGCACGGACTGGCGGGAATTGTATTTGTGATAGCAATGCTGAGCCTGTCCGCGAGCGGAACTTACCTGGCAATCCTGAAGCACCAGCCCGGCAATATTCTGGGAGGAATGCTGACGTTCTATCTGGTGGCGACGGCGTGGATTACCGCCCGGCGCAAGCAAGAGGAGACAGGGATTTTTGATTGGGGCGCGCTTCTGGTTGTCTTTGCGATCGCTGCGGTCGCAGTGACCTTTGGGGTGGAAGCGGCGATGAGTCCGACGGGGCTCAAGTATGACTATCCGCCTTGGCCGTACTTTATGTTTGGTCTCGTCGCTTTACTTGCTACAGTCGGGGATATTCGCATGCTGGTGCGCGGCGGAATTTCTGGCACACAGCGTCTGGCGCGGCATCTTTGGCGCATGTGCTTTGCCCTGTTCATCGCAGCTGCGTCCATTTTCCTGGCGCGGCAACAATTGTTTCCAGCGATATTCCGCAGGACGGGCGTGCTTATTCTGCTGAGTTTTTTGCCGCTGCTGTTGATGATCTTCTGGCTGGTTCGGGTACGGTTTGCCAAGGCTTACAAAAAAGCGGATCCTGCGTTACGAGCCGGCCCGGTTGCGGATCGGGTTGTGACAGCAAACCGTGAGGCCCTGAAAACAGCCTGATTCCGAAAGTCCGACGGAGAGTCGACGCCTCTACGGCTCCGTTTTCTGCTTCACCAATTCTTCTACGCGAGCCAGCACCTCGTCCTCGGTCAACGCGGTTGAGTTGATCACTACCGCGTCGGCGGCGGCCACAAGCGGAGAGGCGGCGCGGGTCCGATCGCGGTGGTCGCGTTCCCGCAGGTCCGCGGCTACGCTGGCTGCGACTTCGCCCTTGATTTTCTGCTGGGCCATGCGGCGCTGCTCACGGACGACGGGGTCGGCATCGAGAAAAATTTTCAGGTCGGCGTGGGGGAAAACTTGCGTGCCGATGTCGCGACCTTCCATGACCACGCCACCGCCCGCACCCATTTCGCGCTGGCGGGCCACCATCCACTCACGAACTTTGGGATGTACTGAGACGCGGGAGGCGGCTTCGGAAACGTCGCGCTCGCGGATGCGGGAAGAAATATCGCGGCCGTCGAGCAGGGTTCGGTTGCCGCCGATGGTGGGCTCGAGTTCGATACGTAGGTTTTGTGCCAGTTTGAGAAGTGCGGGCTCGTCGTCGAAGGAAGCGTCGCGCTCGATGGCCTTCAGGGCCAGGGCGCGGTACATTGCGCCGCTCTCCAGGTTGACGTAACCAAGTTTGCGGGCCAAGCGTGAGGCGATTGTGCTTTTGCCGGCGCCGGCGGGGCCGTCGATGGCGATGGTCAGTTTGCGGGGGGACGGTTGGTCGGGGGAATGTTCGTTCATCGATAATCGTTCATCGTCGAAGCGAAGAGATCGAAGTTAAAGATTGTACACGGCTGCTCTTGTGCTGGCAGCCTGGCGACGACCCTCAGCAGGGCGGAGTTCGAGAATGAAGAAGGTTCGTATCAGGGCAGGCCTTCAGGCCTGCCACACTGCCAAGCAATTCTTGCCCGGCTTCAGCCGCTGTCGAGCCAAGCCCCACTGGCCAAAGCCGTTTACATCTCAAGCCTTCCGGCGGCATCGCTGAAGCGATGCCCTGATACAGATCATACTTCTCAGATTGCACACTATTGGACTCTAGAGCGCTGCGCTTGGGATCGCTCGCACTTGTTCTGCGGTCCAGCCTTGCTCGCGGAGTTTGCGGATGCTCAGGGCATCGTGGCGCTTGGCCAGGCGCATGCCGGCTTCGTCGCGCACGAGGTCGCAGTGATAGTAGTGGGGCGCGGGCAGGCCTAGCGAGCGGAATACGAGAAGCTGGCGGGCGGTTGATTTGAGCAAGTCCGCGCCGCGGACTACTTCGGTGATCTGCATGGCCGCGTCGTCGACCACAACGGCCAACTGGTACGCGGGGACGTCGTCGCGGCGCCACACGATGAAGTCGCCGAAATCTTTTCCGGCGATCATGCGCTGGGGGCCGAGACGGAGGTCGGTGAAGCGGATCTCTTCTCCGTCGGGAACACGAAAGCGCCAGTTCACGCCGGCGGGATTTGTCGCTGAACTCGTCGGACTTCCTTGCGGGCGGCATTTTCCCGGATATAGCGGCTCGTCGTCGGAATCGTTCGGTGCGCCTGCGGACTGCGCAACGTCTTTGCGCGAGCACGTACAGGGATAAATCGTTCCGCGATCGCGCAGAGTGTTCCATGCTGCCAGATAATGCTCCCGGCGTTCGCTCTGGGTGTAGGGAGGGTGTGGGCCGCCGGAGTCGGGCCCCTCCACCCAGTCGATGCCCAGCCAGCGCAAATCCTCGTACATGGCCTGCACAAACTCCGGACGGCACCGCTGCGAATCCAAGTCTTCATTGCGGAAGATTAGCTGGCCACCGTGTTCTGCCGCCCGCTGGGCTGCGGTCCAGAAAGTGCGCGCGTGGCCGAGGTGCAGCAGGCCGGTGGGCGACGGGGCAAGCCGTCCGCGATAGGGATGGAGAGTCGGCTCGACCGGCATGATCACGCTTAGTCTATCGTGAGGGCTCTAGCGAACCTGTGGGAACAAAGTTTGCCGCGCGTGGTAGCCTAGGAGGTGCGGGGCGTGGAACTGTCTTTACAAATCTGAGGCTCGCCCCGGCGCATTGCCTTTCTTTGCATGGGGCTCGACCCAAAACCGTCGCGACCGCCACTATCTCCTTCATCTAGTGGGACTTCTGCGGGCTCCTCCGAGCCCGAGGAGGTGCAACTTTCGGGCGGCGACGGGGTTGACACTACTGTGAGCACAGCCGCACTCGACCGGGGCATGCTGATGGCTGCGACCACGCCGCAAGGGTCTGCTGCGTTCTCGGCTGCGCTGGGCGGGGAGTCGCCTTCCGACGCCGACATCATGCTGCGGGCGAAGGCGGGCGACCAGTCGGCGTTTGACTACCTGGTGCAGAAGTATCGCCGTCCGATGATCAGCTTCATGTACCGCATGGCGCGCAATGCGGCGGCGGCGGAAGATTTGGCGCAGGAAGTTTTTCTGCGGGTGTATCGCTCGCGGGCAAGTTACGAGGCCAGCGCGAAATTTACGACCTGGTTGTATCGCATCGCGACGAACCTGGCGGTGAATCATGCGCGCGACACGCGGCATGAACGTCCGGAGGTCCAAGTTAGTTTGGACGAACCGGACGAGGAAAGCGGCACTACGCTCGAGTTGCCTGACGGCAACCTGACTGCGGAACAGGTGATGGTGCGGCGGGAGCGGATGCTGGCGATTCGCAGCAAGGTGGAAGCGCTGCCCGAGCAGCAGCGGCTGGCGGTGATCATGCACAAGTATCAGCAGATGGATTACAAGCAGATTGCCGAGGTTTTGAAGAAGAGCGAGTCGGCGACGAAGTCGTTGCTCTTTCGCGCGTACGAGACTTTGCGGGACCAGTTAAAAGAATTTGTCTAGAATGGCGGTTTTTCCTGAGGTATTTTCTTGTGGGCGGTAAGCGGCGTGGTTGAGAGAGTTAAAGGGGAAGTGGTTATGAACTGCAATGAAATTCGAGAACGGATGCCCGAAGTGGCGGCTGGATTCGGCGAAGCCACGGCGGACGAGAACAAGCATCTGGAAAGCTGCGGGGCTTGCGCCGAAGAATTGAAAGCGATGCGCGCGACCATGGCAGTGCTGGATGAATGGCAGGTGCCGGAGCCGTCGCCGTATTTTGACGTGCGCTTTCAGGCCCGGTTGCGGGAAGAGATGAGTAAACCGCAAGCGGGCTGGGCGCATTGGTTCCGGCGTCCGGTGCTGGCGGCGGCGTTGACGGTGATTCTGGGAGTGGGCGTGTTCGTCACGCGGAACAATTGGAAGAGCGGTCCGGGGGTGCAAACGGCAACGAATGAACCGGCCGAGGGGTCCGCAGTCGGCGATCTGCAGTCGTTGGAAAACAATCACGATATGTATTCGGATTTTGAACTGCTGGATGACCCGGATGCGCAGCAAGATGTCGTCGCAAATCCCTAGAAGGTTCGTGAGGCAGCAGAGTAGGTGAGAAAGGCGGGAAGGTGAGGCGGGGACAATATAGGACTCAATGGCTGGCGCTAGCCGGTTTGGCTATCGCTGTGTCTATTTCTCCCCCCTGTCTGGCTTTCAATGGGCCCTTCCACCCGGTCCCAGGACCACCTGCGCGCGCGTTTCAGGCGCGTCCGGCGCAGGCGCCCCGGCAGGAGGCGCGTCCACATCCCGGGGGCCACGCGGGCGACTGGCTGCGCCGCTACAAAGACTTGCCTCCCGCGGAGCAAGATCGGGCATTACAGAACGATCCGGTGTTCCGGCGTCTGCCGCCGGCCCAGCAACAGGCGCTTCGGCAGCGCTTGCGCCATTTCTCCAGTCTGCCGCCGCGGCAGCAGGCGCGCATTCTGAAACACATGGAAGCCGTAGAGCACATGACCCCGGAACAGAAGCAACAGTTGCGGCAGATTCTCGGTCAGATTAAACGGTTGCCGCCTGTCCGCCAACGCGCGGTAGGAATGGCGATCCGTGATTTGAGCGCAATGCCGCCGGCCCAGCGTGAACAGATCATCGACTCCCCGCGGTTTCGAGGAATGTTCTCGGACCAGGAACGGGAGATGATGCGGGGGGCAACGCGGCTGCCGCTTGATCCAGGCGACGGCGGCGAGACTGGGCCCTAGGAGTGAGGCGCGGGGCTGAGGCATCAAGACTTTTTCACTGACAGCGCATGAGGCAGTCCTAGTCAGCGTGGCGAATGCCTCGGCTACCGGTAAACGTCTTTTCGATTTCCGATTCGCACAACGAGGACTCGCAACTCCTTGTCCCGTAGCTCGCAGATGATTCGATACTCTCCGACGCGGTAACGCCAGAATTCTCCCAGTGGGCCACGCAAGACTTTACCTTGGGTGCGAACGTCATCAAGAGGAGCGATGCGCTGGTCCATGTAGTCGAGGATTCGGCGCGCCCGATGATTTGTCTAGTTTGCGAAGCTCGCGGCGGGCGCGGTCGGTGTACTCAATCGTCCAGGCCAAGGTCCTGTCTCACTTCTTGCACGCTGTAGGTGCGCTCCTGGCATTTGCGCACACGCTCGACCACATCGGCTGCGAGATAGTAGTCCTCCAATTCGTCGAGATGGGTCAAGATCATCTCGCGAATGTAGAACGCCTTGGTGCGCCCGGTCTTTTCGGCCAGGGCGTCGAGACGGCGTTCAATTTCTTCGGGAAGGCGGATAGAAGTGGCCATGTTGATACACGTATTCTCTGTATTCAGTGTATCACAAGACGTCGGCGATCGAGGAATGATCACCTTCGCAGCATATTGCGCGCGATGAAGAACACATTCGCCGGGCGCTCGCCTAGCCGCCGCATGAAGTAGGGATACCACTCGGTGCCGAAGGGGACGTAGACGCGCATGCCCCAGCCGTCGCGGATCAATTTCTGCTGCAGGTCGCGGCGGATGCCATAGAGCATTTGAAATTCGAAGGAATTGCGCGTGATGTTTTCGCGGGTGGCGAAAGCTTGCGCTTCTTTGATGATGGCTTCGTCGTGTGTGGCCAGGCCGTGGTAGATGCCGCTCTTCATCAGGATCTTCATCAGCTTGACGTAGTTCGCATCGACGTCGGCTTTGCTTTCGAAGGCGATGCTGGCCGGCTCCTTGTATGCGCCTTTGCAGAGGCGGATGCGGATGTGCTCGGCCAGTAGTTTTTCGACATCACTTTCGGAGCGCTTCAGGTAGGACTGGATCACGGTGCCGACACAGTTCTGATTTCCCGGCATGCGGTGCAGTTCGTGAACGAAGTCTAGCGTGCGCTGGGTGTAGGGGGAGCCCTCCATATCGACGCGCACAAAACCGGTAGGCTTCATCGACGCGGCTTTCGCTACCAGGCCAGCGACTATGTCGCGGGCCAGTTGCTCGTCGACGTCGAGGCCCATGTGCGTGAGCTTGAGGCTGATGTTGGCGTTGAGGCGGTTGGCGGCGATGGCATCGAGAATTTGGTTGTAGAGCTCGGCGCTTTGGCGGGCTTCGTCGAGGTTGGTGACGTTCTCGCCCAGGTTGTCAATGCTGACGCTCATACCGGAGCGGTTGACGGCCTGGGTGACGCGGACGGCGTCGGCGATTTCCGTGCCGGCGACGAAGCGGCCGGAAACGCGGCGGCCGATGGCGCTGCGTTCGGCAAATCCGCGCAGGGAACGACTTTCAGAAAGGCGGACGAAGAACGTCCTTAACATGAAGTACCTGCCAGATCCGGATAGATAGGTGTAAAGAGAACGTCCGGGACGATGAGAAAAGGAATGGCGGCGACGTGTAGGAAGACCACAGAAGTTTGTATCACAAACCAGGCGCGCTGCAGGTAGGACTGGGATCACAGGTCTTGGTGCAGACTGATCCTGATAAATTAGGGGCGCGGGAGATCCCTCACTTCGCCTGAAGAACGGCTCCGCTCGGGATGACGCCGGAGTTCACAGCAGTTCTCAATCACATTTCGGCGATTCGGCGGATTGCGGTTACTCACTAATCTTTATTCAATCCCGGAAAACTTGATTTCCACTACCTCGCGGGATTCGTGGGAGGCGGTTTCCCATTTCCAGTGGCGGACCGCGTTGATGGCGGACTGCGCGAGCACAGGATGTCCGCCTTTGAGGTCGACGGTTTTCACGGTGCCGTCGGGAGCGACGAGCACTTCGACTTTGACCACTCCGACGAGCGCCATGCTGCGCGCGAGCGCCGGATAGGGCGCAGCCACGCGCTCCAAGAGCCGCCGTTTGCTCGCTTCCTGAGATTGGGAATGCGTGGGAGTGAGGCACAACGCGGCAAGAAACAGGGTCCCAACTACGGCCTGCCGCAACAGGGTTTTCATCTAAGAAGAGTTTAATGAATGCTCAACGGCAGCCGAAAGTCACCGAAGTACTAGCTTCCTTCAGCTAGCGAGGTGGCTCGGCGCTTACTTGGCGTGCTCTTCGAGAAACCGCTCGGCTTCGATGGCGGCCATGCAGCCGGTTCCAGCCGCGGTGATGGCCTGGCGATAGCGGCGGTCCTGCACATCGCCGCAGGCGAAAACGCCGTGCACGCGGGTATGAACGTAGTTATGAGTTTTGAGATAACCGTCGGCGTCAGTGTCGAGCTGGCCGTGAAACATCTTGGCGTTGGGCTCGTGGCCAATGCCGAGAAACAGCGCGTTGGTGGGGAAGTCCCAGACCTTGCCCGTTTTCACGTTGCGCAACTTGAGGCCGGTGACTTCTTTGTGGTTGATGTCGTAGACGTCTTCGACGACGGTGTCGAGCAGGAAGTGAATCTTCTCATTCTTCTGGGCGCGCTCGAGCATGATCTTCGAGGCGCGGAAGGCGTCGCGGCGATGAATGATTGTAACCTTCGTGGCAAACCGGGTGAGGAAGATGGCTTCCTCCATAGCGGAGTCGCCGCCGCCGACCACGGTGATTTCTTTGCCGGAGAAAAAGAAGCCGTCGCACGTGGCGCAGGAAGACACACCGTGGCCGATCAGTTCCTGCTCGTGCGGCAATCCTAGCCAACGAGCGGAAGCGCCGCTGGCGATGATCAGCGTCTTGGCGTGGACCTGATGAACGCCCAGGTGGAGCGTGAACGGGCGCTGGCTGAGGTCGGCGCTGGTGAGATGCGTCATGCGGTATTCGGCGCCGAAACGTTCGGCCTGCTTGCGCATGTTTTCGACCAGCTGCGGACCGAGGATGCCTTCCGGGAATCCGGGAAAGTTCTCGACCAGCGTGGTCAGGGAAAGTTGTCCGCCGGGCTCGTGGCCTTCAATGACCAGCGGCTTCAGGTTGGCGCGCGCCGTGTAGAGCGCGGCGGTGTGTCCGGAGCATCCGGACCCGATGATGACGACTTCTCTGGTTTCGCTCATGGATAATTTTCTGGCTGCTGGTTAGATGGCTGGGTTCCGATTTCGATGCACTTGCAGGGCCTTAACCACGAAGGGCACGAAGGTTCACGAAGGAAATCTCATGGAATCGGACCCTTCGTAAGGCTTCGTGTCCTGCGTGGTTCATGGATCTCCTGTCGACAGTCCTGATCATTTCTTTTCGCCCGCGGGCTTCGTTGCTTTCGGGTTTGGCGCGGCCTTCTGCTTCGACTCGCTGATGGCTGCCAATTCTTCGGGCACAATTTTTTTTACGTTCAACAGCGCGCGATAGTTCGCCAGCACTTCGGATGCGCTGCGGAAGAACGGTTCGTAGGCGCTCTGATCGATTGCCGCACCGCTGTCAGCGGCGGAACAACGGGCGAGCGCGATGGATGATTTTCCGAAACGTTCGAGGCGCACTCGGTTGGCGGGAGTGTTGGACGAGAGCATGGCTTCGGAACTGGTGACGGACGACGCGCTGTCTTCGATCGCGACCTGAATCAGATCCTTGGGATCGCGCACGTGCAGCACCAGGGTTTCGACCATGTTCGCGCCATCGTTGCTGAAGGAATATTGCACGCTGGCGAACAGCGCCTGCACAGAAAATTCGCGGCGAATGCGGACGTAGTTCGCCACGGAGGGTTCACCGGCTACGTGGCCGGGCTGTTGAGCCGCTAGAAAACTGGGCATGTCGGTGAGGGTCGAGCGGCCACGGCTGACTTCAAAATCGGCGCTGAATAACGGCTGCTTGGGGATGCGGGCCAGCGCCGCGGCAATTTCTTTCTGCTCGTCGGCGGAAGGCGTGCACACGTTCAGCATGTTCACCTTCACCTGCGGAGTTGCGGGCGGGGTGGCCGGCGGCTCCTGGGCCGCGATGGGCGACGCCAGCGCGACGATGAGAAGGCTCGTCAAGAGTGTGGGAAGCAGGATTCTGGGCGGCATGCTAGGCACCCGAGAATTCTAAATGAGAACGGCCGGAATCTTAAGTGCGAAACGCTGGTACGAAACAGCGGTTCGAAACAACCGCTCGAAACGATTCGCGGTTCGCGGGAGCCCGCTGGCTCGTCGTAGAATTGATTCATGGCGAATCTGACATTGGTGTATGGCATGAGGCTGTTGCCGTCTGAGGATGTGGCCGAGGTGGGGCAGGCTCCCGTGAAGCTGAAGAACGGCCGGGAAGCCCATGTCACCATGCACGTGCTCGAAGGCAGCAAAGAAGAGATCGAAAAACAGTTGCGCACCAGTCTGGAAGCGTTCTTTGATCTTTACCCGGAGATCTGATTTCGGGATGGAAACTCCCGGCTGGGCTGTTCGCGGTGTCGGCTGGCAGGGGGTTCTTCGCTTCGCTCAGAATGACAAGTCTGAGGGAGTGCTCTGAACAGTATGCAATGGTCCTATCAAGACGTGCGGCGGCGGTTGATCAACGCCGGCTTGTGGCCGGAGGGTCGACTGGCGCGGCTGGCCTGCTATCTGGCGGGGATGGCCGCGGTGCTGTTTGCGCTGCAGAAATTGCTGGGGATGTTTGCCAAGGCGACGTTCGCCAAGTCGTGGGGCGAACACTTGGGGGGGTGGGTCGGATTCCTTGGTTTCGTCGCCGCAGTCTTGTATTCGGTTCTCGCCTTCCGTTCGCTGAAGAGAAAAATCCTGTGGCGGCTGCGGAACCGGCTGATCGTCACCTATGTATTCATCGGTGTGATTCCCGTGGTGCTGCTAGTGGCCATGGCTGGCTTCTCATTATTTCTTTTTGCCGGGCAGTTCGCCAGCTACGTTGTGATTTCGGAACTCAACACCCAACTTCGCAGTGTAGAGGCCGTCAATGCGGCCATCAGCAACGAACTGGCCGCAGGTCTGGCGCGCGGCAACAGTCCTACAGCAGAGTCCTTGTCCGGTCTGAAAAAGCGCGACCGGGCCTGGGGGCGGCGACAAGTACAGGCATGGCAGGGAACGAAGCCGCTGTTGCTCTCTGGCGAAAACCCGGCAACGTCCGCTTTTTCTTATCCCGCCTTTTTCGACAAGAAAGACAATGCATACGCCATCGCTTTGCTTCAGGGCAAGCCGTTTCATGAGATTGTGAGCGACCACGGCAAGCTCTATCTCCGGGTTGTCTCGGTTCTTCCCGTTGGCGCGGCTTCGCTGACTGTAGTTACGAGCGAACCGCTCGACCAACCCCTGGTAGGGAAAATCGCCGAAGACCTGGGGGAGATTACTCTCTACGCGGATCTCGCGCCCGATGAACCTGCCGGGCCAATCACACCTGCCGGACAAGGTTCCGGCGTGAAGACGTCTTTCTCTTTTAACGCGAACAACAAGAGCGGCGTGGTGGTCACTCAAAGCTCCGGCGAACAGCGCTCATCGGAAGTTCTGTCTCCGAATTTCACGGTCGGCACGTCCCCCCAGCCCACGAGCTTCATGGATCAGGAAATTCCCTTCGTCACTCCTCTCAAGGCTGTCGATTGGGGTTCGGGGGCCACCGTCGGTCGAGACATACTGTTGAAAGTCAGAACCCGGCCCTCCAAGCTTTATGGACATTTGTTTGCGGCGCTTGGCGAATTTGCCGGGTATGTAGTGGATGCTCTGATCGTCGTGGCGGGTTTTTTCGCCATCATCGAGTTGGTTGCGCTCATCATTGGCACGCGCATGACGCGGACCGTGACGGCCGCAGTGGCGCAGTTGCACGATGCTACCCGGCACGTGGATCGAGGCGACTTCAGCCACCGCATCCCGGTGAAGTCGAGCGATCAGCTGGCGGAGTTGGCGGTGTCGTTCAACTCGATGACCGCTTCGATCGAGAAACTGATCGAGGAGCAAAAAGCGAAACAGCGGTTGGAGAACGAGCTGGCGATTGCGCAGGAAGTGCAGGCGCAGTTGTATCCAAGGGAAGTCTCGGATCTGGAGTCGCTGGAGGTGCACGGCTTCTGCCGTCCGGCGCGCACGGTCAGCGGAGACTATTACGACTTTTTGAGCGCGAGTTCGCACAAGCTGATTCTGGCGGTGGGCGACATCAGCGGAAAAGGAATTTCTGCGGCGCTGCTGATGGCGACGATTCATTCGGCGGTGCGCGCTTACAGCGTGGAGAGCCTGCCGCAGATGCGGGAACCGGTGGCCGTGGGCGCGGTTGCGGGCGCGGGCCGGGTGATGGCGGCTTGGCCCGAGGGCGTGGAGGTTTCTCCGGGAGCGCTGCTCGGCCTGCTCAATCATCAACTTTACGAGAGCACGCCCCCGGAAAAGTATGCCACTCTTTTCCTGGGGATCTACGACGGGCGCTCGCACCAGCTGACCTACAGCAACGGTGGGCACCTGCCTCCTATTCTGATCGCGAGAGATGGCAGCATCCGGAAGCTGGAAGCCGGGGGAACCGTCGTGGGGCTGTTCGATCATATGAAATATGACGAGGGTGCGGTCCAGATGCATCCCGGCGAGATTTTCCTGGCCTATAGCGACGGAGTGACGGAGCCGGAGAACGATTTTGGGGAATTTGGCGAGGAGCGGCTGATTGATCTGGTGCGCGATAATCGCGAACTGCCTCTGCCCGAGATCAGCCAGATTGTGATGCTGGCGGTGGAGAACTGGATCGGCGATAATGAACAGCCGGACGATGTGACGCTGGTTCTGGCGCGGGCGCGGTAGACCGCGGAAAAATCGGCGTCCTGAGAGCATCCGGAAAACAGTCAAGTCAGCGTAAATGCTCACAATCGTTATCGGTTTATTCGTCCTCCTGCTGCTGGCCGGTACACCCCTTGCAGGATGGGATTTGGTGCGATCGGCTTTTAAACCCACGCCGCAAGATCGTCTGCGTTGGTACGATCGGGTTCTCCGGATCATCGGAGCACTAATGCTTCTCTCAATTTTCGTTTATGGTGCTATCGCGATAGCGCGGAGTTGATCTGTGGAAATCGAACCGAGAAGGGGAGTTGTATTGACAGAAGACGCACCATGCAATACCTTGGTGCCTCGGTTTTAGACATTTCGTACGCGGGAGTAGCATAACCACGGCAATGCGCCGGGGCTCCATCCCGGAGATGACGGTTCGAAACCGTTCCTCCCGCCCCAGTTTTTCGCTTCGAGTCGGAGGTCGCGGCGTCAGATTTTCTGCTTTTCCAGCGGCCCTCCGTCAAACTGCGCCACTACCACCTTGCGCCGGTTCCGCAGTAAAACGGCGGATGGTCGGAGCCCATCCGCCGCTTCCTCAGGAGGTGTGAGTGATGTTCGCCCACTGGAACAAGGCCATGCTAAACGCGACCGCACGCGCGGGGTGAGGTCACGAAGGTACTTTCGGAGTTCCGGACCACTGAGTCAGTTCGATCTTGGGAATGATCCTGTTACGGAAACGGAATTCGCCTTTCGGCGGGCTCAACGTAAGAAACTGCTCACTATCTCTTCGGCAAACCCAGCACCCGCCCTGAAATCGCACCATTTTCCAGCATCCCACCAACAATCAGCGGGCCTAGCGGAGTGTTGAGGATGCCTCCGGCGTCGGCGCGCGCGTCGAAGGTGTTTTCGCTGACCGTCTCCCAGCGGGCGCCATGCACTTCAAAATCGAAGGTCATGGGGGAGATCTCCGCGACCTTCCCGTCGTAGTCGAGGCCTTTGTAGTTGTGCAGATTGGTGGTGCCGCCGGAGAAAAGAATTCTGTGACCTTCGCTCGTGCCGGCCACAATGCCGAAGCGCCCGTACCCGGGATGAGGCGGCAGTTTGCTCCACTCAATCTTGTTGGGATCTTTCTTGTCGATCTTGCCCATCCAGCACTCGTCTGACGCGACGTAAGGATTGCCCGCCGCTGGGTTCTTCTTAGCGCCGTCGACATAGACGATGGCGTCGTCGGTGAGGGCGCCGGCGTGGCCGAAGACCGGCAGTCCGGGAAAAGGCGTGGCCTGGCTCCAGGTATTTTTCTCGACGTCGTACACTTGCACGTTGTTGACGGGACCGTTCTTCGATCGTCCGCCGACCAGATAAATGTAGCGGTCGTGATTCACGCCGATGACGGCGCGGTCGACCGGGACGGGAATGTCAGCGCCGCGGTACCAGCGATGTTCGTCGGCCAGATAGGCGTTGACGTCGCCGACGGTGAGCTCGGCACCCTGGCCGTCCACGTCGTAGCCGCCGAAAAGATAAACTTTCCCTTTGGCTCCGATGGCAGCAGCGCCGAGCCGGCCAGCGACTCCGGGGACCGGCGGGCCTGGGGTCCACTTGCCGGTCTTGAAGCGCAGAACGAACAGCTGGTTCGAAATATCGTTCCAGGTTTTCTTGGGGCCGATGCCCATCATGGAATAGACTTCGATTCCGCCTTTCAGCGATGCGACGGCGTTGCCCGAAACTTCAACGGGCATGGGCGGAATCTTCGATTGATCGGCCGCCAACAGGAAAACGGCGCACACCAAGGGGAGAGAGAGAAGAGAGAGAAACGGTTTCTTCATTGCTCAGATATTACGTCTTCGAACGGGCGACGGCCAAGCGTGGGGATTCCAGTGGGCGTTCTGGTTCAAACCTTTACCACGAAGGACACGAAGGAAACACATTCGCAATCGCCTTTGCATCGCGAGTCCGCTGCCTTCTCACCAGACCTCTATTTGACGAGGCCCTGGCGCACGCTGTGAATGAAGTCGGTGTAGGCGGGGGTTTGTCCGCTGGCGCGCATGTGGGTAGCGATCTGCCCGCGATGATAGGCGGAGTGCAGGACTACGTGGGTCAGGACGTCGACGATAGTGCTGGTCCACGGTTCGCCCTTGCTGTTTTTGTAGGAGATGGACTGAGAAACGTCGCCGGCGGTGATGAGGTCGAGAAATTCGAGCCAGAGCCCGCCCAGTGTCGCGGCCTCTGCCTCGCACTGCGCCAGATCGGGTTCGGGCCATACGGGGACGCTTTGCGGCTTTTGTTGCAAGCGCTCCAGCCACAAGCGCTCGGCGGCCAGAATGTGCGACATGAGCTGCAAAGAGCGATGACTGGGGGAGCTTTTATCAGCGGAACTTGGATCGGCGCCGCCGGCGGCCCGGATCGCGGCCAGAACCTCTTTGTTCGCCCATTCGTCGTAGGAGAACTGTCGGCGTAGATAGTCAGCAAGATTCACAGAATCGCCCTCCGTCGCGTGCGTGCGGCGACTTAAACAATGTAGTCTGTGGTGATTGCCTGAGGCAATGTTGTAACCATCCTTTCACATTGCAGGGCTAGACTTTCTGGTTGCACCGCATCTGGGAACGATAAAAAAACTTCTCGCACACAACGCGAGACATGGGGCACCCGGTGTTCTTAGTCTGATCTCTTATGCCACGCAAACCACCGACGTCTCGAAAACCCGCTGCCGGAGGTGAAGCAGCATCTGTCTCACGTCCAACGAAAGCCGCTGGCGAGCTGAAGCTGGGCGGGCCCGACGATCTGGCGCGGCTTGCGCTGAAGGCCTGCCTGATTGCCCGCGATGCAGCGTTCAATGTGCGTGACCTGGTGACCAACAATTCGCGCATGGCATTTCTGGCCATTAAGGATTGCGAAAAGGAGCTCGACCTGATCGAGCGGCAGATTGATGAGCGCCTGCCTGAGGCCATCACGCGGGTGAACGAAGCGCGCGCCCGCCAGCTGCTTTCCAGCCTGAAGTCGACCACCGACCTGGAGCGCATTGGCGACCTGGTGATGAGCGTTGCGATGCGGGTGCAGGCCCGGACCTCAAAGATCCCGGCTGCCGATGTGCGCGGGCTGGTGGAAATGTCGGCGGTGTTGCGCGATATGCTCGACCTGGTGCACCAGGGATTCTCTACGCTCGATCTGGAATGCGCTCGCAAAGTGTTGCAGATGGATAAAGAAATTGATCGAGTCTGTCATGGACTCTTCCAAAAGCACCTGGCCGAGACAGTCGCGCAGGGAGAACCGACGGGCTTCGATGTGCTGCTGATGGCGCAGGCTTTGGAGCGTGCCGGAGACCACACTACAAACCTGGCCGAGGATCTTTATAGCCTGATCGAGGGCCGCAGCCTGCGGCATATGCCGAAGAAGAAGGCAGCGAACTAGAGCAGTTCCCGATTCTTAGTTCTTAGTTCTTAGTTCTTAGGTTTCCGGTTCTCCGTGCTCAGTACTGGGGTTGTGGCCTTGTTCTTGATCGCATCCAGCTGTTTGATCGGCGCGGACTTGCCGACAGCCGGTTGCTCGCTATTCGCCTGATCTGGGTTGGGAGCGCACAGTCCGTAGCAGATTGCCGATGAACCCGCGGAACAGCTGTGAACCGTGGCGACGCTGATGCCTAGCATTTTTGCCCTGTCGGAGGCATTGGCCAACGAGGGATCTAACCACGGGACCGGCGGGGCGGTTTGACTGCTTTTCGCGTCCGTCTGACCCGGGGATGCGGTCTGCGCGGCAAGGCTGGCAGACAGTGTAACTAGAGCGATCGAGATTCCGAAGCGGGACATGTTGACTCCTTCGTCTCTCTATCGGCAGGTCGCGCGAAAAAGATGAGGGCCGTGTGGGCTGACCACTCTCCTTCCTACAAATTCATCGTTCATTAACATGCGAGAAACATTCGCGCAACATTCTCCCAATAGAGTCTTCCATGCGTCCCCCTTTCAGCGGAAAAGTGCCGACATTTCGTGGGGTACTCTGAAACGCCAAAAATGCATTTGCCAGCCGAAGTCCACGAAACATCCGGGAATGGTGCCAACACGAGTTCGTTTCGTCCCGTCATTTTTGTGGTGGAGGACGATGAGGACATCGCCCGCCTGATCTCGCACAATCTGCAGGCATCAGGGTTTGAGGTGCAGAGTTTTGTCAGCGGGGCCTCGGTGCTGACCGAGGCGGTGCGGGAAATGCCGGCGCTATTCCTGCTGGACGTTATGCTGCCCGGGACCGACGGCTTCGAACTGTGCCGGCACATTCGGCAGACCCCGGTGCTCTCGGCGACTCCCATCATCTTTCTGACCGCGAAAACCGCGGAGGCCGACCGGGTCAAGGGGCTGGAACTGGGCGGCGACGACTACATCACCAAACCCTTCAGCCCGCGCGAACTGGTGGCCCGCATTCGCAGCGTGCTGCGCGGGTTGGGACAGGTTCCGGCGGCTGGCGAAGTGATGAAGCTGGGCGACCTGGAAATTGATGTGTCATCGATGACGGTGCAGGCCAAGGGACGCAACGTGCTCACCACCGTGCGCGAATTCCGGCTGCTGGAATACTTGGCTACGCATCGCGGGCGCGTGCTCACGCGCGATCAACTGCTTGACGCGGTATGGAAAGAGACTCCGTTCGTGACCCCGCGATCGATCGACGTGTACATCCGCCGGCTGCGCGAGAAGATCGAAGTTGACCCCCGGCACCCGCAGTATTTGAAAACCCTGCGCGGCATCGGCTACCGCTTCGAAGTGCCGAAATAACCTGCCAAGTCCCATACCTCTTGAGCTTCAATCGTGTATTGTTCCATCTCGTCGTTGCGCAATGTGCCAAAGCACTCCAGAGGGATCCACGACATAGGCGATCCGAAGCCCCCAGGGCTGCAGGGCCGGCGGGCTCGGCGGTGGGACATTGAATTTTCCGGGCAGATCGAGCTGACTGATGTGCGTCCACCAAGCGTCAAGATCATCGACCATGAGCTGCATCATAAAATTTTCAGCCCAATCCTTTTGGTAATGGCGCTGAAGTATGAAACCGCCGGAGCCGACCCGGAAGATTGCCACATCCTCGTCAAGAAGTTTTTCGAAGCCCAGTGTCTCGTAGAACCTCTTCGACAGATCAAAGTCTTTTGCAGGTATGAAAGGGCGCGTGATTTCTGTTCCGCTTGGAACGTGATTCATCGTCTCTTCTTTCCCTTTTTCCAATCCGGGCAGGCCCGGTGCCGGCGATCCGGCTACGGCGGTCGAGCCTTCCCAGCATAACTCTGACGGAGTCTGGCTGTGGTCTTCCGCACTTCGTTGACTGCGATTGACTCTTTTCATCGCACGTTCCGGCTGAGTCGTTTATTCTGCCTACAGCCTTATCATGGCCCCGAACGAGCCCAAAGCACTGTGGAAAGCCGACGACCAGCAGGCGCGACTGGCCGAACTGATTGCGCATTCCGACGAACCCGCGAAAGACAATCCTCTCCGGCGGGACGTGCGCTCGCTGGGCGCGATCCTCGGGCAGGTGCTGGTGGAGCAGTCTGGCCAGGAGTTGTTCGACTCCGTGGAAGAGTTGCGGCGTCTCCTGATTGAACATCGCGAAACGGCGCGACAGAGGCCGGAGCAAGGCTCTTCGAGCGAACTGATGAGCCAGGCTCACGAGATCGTAGCGCGTATGGACCTGTCCCACGCCTACCAGGTCACCAAGGCCTTTGCGACGTACTTCGAACTCACCAATCTGGCCGAGACCAACCACCGCCAGCGCCGCCGGCGTGCGGGCAAATTGGACCGTGAACATGCGCCGCTGGCGGGCTCGTTTCGCGGGACGCTGATGCGCATGAAAGAGGCTGGAATCCCGGCAGCGGCCGCCATCGCAGCGCTCGACCAGATCGCGATTACGCCGGTTTTCACGGCGCATCCGACCGAGGTCGCGCGGCAGACCGTTCTGCTGAAGCGTCGCCGCATCGCGCAGGAACTGGAACGCCTCGACCGGCTTCCGCTGACATCCGAGGATGCGAAGGACTGCGAGAACAATATTCGCGCCGAAGTCACGTCACTCTGGCAGACCGACGAGGTTCGCACGGCGAAACCTACGGTGGACGACGAGATTCGCATGGGGCTGCGCTATTTCCGCTTCTCGTTATTCGCCTCGCTGCCCAGGCTGTATGACGAAATCGTGGAATCGTTCCGCGATATTTATGGAGTGGTTCTCGACGAGTCCTCGGTTCCGAATGTGGTTCATTTCGGATCATGGATTGGCGGCGATCGGGACGGCAACCCTCTGGTGAAGCCGGAGTGCATTCGCGACGCCCTGGACATGGCGCGGGCTTTGATCCTGCGCGAATATCTTGACCGCGTGGAGGCACTGAGTGACCGGCTGAGCTCCTCGCGGCGGCAGACTTCCGTCTCGGAAGAATTGCTGGCACGGCTCACGTTGTACGAGCGCACCATTGCGGGCGTGCACCTGGCTTGGGGCCCTGACAATCAGGCCGAGAGCTACCGCCGTTTTCTTTCGTACATGTTTCACCGGCTGCAACGGACTCGCGAGGGAGCGGAGACTACTGGCGCTTACCGCGATGCTGTCGAGTTCGAACAGGATCTTCTGCTGGTCTGGAATAGCTTGATCGCGCACCGAGGCGAGCGGCTGGCTCGAACTTACCTCGGCTCGCTGCTGCGCATGGTGCGGAAGTTCGGCTTTCATCTACAGACGCTCGACATCCGTCAACATGCGCGGGTGCACGCGCGTGCCCTCGAGGAACTTGGGGACGCACCCGAACGCAGCACCAACTCGGCCGAGAGCCGCGAACTGCTCGATACATTTCGCATCATCGCCAAACTGAAGCGAACCTATCCGCCGCAATCGATTCGCAACTACATCATCAGCGGAGCCGAATCGGAGGGTGATGTGCTGGCCGTGATCCGCTTAGCAAAGATGGCGGGAGTTGAGGTTGCGGGATCGGCCAATGTTCGTCCTGATAATGATCGACCTGATAGCGACCCGGGGCTGATGCCGGTGCCGCTGTTTGAATCCATCGAGTCGCTGCGGGCCGCTGGCGGCGTAATGCGGCGGTTGTGGAGCGATCCTGCGTACCAGGTTCTGCTCGATTCCTGGGGGCGCTGGCAGGAGGTCATGCTCGGCTACTCCGATTCAAACAAAGACGGCGGCATGCTGACCAGCACCTGGGAACTTTATAAAGCGCATCGTGAGTTGCATCGCGCGGCGCAGGAAAATGGGGTGAAGCTGCGCCTGTTTCACGGCCGCGGCGGAACTGTGGGCCGCGGGGGAGGGCCTACACATGCGGCGATTCTGGCGCAACCTCCGGGGTGTTTTTCGGGCCAGATTCGCATCACCGAGCAAGGCGAAGTGCTCAACTGGAAATATGCCGATCCGGTGCTCGCGGAATGGAATCTGGAGCTGATGATCGCGGCCAGCCTGGAGGCGCTAACGCTGCATGGTGAAAAAAAGTCTCCCGCTGGCTGGGAGGAAGCGGTCGAGGAGATGTCGCAGGAGGCGTACCGCGTCTATCGCCGCGAGATTGCCGAGAGTCCGGACGTGCTGGAATATTTCGAGCAGGCGACTCCAGTGAACGAGTTGGACTCGGCGCGCATTGGGTCGCGTCCGTCGCGTCGCACTAAGGGGCGAAGATTAGAAGACCTGCGCGCCATCCCCTGGGTGTTTGGCTGGATGCAGAGTCGCCACGCCGTGCCCGCGTGGTTTGGCGTGGGCCACGCCCTAGAGCAATTCGCAAAGAGTGGTCCTGGGCACGAGCAACTTCTGCGCCAGATCGCACGCGGTTTCCCGGTGTTCTCCGAACTGCTGCGCAATGTGGAACTGGGCATGGCCAAGGCGGATCTCGGCATCGCGCGCGATTATTCCGGGCTGGTGAAGAATGCCGCACTGCGCAAGCGCGTCTTCTCCATGCTGGAGGAAGAATTCCTGCGCTCGCGCCGCATGATTCTGCGCGTCACGGGGCAGCGGGAATTGTTGGGACGCAATCGCGTGCTGGCCCGCTCGATCCGCCTGCGCAACCCGTATGTGGATCCGATGAGCCTGATTCAGGTGGAACTGTTGCGGCGCAAGCAGCAGGGACAGAAGAGCTCAGACTTGGAATATCCGTTGGGGGCGACGATTAACGGCATCGCGGCGGGGCTGCATAATACTGGATAGGAAGTTGATGGCTGATTTTTGATTGTGATTGAAACTCCCAATCAGAGTCCGTCGTCTGATCGGCAATCTGAATTCCTTCCACGGAAAACGCTATTCCTTCGTTACATCCTTCGCAGAACTGGGCGCAGGTTTAGTGGCATCTGCGCTCGCGGGTTTCTTCTTGAAGGGCTGCCGCGCGGCTTCGGCTCGTTTCCGCTCCTGGTAGCGGCGGTCGTGAAATTGTTGGTCGGACGATTGTTTCTTCATGCTTCCATCATGTCATAGATTCCATTCACCATCCGGAACTTGACAAAAGCTGGCCACAGTAGCAGAATCCTCAAAGGCGAATAAATAGCGAATACGCCTCCGCGGCTCCAGTCTCTATCCAAGCCCCGGCGTTCCCTGAAATCTTCCCGAGGAATTTTATGTCTTCCGCAGTGGTTTCCACTCCGGCGGCCCAGGGCCGCCCTTTTGTCTTTAACGCCGATGCAGAGCCTGTGGTGTGCGCGCCTTCCAGCGTTCAGCGTCGCGAGCCTGCCAAGTTCCAGCCGGCTGAGGAATCGCCCATCGCCCGTCTTCTTCAATCAACGATCAAAAATCAGCAATCAAAAATTCCCCCTGCACGCGTAACTCCGGCCTCGCAGCTCGAAATACGTCCCGCGCCGGAGATGGTTTCGAGCGGCATCCCCGCCATTGACGCTCTGACGGGCGGCCTGCCGCGCGGGTGCCTGACGGAAGTCTGCGGCCCCGCGTCCTCGGGACGCACCGCCTTGCTGCTGGCCGCTCTGGCCACCGCCACGCGCCGCGGAGAATTCTGCGCGGTGGTCGATGCCAGTGACGCGCTCGATCCCCAGTCAGTGGCCGCCGCCGGCATGGACATGGAACGGCTGTTGTGGGTACGTTGCGGCGAGAGTTCATCACAGAGAGAGCGCTCACCACGGAGGCACCCTTCGACTTCGCTCAGGGCAGGCTCCGATATGAAGAAAGAATCGAGTCAAATCAATCAGGATTCTGATCGAGTTAGACGTCGAGTTGGATCACGAACCCCAAAATCTCTATGTGAAAATTCTTTGGATCAGGTTCTGCGAGCGACGGATTTGCTGCTTGAAAGCGGAGGCTTCGGCCTGATCGCTCTCGATCTCGGCGATCTGCCACCGCAGGCAGCACGCCGTATTCCGTTGACTACGTGGTTCCGCTTTCGCCGCGCGATTGAGTACACGCCTACGATTCTGCTGGCCATCGAGCAGCGTCCCATTGCCGGCAGTTGCTCTTCACTGCTGCTGCAGCTGGGGTCGCCCGGTCGTCCACTGCAGCAAATGGATGCCGAGCCGGCGCATGCGCAATTGTTCACCGGATTGGACATCACCACAGAACTCATCCGTTCACGGCTGGAACGAAAACCCGCCAGCTCCGTTACGGCTTTCGCCAGCAAGACCGCGTGGACGGGATGAAAAAAATGAAATCAATGACTCAATCACTCAATGACTGAATGACTCAATGTCGCCATGCCGTTTGCCTGCATCTACGTGCCGAATTTTCCCGTGGCGGCTGCCCTGCGCTGCGAACCGGAACTGCGGACGTGTGCCGTCGGCATTCTCGAAGGCAAACCTCCGCTGGAAACAATTCTCGCGGTCAATGAAAAGGCTGCAGGCATGGGAATTGCGCTGGGCATGACCAAGGCGCAGGCCGAACTGTGCGCGGAACTCGCCTTGCGCCCGCGTTCTGCGCTGCAGGAATCCGCCGCGCACGCCGCGTTGCTCGATTGCGCGCAGTCATTTTCGCCGTGCGTGGAGGACGCAGCCTGCGATACCGCCCTGCTCGATCTCGCGGGCATGGAATCTCTGTTGGGATCGTTGCCGGAAATTTCGCGCGCGATTCACAGCCGCGCGACCGCGCTTGGATTAGAGGCCAATGTCGCTGTTGCTTCCAATCCCGATGCCGCCGTGCTCGCTGCTCGAGGATTCTCGGGCATCACTGTAATTCCTGCGGGCAAAGAGGCAGAGCAATTAGGTCTCTTGCCAACGAAAGTTTTGTTTGGGAAAGAACGCACAAAAGAGCAGATAGAAGGGGACGAGAAAAAAGCTGCTGCTCGCCTGCTCGAAACCCTCGACCGATGGGGCATCCGCGACCTGTGTGGACTGGCCGCGCTGCCGGAAATTTCGCTGAGCGAACGTCTCGGACAGGAAGGTCTGCGCCTGCAACAACTGGCGCGGGGTGCCGCTTCGCGCACCCTGGTTCCGGTGGAATCGCCTCCGATATTTGAAGAGTCCATCGAACTGGAGCACCCGATCGTCCTGCTCGAGCCGCTGGCCTTCCTGCTGAATCGACTGCTCGAACAAATCTGCGCGCGATTGGGTTTTCGGGCTCTGGCCACGCAGGAGCTGCGTCTCACGCTCGAACTGGAAAACTTTTCGCCGTTCCATCAGCGATCCTCTGTCAACTTTGTGCGCACCCTGCGCCTGCCTCTTCCCATGCTCGACACCAAAGTATTTTTAAAATTGCTGCAACTGGATTTGAATGCGCATCCTCCGGGAGCGCCCATCATAAAGATCCATCTGGCGGCCGAACCGGCACGGCCGCGTGTGGGGCAGGCCGGGCTGTTTCTGCCGCCATCGCCGGAGCCGGAAAAACTGGAGGTCACGCTCGCCCGCATCGCGGGGATGGTCGGCGAAAACAAAGTCGGCGCGCTGGAAATGCTCGACACGCATCATCCCGAGGGCTTCCGCATGCGACGCTTTGTGGCCGAAGCTCCGCGAAAAAGTGAGCGCGAGAAGACGCCTCGCGCGGCAGAAGAACATCCGACGGTCACGGCTCTGCGCCGCTTTCGTCCACCGCGGCGTGTCCATGTAACTTTGGAAAATGGCCAGCCTACGTATTTGGTGTGTCAGAAGAAAGAGGTGCTGGGCGACGTGCTCTGGCGAGCCGGCCCTTGGCGCTTTTCCGGCGACTGGTGGGAACGCGAAGCCTGGTCACGCGATGAATGGGATCTCGCCTTGCAAAATAACGCTCTGCGCAACGGAGAAGACATCTCCTTTTGCCGTCTGGTGCACGATCTGCTCGGCGGTGGCTGGTTCGTGGAAGGAATGTATGACTGAAAAGCGAGGGATTAGGGATCAGAGACTAGGGCCTAGTAAGCCCTCCGTTTTTGCTGACCCCTGATCCCTGATCCCTAGTCCCTAATCCTGATGTACATCGAGCTTCACGCCCGCTCGGCTTTTAGTTTCCTCGAAGGCGCTTCCCTGCCCGAGGAACTGGTGGCAGTGTGCGCGCAGCTCGGAATGCCCGCCATGGCGCTGCTTGACACGGACGGCGTGTACGGCGCGCCGCGCTTTCACCTGGCTGCGAATAAGGCAAAGATCAATGCGCATATTGGCGCGGAAGTCACATGCGGCCCTCTCAGCACCGTCATCCTGAGCAGGTCTGTCATCCTGAGCGGAGCAAGTGCTGCACGAAGTGCAGCACTTGCGGAGTCGAAGGATCCCTGTCACCAGCAGGCCGTTCCGCGGGCAGGGATTTCTCGCTCCGCTCAGAATGACAAGTCTTCTATTTGGAATGAAAAACTTTTCCGTCTTCCCCTCTTAGTCTCATCCCGCGCCGGCTACCAGAATCTTTGCCGCCTGATCACCAAGATGAAGTTGCGCGCGAAGAAAGGCGAGGGCGCGGTCTGTACCGACGAATTGCAAGAGCACGCTTCCGGACTCATCTGCCTCACCGGCGGCGCGGAAGGCTCGCTGGCCGCTGCGTTGCGGCAGGGTGGCATCGACGAAGCGCGGCGAGTCATCGATCAACTGGTAGGAATCTTTGGCCCCGGCAACGTCTACGTTGAATTGCAGCGTCATTTCCAGCGCGAAGAAGAATCCCGCAATCGCGCGGCGATCGATATCGCGCGTTCGCTGAATCTTCCTCTGCTGGCCACCAACGGAGTCTGCTACGCCACCGCCAAAGCTCGCGAACTCTGCGACGCTTTCACAGCGATTCGCCATCACCGCACTCTCTCAACCGCTGGACGCCTGCTGGCACGCAACTCCGAACGCTTTCTGAAATCTGCGCAGGAAATGCAACAACTTTTTGCAGACCTGCCGGAAGCCATTGGCAACACGATGGAAGTTTCTTCTCGGTTGGAATTCACGCTGAACGATCTCGGCTATGAATTCCCGCGCTATCCCGTGCCCGAGGGCGAAACTATGGATTCATTTCTGCACGAGCACGCCTGGAAAGGATTTCACGATCGCTACGGCCGCAAGCCGATCGAATTGCAAGCCCGCGCCCGTCTTCAAATCGAAAAAGAATTAAAGCTCATCGAAAAACTTAAACTCGCTGGATATTTCCTCATCGTCTGGGACCTGGTCCGCTACTGCCGCGAACAAAACATTCTGGTGCAAGGCCGCGGATCGGCTGCCAACAGCGCTGTCTGCTACTCGCTGGGTATTACCGCGGTCGACGCCGTTAGCATGGAGTTGCTCTTCGAGCGTTTCCTTTCCGAAGAGCGCGGGGAGTGGCCGGACATCGATCTTGACCTGCCCAGCGGCGACGAACGCGAAAAAGTCATTCAGTACGTTTACCAGCGTTACGGCGAGCGCGGCGCTGCCATGACCGCCAATGTGATCACTTATCGAAATCGCATGGCCGCGCGCGAAATGGGCAAGGCGCTGGGGTTCGATCCGGAAACGCTCGCGAAAATTTCTGCTGCCGTCGCAACCTGGGAATTTCGCGACGAAAACGACGCGCTCGACCGCCGCTTTCGCGATGCCGGACTCGACCTGAACCATCCCCGGCTGCGCAAATATTACGAACTCTGCCTCGCGGTGCAGGACATGCCGCGCCATCTCGGCCAGCATTCGGGCGGCATGGTCATCTGCCAGGGACAACTCGATTCCGTCGTGCCGCTCGAACCCGCGTCTATGCCGGGGCGCGTGGTCGTGCAGTGGGACAAAGAAGATTGCGCCGACATGGGCATCATCAAAGTCGATCTGCTCGGTCTGGGCATGATGGCCGTGCTCAAGGATTCGATCGAACTCATTCGCGACCACTATCACGAGGAAGTCGATCTCGCGCTTTTGCCGCAAGACGATCCGCCCGTGTATTCCGCGCTGCAGCAGGCCGACACCATCGGACTGTTTCAAGTGGAAAGCCGCGCGCAAATGTCGTGCCTGCCGCGCCTGCGGCCTGAAAAATTTTACGACATTGTGGTGCAGGTCGCGATCATCCGGCCGGGGCCGATCGTGGGCCAGATGGTGAATCCGTTTTTGCAACGGCGTCAGGGACGCGAGGACGTTACCTATCCGCATCCTTCGCTCGAGCCCGTGCTGAAGCGCACGCTCGGCGTCCCGCTGTTTCAGGAGCAGTTGCTGCGGCTGGCCATGATTGCCGCCAATTTTACTGGAGGCGAGGCCGAGGAACTGCGGCGCGCCATGGGATTCAAACGCTCGCAGGCCCGCATGAAAGAGATTGAAGCTAAGCTGCGCGCCGGCATGACGCAAAATAAAATTCCGCAGAAGGCGCAGGATGAAATTATTCTCTCCATCACTTCGTTCGCGCTCTACGGATTTCCTGAGTCGCACGCCGCCAGCTTTGCGCTGATTGCCTATGCCAGCGCCTATCTGAAATGCCACTATCTGGCTGCGTTTACAGCTGCGCTGCTCAACAATCAGCCTATGGGATTTTATTCTCCGGCAACCATCGTGAAGGATGCGCAGCGCCATGGATTGAAAATGTTGCCGGTGGATGTGACGTGCTCGGTGTGGAAATGTGCTTTGGAAACAGTTCTCAGTTCTCAGTTCCCAGCTCTCAGTCAGAACCCAGCCGCGGAGCAAAAAATTGCGCTGCGCATGGGATTGCGCTATGTTCGCGGGTTGCGGGAAGAAGCGGGCGAGGCGCTGGTTCGCGAACGGACGCGTGCTCCCTTCGTCTCCATTCACGATCTTACGCGGCGGGTGCCTGAATTACGCAAGGACGAACTCAGCACGCTGGCGGAGATCGGCGCGCTGAATGCAGTTTCGAGTTTCCAGTTTCTAGTTTCTAGAAAATCAACGGCTATTCACGCAGGGTTTCACTCGAAACCGGAAACTGGAAACTCGAAACTGTCCTTTCACCGGCGCGACGCGCTCTGGCAGGTAGAGCGCGCCGTCCGCGCTTCCGGGCCGCTGCTGGAAGCTCAGCCGGAACCGGATTTACCGTCGCCGCTTCAGCCTATGAACCACGAAGAGCGGCTGGTTGCCGACTTCCGCGGCACGGGACTGACCGTCGGCCCGCATCCCATGGCTTATCGCCGCGAGTGGCTCAATGCTATGGGCATTCGCCGGGCCAGCGATCTGCGCGACCTGCCCAACGGCAAGCGGCTGCGCATTGGAGGTTGCGTCATTACCCGCCAGAGGCCGGGAACTGCCAAGGGATTCGTGTTTGTCAGCCTGGAAGACGAAACCGGCGTGGCCAACGCCATCATCACGCCGGACCTGTTTCATCAGAATCGGCTGCTGCTGACCAGCGAGCGCTTTCTGGCCATTGAAGGCATTCTGCAAAATCAGGACAACGTTATCTCTGTGCGCGCCGAGCGGGTTCAGCCCTTGTTTGTTACGAAAGCCGAAACTGTTTCGCATGACTTCCATTGAGTGCTGGAGTTCCTGCTAACATGCTGGCCGCAAAGCGGAGCCCTCGCCATGGTGGAACTTTTGGATGCCGGCAAGAACCTCGCACGTGTCGAGCAAACCCGCCTTCAGCGGGAGCTCATTGAACAGGAACGCAGCGAACGCATCGCGCAGCACAAGCGGGACGTGGCCGAACGCCGAGCCCTCCTTACAGCAACTCCGGGCGCTGTCCAGGGTTTGAATCTATTCGCCGACGGCGATTCCTGGTTCGACTATCCGCTCCCGCCCGCTGCGCGCAATGACGTGATTCGCTCCATCGGCAGTCACGGCAAACCGCATCCGCTCATCCTCAACCTCGCCCACTATGGCGACGAGGCCCGCGACCTGCTTGGAGTCAAGCGGCGTCAACGGATCATCGACAATCTCCGCGATCTCGATAACGGCCGCTTCGACGCCATTCTATTTTCCGGCGGCGGTAACGACACGGTTGGCAATCAATTCTGTTTGTGGATCCAGGATTACGTTTCTGGGATGACGCCGAGTCAGGGTATCAACGTCCAGCGCCTGGCGGCGGTGCTCGGCGTCGTGCGCAGCGCCTTCGAGGACTTGATTGCCATTCGCGACAAAATTTTGCCCGAGTGTCCCATCTTCGTTCACGCCTACGACTTTGCCATTCCAACGAATATCGGGATTTGCGACAACCTGATTGGCCCCTGGCTGAAGCCTTCTCTCGTCTACCGCGGCTGGACGAATACGGCAACTGGAACGCTGGTCGTCAAAGAGTTTCTGCTGCAATTCCGCAGCATGCTCACCCAGGTCGCGGCCGCCCACAAAAATGTGATTTATGTGGAGACCCAATGCACGCTCGCTCCGAGCGATTGGGCGAACGAGTTGCATCCCACGCCGCCGGGATTTGACAAGATCGCCGAGAAATTTCTGGATGCGCTGCGAACAGTTTTTCCCGGACGAATCTGATCCGGTGCGCGGGTGATCCCTACAGACCTTACTTGCCGGTGTAGCTCACTCGCCAAATCGAGTTTGAGCCATCGTCGCTCACCAGCAGTGAACCGTCGGACGCTACTGTGATTCCGACCGGACGGCCCCATACATGACCGTCGGGCAGCACGAAGCCGGTCAGGAAATCCTGATACTCGCCGGTGGCATGGCCGGTCTGATGCAGGGGGACGCGAATCACTTCGTAGCCCACGCGGACCGATTTGTTCCACGATCCGTGTTCCGAAGCAAACAGTTCGCCACCGTATTCCGCCGGAAACTGCTTGCCATCATAGAAGGTGAATTCCAGCGAGGCGTTGTGCGGCTGCAGCAGCACGTCGGGCACGAGCACTTTGTCTTTTAATTCGGGATGCTTACCCTTCTGCCGCGGATCTTGATTTTGCCCGATATACCACCACGGCCAGCCGTAGAATCCGCCCTCTTCGACATGCGTGATGTAGTCGGGCACGAGGTTGTCGCCCAGGGCGTCGCGCTCGTTGACGGAGCACCACAGTTCGCCGGTCTGCGGGTTCACCCGAATGCCGCCGCCGGCATTGCGAATGCCGTAGGCATATACCTGCAACTGGCAATTCGCCGCATCGCACCACAAAATGTCTGCGCGATTTTTCTCGCCGGGATGAGTGTCGGTATCGTCGTCATTCGAGGCCGAGCCCACGGCGACGAACAGCTTTTTGCCGTCCTGAGAAAAGTCGACGGCGCGGGTCCAGTGCCCACCGCCCGCCGGCAGGTCGGCGATGTGCTGCGATGCGCCAGTGGCCTGCAAGTCTCCGTTGTGGTAGGGGAAGCGAATGACTTCGTTAGTGTCACCAATGTAAATCCATTGTGGGTCGGGGCCGGGGGGATAAAACGCAATCCCGTAGGGCTCTTTCAGGCCCTTGGCGAAAACCTCAGACTGCTCCGGTTTGCCGTCGGCGGTCATTCCGCGGAACACGCGGATGCGGCCGGGTTCGCTCTCAGCCAGGAAGATGTCGCCGTTGGGGGCGGTGCGCAGCAGTCGCGGGTTCTCGAGTCCCGCAGCGAAAAGTTCCACCTTGAAACCGGGCGCGGCGACCGGCCAGGCGTTCTGCGGACGCGCCACCACCTCGGCGCCGTTGTTCGACGATGAAGTTGCATAGGGCTGAGGAAGATCTTTGGGCGTGATCTTGCGAATGGTGCCCGGAGTCTCGTAGCGGAAGTCGGTGAAAGGCGCGGTCGGAGATGCGTCTTTGATTTTGCCGGTATCCACTTCGGCCATAGAGCCCGTGCTGGCGGAGGTCTTGGCCGACGCCATGGCTTCTACGTAGGTGATAACCTGCCACCGTTTATCTTCCGGGAGCGACTCCCACGAGGGCATTCCATTATCTTTGTCTCCCTTGGTGATGAACCAGAAGATTTCGCCCGAAGTCACGCCCTTGAGTTTGCCGTCGACCAAGGAGGGGACGTTGCCCGTGCCCTTGCCCAGTTTTCCGTGGCAAGCCACGCAGTTGCGTACGTAGACCGTTTTGCCCGCATCGACCGCAGCCTGCTGGCCCGCAAAAGGATTCTTCTGAGATTTTGCCGACGCCGGCGCATCGTGAAACGGCTTGTTGTCGGCTTGCAGAGTCGCAACGAAAAGGAGAGACGAGAAAACTGCCGGGATAATTCTGGTGGCACCTGGGCGCATAAGCATCCTCACGAGTAAATTTTCACACATAGATTAGACGCTTCGGGTAAAAGATGCGAATCTTCGAGGCTACGGTTTGGCGGACAGCAGTTTTTTTATCCCTTTTAATTGTTACGCAGCGCAACCATGGGGTGGATGTGTGAAGCTCGTCGGGCCGGAAGATATCCGGCAAAGAGCGCGACCGTGGCCAGCATGAGAACGACCGCGGCGAACGTGATCGGGTCGGTCGCAGTTGTGTTGAAAAGCAGGGCGGCGATCGCCCTCGCCACCACCAGCGAGGCAACGATTCCCGTGGCGATTCCGATCAGAGTCAAGCGTAGCGTCCTGATGATGACGCCGAGTTGCACGTGACCTGTGGTTGCACCCAGAGCCATGCGGATGCCGATCTCCTGCGTGCGCTGGGTCACCGAGTAGGAGATGACGCCGTAGATGCCGAGCGCGGCCAGCAAGAGTCCGAGGGTAGCGAAGGCGGCCACCAGCAGGATGAAGAAGCGGCGCGGCGAGACGGCACGGTCGACAATGGTGCGGATGGGCCGGAACTCGGCGGCAGGCTGTTTTGGATTCAACTCCCGCAGGGCGCGCAAAACCGGCGCGGCGAGAGCCGCCGGCGGCAGGCTGGTGCGGATGACGAGTTGAGCGTCGTTCGGGGTTTGCTGAGTTGCCGGGTAGTAAATTTGCGAGCCCGCGCCGCTCTCCACCGTTTCTTCGTGGACGTCGTCGACCACGCCGACGACAATGTCTTCCTCCTGGTCGCGCATCAGGATCTTGCCGACGGCGTCCTCGCCCGGCCAGTAGACCCGAGCGGCGGAGGCGTTGATCATGACTACTCGCTGGCTATGGGGCCCGTCGGCCCAGGTGAAATCTCGGCCTTGCAGGCGAATGCCCATGGCACGTATGAATCCGGGCGTGATCACATACACCAGGGGATCCGGCAATTGGCCAGGAGCAAAAATCTTTCCCTTCGGGACGGGAGTGTCCCATTCACGGTTCGGCCCGAGCGGAAGGTAATCGGCCATGCCTGCGGTTTCAACCCCGGGCAACGCACTCACTCGGGCGAGAACCTGCTGAAAAATTTCGGACCGTTTCGCCACGCTGGCCTCATAAGACGGGGCGCTGTCGTCGTAGTCTACTTTTATGGATGCGGCGCGGTCGGGTTGAAATCCTAGATCGACATCCAGCACCTTCAGGAAGCTGCGCATCAGCAGGCCTGCGCTCACCAGCAGCACGCAGGCCAATGCGACCTCAGACACGACCAGCCCGGCGCGGACACGCTCGTGTTTGCGGCCCAGGCCCGCGCCGGCTCCGGAGTCCTTCAGCGCTTCCTGCAGATTGCCACTAGCCATCCTGAACCCCGGAAGCAGCCCGAACATCATGGCGGTGAAGACGGCGACGAGAATGGTCCAGCCCAGCGCCTGGCTATCGATCCGCAGAGTACTCAGCAGCGGCAGAGCCAGCGATCCCTGGTGCGCGAGCCATGCGATCAATGCTGCCGCCAGTCCGAGGCCCAGCGCCGCGCCCGAGCTGGAGAGCACCAGACTTTCGATGAGTAACTGGCGCACGATGCGGCCGCGGCTAGCTCCGAGTGCACCGCGGACGGCGAACTCCTTGGCGCGCGCGGCGGTGCGGGAGAGCAGCAGGTTCGAGAGATTCACGCCCGCGATTAACAGGATCGCGCCCACGGCGCACCACAATGCAATCAGCGACCGCCGCAGCTTGCCGGTAACGTAATCTTTCAGCGGTACCGGAATGAGATCGCCTTTGTAACGGCCCAGCGTCTGGGGATATTTCGTATTGAAATACATGTTGGGCGCGACCCGGTTGGCGTCGTCGAGGGCCTGCGCCACGGTTACGCCCGGCTTGAGCCGACCAATGAGGGTGACGATGTTGCCCCAGTTCCGTTCCAGATTTAAGTCCAGCGGAGTAAACAGATCGACTTTCGCTCCGGGCGAAAACACCGCGCCGAAATCAAAGCTGTCAGGCAAGACACCCACGACGGTGATCGGCGTTCCGTTCAGTTCGACGACCTTGCCTACGATCTGGGGGTCGGCATTGAATTGCTGACGCCAGTAGGCGTTGGCCAGCATCGTAACCGGATGAGGGCCCCCGCGAGCTTCGTCGGGAGTGAACAGGCGGCCCATAGCGGGCTGGACGCCGAGAACCTGAAAGAAATTTCCGATGACTTCAAAACTTGTAGCCGGTTGCGGCTCTCCGCGACCGGTGAGGCGGAGATTGTCCGGCGTGCTGAAAGCCATGTATCCAGTCAGGCCCTGGTAGACGCGGCTCTGGTCGCGCAACTCTTCATACGCATCGGCCGAGTAGGTGTCGCACGACAGACCGCAGTCGCTGGGCAGCGGGGAGATCCACACCAGCTCGCGCGAGTCAGGGAATGGCAACGGGCGCAGCAGCAGCGTGTTGACCACGCTGAAAACAGCAATGTTGGCGCCGATGGCAAGCGCCAGGATGACCAAGGCGACCAGCGTGAATCCACGATCGCGGCTGAGGGTGCGGAGTGCGTACTTCAGGTCCTGCGCAAAAATGTCCAGTCTCATGCGCTCTGGTCTCCTGCTCGCCGAGGAACTCCCGGGGGGCGTAACTTAAGCTTAGACGCTCCGTCCGAGGAAGTGTAAGCTCCGCTCACCACTATGCGCATGACTTCCCGGCAGTCCAGGCGCCCACCAGGCTCAATGATTGTCACCCGGATTATCACCCCGGATTGTCACCCGCGGCGGTTGGAACAATTTCCTCGGAACCCGCCATCTTTGCACTGTGCCAACTTTTCCAGGGTTTGCTAAGTAACGGACACTGCAGTGACTTAGGGGAACATCTTGGCATTGGCAGAACAGTTGCATCATGCCTTGATACGACAATTCCCTACCCTAAGGAGTGTGCTTATGAAGAAGTTTAAGACGCTACTGCCCGCGGTTCTTTTGATTGCCGGATTCGGCTATCTTGTGGCATCCGCGCAGACCTCGAAACCGTCCAGCGCGGCGTCTGCTCAGGATCAGATGCAGCAACCGGATCAGCAGAAACCTACCGCCGATACAAAGACGTTCTCCGGAAAGATCGTGAAGACCGGGAACCTGCTGGTCCTTTCCGATCAGACCGGCAAGAAGACCTACCAACTCGACGATCAGCAGAAGGCACAGGGGTTCGTGAATCAGGAGGTGAAAGTGACTGGTGTTCTGGATGCCGCCACTGGCATGATTCGCGTGACTTCGATCGACCCGTCGTAAACGTTGTTTTAACCGAGTTTGAACCGAGGGACGGTCGCGCGCCTCCGCCCCTCGCTTTTCATTTGGTCGATCTTCTGAAAAGCCCGCGCTTCGCGCCTGCCTCTTCGTGGATCGTTTGATTTGTCGAAAGTTAGTCGCTCGATCATTATTTACTCTATATTTAGTCGATATCTACTCGATTTACTCGATATTTACTCGATCAATTAATCCGTTAATCTCTGGCTGCTTCGTCGATTTCTGGAACATCACAAGACTTGCTTGCAGGGGGTAAGTGCATGCGGTTGTTGAGTGTTCGGCTGATCCTCTCTTTGATCGTCGGCATAACGCTGGTGTCGCTGGGGTTCTCTTATTACCAGGTGGTTGCGGAAAAGCACGCGCTTCGCGCCGACCTGGAGCGGCGCGCCGAAGTGCTGGGCGAGAGCCTGGCCGGCAACGTCGAAAAATCCTGGGGAACCGGTTCGACCCAGGCCTTGCAGCGACTGGTGCAGCGCTTTGGCAATCGCGAGCACCTGATTGGCGTCGCCGTCTATGACCGGCAGGGCCAACTCGTCGCCATGACCGCGGAGTTGGGCAAGTCACTCACCACGAGCCCGCAGGCGCTGACCCAAGCCATCCACGACGATCACGATGAGAGCGCGTTCACGAAGCTCGGAAATACTCGCGTGCTGATTTTCGCGTTGCCGCTTCACCACGACGATGAAGTGTCCGGCGGGCTCGCCATTGTGCACGACGCGGACTACATCCAGGCGCAGATGCTGCATGTATGGCGCGAAGCATTTTTCCGCGTGCTGGCCCAGATGTTTCTGATTGTGTTGATCACTTTGCTGATTGTGCGCTGGAGCATCAGCGGACCGATTGCGCGCGCCGCGCAGTGGATGCGCGCGATGCGCACGGGAAGAATCCCCTCATCGCAGGCAATGCCGAATCTCGATATGTTTCGGCCGCTGGCTCACGAAGTGGCCACCATGGCCGAGAGCCTGAGCCTGGCGCGCAGCGCCGCCGAAAATGAGGCCCGCTTGCGCGAAGCCGGCGAGTCCCTGTGGACCGCGGACCGGCTTTCGGTGCACATTCAGACCCGCCTCGCCGGCAGCCGGCTGTTCGTCGTTTCCAACCGTGAACCTTACATCCACCAGCGCAATGGGAAGACCGTGAATGTGATCGTCCCTCCCAGCGGCCTGGTAACCGCGCTCGAACCGGTGCTCAACGCCTGCGACGGCACCTGGATCGCGCATGGCAGCGGCGACGCGGATATTGAAACCGTGGATGCTCACGATCGTCTCCGCGTTCCTCCCGATGATCCCCGGTACACGTTGCGCCGGGTGTGGCTCAACAAGCAGGAAGAGGAAGGCTACTACTACGGGTTTTCCAACGAGGGTCTTTGGCCGCTCTGCCACATCGCCCACACGCGCCCCATTTTTCGTGCGTCCGACTGGCAGCACTATCAGGAGGTCAACCGCAAGTTCACGGAAGCAGTGCTCGAGGAAATCGAGGACACGCCCAGCCCGGTGGTGCTGGTGCAGGACTATCACTTCGCACTGCTGCCGCGGCTGATCAAAGAGAAGCGGCCCGACGCGCGCGTGGCCATCTTCTGGCATATCCCGTGGCCCAATCCGGAGGCCTTCGGCATCTGCCCCTGGCAGCGTCAACTGGTGGATGGCCTGCTGGGAGCCGATCTGATCGGCTTTCACGTGCAGTCGCACTGCAATAACTTTCTGCAGACCGTGGATCGTGTAGTGGAGTCGCGCGTCGACTGGGAGCACTTTTCGGTGCTGCGCCAGGACCACCGCACCATGGTTCGTCCTTTCCCCATCAGCGTGAACTTTACTGACGACGAACCGGCGACCGCCGCTAACAACGGCTTCATGTATCTCGAACGCGCGGCGTTGATGCGCAGTCTCGGAGTGGAAGCAACTTTCATGGGGATCGGCGTCGACCGGGTCGACTACACGAAAGGAATTCTCGAGCGCTTTCTGGCGATCGAGCGCTTCCTCGAAAAATATTCCAGCTATCAAGGACAGTTCACCTTCGTGCAGATTGGAGCACCCAGCCGCACCCATCTCAAGCGCTATCACGACCTGCTGGCCGAGGTGGAAGCGGAAGCCGAGAGAATCAACTGGCGTTTCCAGTCCGACAAGTGGAAGCCCATCGTATTCATCAAACGCCAGCACAGCCACGCGGAGATCACGCCCTACTACCGCGCCGCCGATCTGTGCATGGTGACTTCGCTGCACGATGGCATGAACCTGGTCGCAAAGGAATTTCTGGCGGCGCGCAGCGACGAACGCGGCGTGCTCATCCTGAGCCAGTTCACTGGCGCGGCGCGCGAACTGCGCGATGCCCTGCTGGTCAATCCCTACGACATCGACCAGTCGGCGGACGCGATCCGGGTTGCGCTCGAGATGGAACCGGAAGACAAGCAGCTGCGCATGCACCGTATGCGCCGCACCGTGAAAGAGCACAACATTTACCGCTGGGCCGGCAATCTTATCTCGGAACTCTGCGAAGTCCGGTTGGATGCCCCAGAGGACGCCCAGGGGAAACTCCAGGCGAGCGAGACCCTGGCCTGATGAGATCGGCGATGCGGAACTCTGTTATTGGAATTTTGTGCGTAGCCCGAAACGGGGTGTCCCGCTAGCAATTCATTTTCAGCCACGTCAGGGGCACACCGTCAACGGCCGTCCGGCGTGTACCAGATCGGCGAACTCCAGGCACGTTCCTGAATCGTGGCCGGGAACTTCGCCGACAAGGGCACCTTGGCCTGCACAGCGGCTTCCGTGCTCCAGCGGCAGGTGGGGTTCTCCAACACGCGCGCGTAATAGAACGCGCGATCCGATTTTTCGAACGCCGGATCGGTCCAAGTCACTGACAACTCGGCGGCGCCCTTATTCGCGGTGACGCTGCAGTCGGTAAGATTGACTGTGGTGCCGTTGTCGGGGCATCGATGCGATTGCGGATCAGGCCTCAGATTATCCGAACAAACAACATCAAAAACTTTCTCGAACGTCTCTGTGCCCCTGGACCAACCTTTGACAATCTGTATCTTCTGCAGGTTGGCGCTGTCGGGATCCTTGATCGCCCACACCACCAGCCTGGGAGCTTTCCCGTGCGCACCATGAAGCTCGCCGCCCATCGGAACCCCGTCCTTGTAGCCGACCTGCACCAGGTCTTGCCGCTTGTCGAGGGCGCTGGGATAGTTCCACCCAGCGAATAATCGAACGCGGATGCGCGTTCCACTGGTCGCAAAGGTTTCACGCCGCTTCAACGCGTCGAAGATCGACTCCCGCGTATTCTGCTCCGCCCACACACCCGCGAGGCCGCCCGGATTGAATGCGCCGCGGTTAATGGGGAAATCCTTGTTCAATGTTGCGTCGTCTTTGACCGGAGTGCCGTACCCGAGCTCGCCTTTTTCCTCGGTAGCACCGGGGTTGCTGGAATGCGTGTCGGTGTCGGCAATGAATCCATACTGGAAGGGATTGACGCCAAATTCATCGCCCAGCACGAGCCCAGTTTTTAAGGCATTACGCACATAGTCACGGGGAACCGCGCAGAACGCATCTTCGCCCGGCTTGCAGGCTTCGAATACTTGCTCAAAGGAACACTGTTCGTCCGTCGTCCCCAGACCCGGGGCGCACTCCGAGTTGCCTTTCATCTGAAAGATCTCGATCAGCGGCTCCGTCCGGGCGCGGCGTTGCAGGATCTCCTTTGTGAACGGAGTGCCGTCGCTGTTTTTCGTATCGAGCGCGACGCCCCAACCGAAATTTGTGTTGTGAGGAATGGACAATGCCTGGCAGTCGCCAGTGCAGCTTTTCTCCAGCCACTGCCATAGCTGCTCTGGCCGATTGTTCAACTCAACCGCGCTGGCGATAGCATCCGGAACCGTTGTGCTGCGAAAGATCACATTCCGGTGCAGCATGCCGATGCGTTTCATATTGGCCGTCCACTCAAAGCCGATGAAAGTTGTGAACTTGCCGGGCTCGTAAAACTCCTGAGCAATTTGTTGCAGATCTTTCCATACGGTCTTGGCGCGGTCGTTGCAGTTGCCGGCGGCGGTGTCCGGGCTGCCGCAGATGCGCTCATCACGCCGGGCTGGATTTTGCGCCGAGAAGTGGCCAAAGTCGAGCGGCGATGCGGCCCCCGGATTCTTGGCGTACTCGCGAATTCCCTTACAAACCTCACTGTCGTACACCGCTTCCTTCGGATCGGTGCACAGCGACACTTCGCCCAGCCAGATGTCATGATCCGTTACTGCCATAAAGTCCAGGGGCACGCGGAGCTGGTTCTTCACGCCTCCGGTAAGAACGACCGGCTCGCCTCGGCCGAAGCGGTACGCAGCTCGGGGATCGTTACGGTTGCCTCCGATGTAGGCGTCCAGCGAATAGCCGGTGTGTACGTGAAGATCACCGAAGTAGGCGTCGCGCAGTGGATTCGGCGCTGCAACAGGCGCGGGCTGCGAAATCTGCTGACCATGGGCCCCTGTCTGGAAAACGGCGATGCCAAGAATGCAGATGAATCGAATCGCCGCACTGATCAAGGTCACTGAGTTCTTACCAGTCATGCGCTTGATGTTTTTCAAAGCTCTTCCCCTCGAATTCTCGTAGTCTTTAATTTTGAATCTGCATCCAGTTATCGAAGACCTAAAACGAGGATGCTCACCGCCGCGATCCAGCTGCCGACCACTCGAACCGCGATCTGGGTCCACTCCAGTTTGAGGTTGCGCACCAACCCGTTTCCGTATACGAGCAGGAGAAGCCCAACCAGTGCGAGACCAGCGATGAAACGAAATCGATTCATTTGTCCGAAGGCATCGGCGGCATCCGCCCATCCCACGGAGACGCCCAGCACAGCCCCCAGTGAAACCAGCAGCCAACTCGGCACGCGGCCCGCAAATGCAACCAGAATGCCGAAGCCAGCGGTCAGAACGAGTTGGACAACTCCGAGGTAAGCTGGGGCATTGCCCAGAGTGGCCATCAGAGCACCCGCAACGAGCGACGCGGGAAACGCCACGAGTAAATAGATTGCCGCTTCGCGCCGTTGCTGGCCAGCGAACAGACTGAGGGCAATGAGTGGCAGCACGGTTTCTATTGTGACGACCGGATGCAACATGCCGGCGTAGAAGTCACCGACTCCCGGCATGGGGTGCGCGAATGCAGGCAGGGGAGCTAGCGTTCCCAGAGCAGCGGCACACATAATTGTTTTCCTGACGGCGCTCATGCGTGGCTCACCAACGCTGCGAGAAGCAAAAATCCGGTCGTGGCGATGAGTCCGCCCGCGGTGCGAAGCAGCTTGCCTCCAACGGGCAACAAATCGACCAGGCCAATCAAGATTCCGGTGACGTGAAGAATGCCGGTGGCCAGAACAAACCCCAGAGCGTACGTGAGAGGTGAGGCCGCCTTTGGTAACTCGGTGCCGTGTGCGTGCCCGTGGAAAATGGCAAATGTAGACACGACTAAAGCCGCGACCCACAGCGGCGGGCGGAGTTCGAGCGCGATCACAATGCCGAGAACAACCGCCGACGCCGCCACTCCGATCTCGACGCCCGGAAGCGGAACCCCGCGCATTCCGAGCAGTCCGCCGAAAGACATCACCAGCGGAAAGGCTACCGGCAGAATCCAGATGGCCGGGCGCTTCAGCTGCGCGCCCCAGATTCCCACGGCGACCATCGCGAGAACGTGGTCAAGTCCCGACAACGGATGAAGAAATCCGGTGACGAATCCCTTCGCTTGGCCAGGGATGGTGTGAGCAAAGGCCGGCGTGGAAAAAAATGCGATCGCCGCGAAGGTCGCAACCCACCGCAAGGTCGTTATCGGTCGATACTTCAAAAAATGATCGCGCATCTTTGTAGGAACCAGAACGAAGCTACCGATCCAATGGCATAGGCAGGGACGCGCCGCGTCCAGGCTGGCCAGCGGATTTCAAGGCTTCGCAGGGAGTAAACAAACGTCAGAAATACGGCTACGAATGCGAGTTGTCCCGCTTCTACGCCGAGGTTGAAGGACAATAGAGACTGCGGAATGTCTCCCGATGGAATACCGAGCCTGGAGAGTGTTCCGGCGAAACCGAACCCATGCAGCAGACCGAAGGCAAAGGCCACGATCCAAGGCTGTCGATACGTCAAACCTTCTTTCCCCCGGTAGTGCTGAGCTAATTCCACGGCGAGGAAAACAATGCTGAGCGCGATGACTGCTTCCACCGGGGTGGGAGCGATGTGAACCACGCCAAAAACGGCTAAACCAAGCGTGATCGTATGCGCGACCGTGAAGGCGGTAATTGTTCTGAGGAGCGGACCCAACCCGCGGACAATCAACAACAATCCCAACACGAATAACAGATGATCGATTCCGTACAGGATGTGACCAACTCCAAGAGTCATGTAGCCCCAGACATCGATTCTGTTCTTGCCGTCCTTGTGAACGACAAACGAAGTCTCTAACGGTTTGAGCATGTGCTGGACGCTGCTGCCGTCGGCAAACGTGATACGCACGAGAACGTCGAGAATCGTCACGTTGAGACCTGAAATCGCGATGGCTGCGCCGTCGAGGCCGCTGGCCCCGCACTGCACACTTCCGCGTTCGACGATTGCTCCTGGAGTTTGCTCTGCAACCAGCGGCTTTGTGATCGTGCAACTCGGGGGAAACACCGGATAAATCGCCGGCGGCGGACCCTCAGCGGTCGGCACCTTCCAGACGAGATCAAATGATCCTGGGCCGGTCTCCTGCAGCGCCAGATAACCGGGGAGGCTGGTGTGAGCGTGTGCTGGGCCTGCGCCCGCCAACAATACGCTCACCACCAGTCCCCAGGTCCATCCGCTGCGCGGTCGCCCGGCTCGGCAAGGGAAATCAATCGACATCTGGCACCGTTGCATCGCGAGTTCCGGAGTTGCTGGGCGCCGAGGCTCGCTGAGCCTCCGCGGCTGCGAGGCCAGCTTTGTCTACATCGACTTGATATTTCTTGCGGAGCTGGGCATAAAAGGTTTCACTCGTAGCTTGCAGGCGCTGATTCCTGAAATCCGTCGAAACCTCACTCTGCACCTCGGCCAACTCTGGAACCCGAGACGGAAGCTTCTGGAGCATACGGACGAGATGAAACCCATAACCTGATCGCAATGGGCCTACCCATGCACTTGCGCCGGGCTCAAGCCGAAACAATTGTCCCGCGAACTCCTCACCAAACAGTTCCTTGACCTGCTGTTGGGTTTGTAGGGGATATTCATTCTGTAGCATGAAAGGATCGCCCAGGCTGGAAAGCTGTGCTGGGGAACTCCCATGTGAACTGAGCCTGGCGAGCGCTCGCCGGGCATCGTCTTCCGTAGCTGATCCTCGCTTCGAAGTACTGAAATAGATATGGGTAAAGGCAATCTGCGCAGGAATCCGGAACGTCTCGCGATTCCGCTGAAAGTATTCTTGAAGATCCTTGTCGGATGGAGTCGCCGAAGCCAGCTCTTGAGAAAGAAACTCCATTTTCTCGACCAGCCGTCGCCGAATAATGGTGTCGTCTTTGTCGAGGCCGGAAGCTAACGCTTCCCGGTACAGGACCTCATCGCGAACATAGTCATTGATTAAGCTCTCCATCTGCCTGGAATCCGGCGAGCGTCCCCACTGCCGGATCCACACCTCCCGAAGCCGCTGAATTTCAGGCGCCGATACTTGAATCCGGTTCGCGTTCGCATCGGCGTTAGTAAAGCGCTCGAAAAGCGTTGCGAAGACAAAGAGCACGGCTCCAGCTACGAGAAAGTGAACGAGCGGTTCCCGGACGAATCGCTGCAGCAGCGCGGACCGGCCGCAACGCGCCACCGGGCGCCAATGGATATTTGGCCCGGTGCGCGCAACTCCGACGGTGTCAATCGGGAGATCGAGTTGCTCAGCTACTGAATGCACTTCACCTCCTCCATACTCGCTGGTCTTAAGACTTGCTGGAGCGGTGGCAGCTCGCTACCTTGTTTCCTTCGAATCGCTCGGCAGCGGGGTGAACCAAATCGGCGAACTCCAGGCTCGCTCCTGAATCGTAGGCGGCACATCGTCCGGGAGCGCTACGTTCGCCCGGTGGGCGTCGTAAGTGCTCCAGCGGCAGGTTGGGTTTTCGAACACGCGGACGTAATAGAAAGACCGGTCCGCCAGCTTGAAGTCCGGATCCGTCCAGCTCGCGGAAAGCTCCGGTGAGCCCTTGTCGTTGGAGTAGCTGCAATCCGTCAAATTGACGGTCGCGCCATTGTCGGCGCAGCGCTGAGTCTTGCTGTCTGGCTTCAAACCACCGGAACAAACAACGTCATATACCTTTTCGTAGGTTTCTCCACCTTCGGCCCATCCTTTGACGATTTGGATCTTCTGCAGGTTGGCGCTGTCGGGATCCTTCGTGGCCCATGCGACGAAGTGCGGAGCCTTAATTTGACTGGGCTTTGCCGGAAGATCTCCGCCCATTGGAACGCCGCTGCGGTAGCCCGCTTCCACCAGATCGCGACGGCGATGCAAATCGGCCGGATAGTTCCATCCGCCAAAAAAGCGAACTCGAATGCGGGTCCCGCTCGTCGCAAATGACTCGCGGCGCTTCAGCGCGTCAAAAATCGATTCGCGAGTATTCTCTTCCGCCCAGACTCCGGCCAGCCCACCGGGGTTGTTCAGCACGGACTTAACCGGAAACTCAGGGCCTACGGTGTGGTTGAGTCGCGTCTCCGGCCGGTTGTCGGCCAGCCCCGTCATGCCGGGCCAGTTTCCTGCTTCGGCCGATCCTGGTGCGCTGGAATGCGTGTCCGTGCTGCCGATGAAACCATATTTGAATGGGTTCACCCCGAACTGGTCTTCCAGCGTTAAGCCCGTCTTGAGCGCGTTGCGCACATAGTTGCTGGCCACCGCGCAAAAGGCGTCTTCGCCCGGCTTGCAAGGCTTGAAGAGTTGCTCGAAGTTGCACTGTTCGTCATTCGTTCCCAGACCCGGCGAGCATTCCGAGTTGCCCTTGATCTGGAAGAGTTCGATCACAGGTTCAGTCTTGGCACGGCGAGTCAGGCCTTCGGTCGTAAACGGAGTTCCATCGCTGTTGTGGGATGCGAGGGCGATTCCCCATCCAAAATTCGTGTTGTGCGGAATAGAAATTACCTGACACTCTCCGGTGCAAGCCTGCTCCAACCATTTCCAAAGGCGCTCTGGAGAATTGTTCAAATCGACTGCGCTGTACACAGCCTGCGGGACCTGTCCGCCACGGAAGATCACATTGCGATGCAACATTCCCACGCGCTTGAAACCGGCCGACCATTCGTATCCAGCGAAAGTGGTGAATTTGCCAGGTTCATAGAACTCGTCCGCGTTTTTCTGAATCTGCTGCCAAATGCTTTGTGCCCGCTGAAAGCACTTATTGTTCTCGTCCGCCACGGAGCTACCGCAAACCTCGGAACTGCGGCCGGCGGGATTTTTCATCATTTGAGCTGCCATGGCCCACATCCCCCTCAGGCCTTTCTCGGGGTCCTCGGTAGACGAACGCAGCGTCTGGCACACCGAGGTCTTGTAGGCTGCGTCCTCCGGGTCCTGGCACAACGACAGTTCGCCGAGCCACACATCATGATCTGTAACGGCCATGAAATCGAGAGGCGCTTTTAGATGGCTTTCCGCGCCACCCGGCAAGGCAATGCTTTCGCCGCGTCCAAAGCGGTAGGCCATACGAGGGTCATTGCGATTGCCAAAGGAGTAGGCGTCCAGCGAATAACTGGTGTGAACGTGAAGGTCGCCAAAGTAAGCGTTGCGCAGCGGGTTCGGCGCCGGACGCGCGGCTCCCTGCGAGTGTGGCTTGGTCTCGTCGGCGCCCCAGGATACGCACATCGAAAGCAGCGCCAGAAGTGAAGCCAGACTGAGACTCCGCACTTTGATTGCTGACCACGATCTTCCTGCGAACTGTCGCGCCATATATCCACCGTCCTCAAGCTTTCTAGATATTTAATCCGCACAGTTTGAACAGTCCCGCTCCCGCAAGGTTCTAGAACGTCAAATGCAATGCCACCTGGATAATGCGCGACTGGTTGCCGGACTGCAGGCCGGTCACCTTGCCAAAGAGTTGGCTCCCAAACGTAGTGTTGGGATTGGCCCAATTCGGGTGGTTGAGAACGTTGAGGGCCTCCGCCCGAAACTGCAGATTGGTGCTCTCGTGCAAGCGGAAGTCCTTCAACAAGGACGCATCGATTTGCGCCGTGCCCGGCCCAGTTCCGAATGTCCGCGCAGCATCGCCGAATGTGTAGGCAGGATTTTGTTGGAACGCAGCGGTGTTGAACCACTGGGCCGAGCTGCGCTGGCCGCTGCTTAGAACGGGATTGCTTACCAGATGCGGCCGCACTCCGTCAGAGAACGAACCGGTATTGTTGACTGCATCCACCACGCTCAGCGGAGTACCGGTATGCAGCTCGGCGATGGTACCGAATGACCAGCCCCCGACAACTTCTTCCAGAACGGGTGAGCTCGGGGAAAATTTCCGGCCACGGCCAATGGGCAACTCATACAGTCCACTCAACACCAGGCGATGGCGAATATCACTTCCCGAAAGCCCCCAACGGGATTTGGGATTGTAATAATCGGTGAAGCTGTTGTCGCCGGGAAACCCGGCCAATTCGAGATAACTGTCGGCGTTGTCTTCGAACTTGGAGAAGGTGTAGTTGGCCTGGAACTGCAAACCTTGTGAGTACCGCTTCTGCAAGCCAACATTCGCGCCGTTGTATTTTGACGCGCCGATGTTGGGATCGAGGATCTGAACATTCTGATACTGCGGGAAGGGCCGCAGGGACTGCGCAACCGCTGGATTTGCGGCCACCAGCGGAAGGTCGCCATCCGGAACCTGATTGATACTGTAGCTGGTGTTGAGGCCCCAGACAGGCAGGCTGTGGCCGAAGGTTCCCAGGTAGGTTACGTCCAACAGCAAGTCGCCGGCGAACTGGCGTTGGATGTCAAAGCTTGTCTGATAGATATAGCCGTTAACGTGATTCTGAGCCCAGTAAGTGACGACGGTATGGGCAGGTTGTCCGGGCGCAGCCGCTCCGAATCCAGGCGTCAGCTCGGCTGCCGTCGGCGTCGTCCAAAACACCGGGATCGAGCTGATTTCGAAAGCTGGAGATAAGATCCCCGTAGTGGAGTTGTACACTCCGGTCGTCGCCCCGGAAGTTCCATAACCTAAATTCCCCTCCTGGGGCGTTCCGGATGCGTACTCCCCGGTGTAAAGGACGCCGACGCCACCTCGCACCACCCACTGCTCGCGAGGCGACCAGGCGAAGCCCAAGCGCGGACCGAAGTTGTTCAGATCCCACTGATTGGCGTAGACGCTCGCTCCATTGAGACCAGAGAAAATGAGCGATCCCGGCGTGCCAGAAACCGGGTTGATGGCCGTTGGATTGAAGGCATTTTGTCGATTGGGACTGGTCTTGCGTGGCGAATCCACATCGTAGCGGAGCCCGAGGTTCACGGTGAGGCGCGGGGTTAGCTTCCAGTCGTCCTGGAAAAAAGCGGAATAGGAATCGGCGATGGAGTGAATCGTCTCGAAAGAATTGACCGAGGCCGTATATACATTGCCCAGCAATAGATTCGCGATCGAGCCCGCGGCCGTGTTCGTGCTGGCGCCGTCGTTATTGAAGGTAAAGTTTCCTCCCGCCGCCTGCGGGAACGTCGCGTCCATATACGACGTGCGGACTTCAATCCCAAACTTGAACTGGTGTGCGCCGCGCACCCAGGAAAAATTGTCGGTGTAGGAGTTGCTGACAGCGGGAGTCTGCAGGTCTTCCTGGGAGCCCTGTCCGAATCCCTCGAGCCCTGCAACATTGACAGTTGGGAAAAAACTCGGATTGAACGTGTTGAGATCGATCTGTGAATCGAGCGTGGTATTCGCACCGCCTTCATATTGCAGGTACTGCCGGCGGGTGTAGGTAACGCGCAATTCGTTGATCTTGTTCGCTGAGAAATTGTGAAACCAGGTGGCGGATGCGTTGTAGTTATAGTCGTGCACCAACCCTCCTAACGGGTCGACGCCGGGTGTCGGGAACACCGACGCTGTCAGGGTGTGATCGGTGTCCGCCAGAAACCTGCCAAAGATGCGATCATTGGCGTCAATGACATGATCGATGCGCGCGACATATTGATCCACGACTGTGGTCGCAGGGTCATTGACGACAAACTGGGCAGTTGGAGTCGTCGCGGTGATTTGCGGATAGAATGCCGCCAGTTTGGCGCCCACCGGATCTAGAACTGGAATTTGATTGTTGGCGTACGGGAGCCCGGTCGCCGGATTATTGACTACAACCTGTGCCCCCGTCTTCGGGTCGATGATCCCATTGAAGTTGCCAGTCAATTCCTGCGCCGCGGGAACGGTCAACGACTCAGGAGTTCCAATGATCTGGCGCCTGCCCTCGTAATTGAAAAAGAATTGTGTTCTATTTTTCTTGATGGGACCGCCCAGGCTGGCGCCAAACAGGTTGTAGTGCAAGGCGGGAACAGTTGTGGCAAATTCGGGCTGCTCCTGCAGAACCGTGTTGCGAAAGTATTCGTAGGCCGAGCCGTGGAAGGAATTCGTGCCCGACTTGGTCGTCATCTGTATCACGGCCCCGCCCGAACGCCCCAATTCGGCTGCATAATTACTGATCGCCACGCTGAATTCCTGAACCGATTCGGCCGGCGGATCGAAGCTAAGGATGGGCACCCCCAGCAGCAGGTTCTGTGCCGTACCGCCATCAATGAGATAGTTGGCGTTGTTGCTGCGGCCGCCTGCAATGGCGAAAGACGCGTTCGCGCCGGAGTTGGTTTGCACCACAAAACCATTCAGCCTCTGCAACTGGGACGCACGGCGGTCAATCAGCGGTAAATTCGTGACGCTCTCGTTCTCCACCACCTTGGCGACTGCAGATGTCTCAGTCTGGAGCAATGGCACGCTGGCATCGACATTTACGACTTGGGTCTCGGAGCCGATTTTCAGGGTTACGTCGACCGTGCTGACGCTACCAGTCAGAACAGCGATCCCGGTTTGAGCTTCCGTTTCGAAGCCGGCCTTCTCCACCTTCAAGTCGTAGTGCCCGGGAACTAAGAGTGGAAAGGAATAATGCCCCTCAATGCCCGACGTCACTTCGCGGTGGTCGCCGGTTTCCACTCGAGTCAGTGTGAGCTGCGCACCGGCCACGGCAGCCTGGCTGGCATCGCGGATTTCTCCGGAAACCTGTGAATCCTGCGCTTGCAGAGTGATGGATGCCGTTGCAAGCACCCCAATAAACAGCAACACACGCCCCAAGATCTTCATGACCGTCCTCATTTTGTTTACCGGGCAAGTCGCATTCCTGAGGATTTGCTTCGCCCTCAAACACAGGAATTCCAATAGTTCGCGAGTTTTTCGCGAGTCGATGCCGACAACCAAATTTCAGGGACCACTAGCGCGCGAAACTGCAGACGTCCTTTGTGTCCCGTGCGACCAAACGCTCGTTCGCCAAGCGCCTGGTCGGGGTACAACACCGCAGAATCGTGATAGGGGTGGGCATAAATTCGACGGAAGCGCGATTCACCGACCAAGTGACCGCGTTGGAAAGGACAATATAGCAAGTATGTCTATCATGTCAATAGACATAGTATTACAACTTTTACTCCAGCCTATCGAAACTTCCTTTTGAGCCTCTCGGCCTGCGAACCTGGAGAGAAAAACACCCGACCACTTGCGCGACCGCTAAGAGTCATGGTTGGAAGGAAGGCATGGCCCGCGCCCGCTCCGTCAAGCGGCCAACAATGCGCTTGACCTGTTCACTTCGGGGATCGTTCGGGGCTTCCCGCAGGAACTGGCTGAACTCTTCCGCCGCTTCCTGGCCGCGATCTAGGCGTTGCAGTGTGTTTGCGCGAACCAGATGTACATCGGGAAAGTCATGGTTCAGCTCGTCCAGCTCGCGCAGGGCGAGGACGAACCGACCCTCGCCGTATAAAGCTTTGGCCATTTCCAGTCGGCCTTGCCAGAAATCAAAGCGTCTGCTGAGAGCCTGCTGTGCGGCCGTTTCGGCACTCTCGAATTCTCCAATTGAGTTGTACGCTGTTGCGAGCGCCACGTAGGCATCCGCTTCGCCCGAATCAAGAGCTAGAGCGCGCGTGGCATCTTCGATTGCCCGGTTGGGATCGCTCGAAGCCAGTCGCAGCAGAGCCCTCATGGAGAAGGCTGCGGCGCACATCGAATCGGTTTGCAAGGCCTGATCTATTTCTTTCTCGGCCGCGGCAAAGTTCAACTTGCTGAACTCGCGGTGTGCCAACTGCAGATGCCCGCGCGCCTTTTCCGGTACAAGCAACCCCTGAGCGGAAACCGTGTACGTTTGCTGTGACGTCGCTGCAGAACTGCCTGGGATAACCGACAATGCGATTTTAACCTCACGATCTGGCTGATCGAGAGTGATTTGCTCCTCGCGTATCTGCAACTCGTTCATCACGAGAAGAACGTATTCGCCGAGCTTCACCGTCGTGGTAATGGCGAAACTTCCCGCGCTATCCGTGAAGCCGGCCGCCATCTTCATGCCGCGGAGATCTCGAATCTCGACCGTAGCATGGGCCACGGGTTGCCCCTGCGCTGTCGCGATCAAACCATGAATGAGGGTAAGACGGCTCGCATCCGGAGTCTGCGCTCCGGCGAAGGATGTTAGAAGGAGCAGCAGCGGGAGGACCAGGCAGGCAAGAGATGTTCCGCTCTTAATCGCAAGACAATTAAGTTGATTTACTTTGTTGCTATAGCACCCACAGGTAGCATTCTGGCAGCAGCGCCCGCAACGGCTAGACCGGGAGCCGGCGACCATCGCGCGGCCTCATAACGACATGATTGGCATAGTTCAGCAATAACCTCCAATCTCGCCATCGCGCCATTTGCAGGATACTCCATTCTTGTCCCGGTCGCTCACCGTGTCAAACTTGACCGCGGTTCTCTTGAAGAGCGCGCTGCGATCCTTTGGAGTGGGCTGACGGCGCTTATCGAACCAGCACAACTAGTAGGATTTTCTTTGAATTGGAAGACATAGACGGCCACAAGGAGAGGTTGGTAGCGCTACCGGGAATCGAACCCGGGTTTGAAGATTGAGAATCTTCCGTCCTAACCCCTAGACGATAGCGCCCCGGAGAGCAGACTCAAATTATAACAAAGGGTTGCGAGATCCGATTGCGCGCGGCATCTCGCCATGGTCTGTCATTTCTTAGGTTTGTCCTTCACGGAACTGTGCTTCGCGGTAAATATCTTCCAGCGAGGCAGCTGGCTTCCTTCTGGAATTCTGCCCGTTCCCATCGTATTTTTTCATACTCCTGTCTCGCATCCACAGGCCCGCAAGCGGTATATTGGAATGTAACTCCGCAAACTAAGAGCTGACCGCAACCGCGAATATGCAGGGGCGAAGTGTATGTTGTTCATTCATCAACAAATCCAATCATTCCTAAATTTAGGAGTATGTAAGGAGTATCCCATCATGGCAAAACCGAAATTTCCCAAGCAGAATAATGGTGCGAGCGACGCAGTATCTACCACAAACAGCCTGCCCTCGGCGCCCGCGAACGGCGGTTCGGCGGCCGCTCCGGCGCCCGCTCTTGAAACGAAGAAGACGGCGCCGCGCAAGACAGGAAAAAAACCGGAGGTCGTCAAGACTGAACCGCGGGCCAATCTGGTTCCGATCAACCTCGAGGATGAAATCCGGCGGCTGGCTTACTTGCTCTCCGAGCGCCGCGGATTTGAGTCCGGTCACGAGGCCGAGGACTGGCTGGCGGCGGAGCGCGAGATTCGCCAGCGCTACCACCAGCACAGCGCATAGACTTCGCCGCTCCGATGGACCGGTATCGGCGGCCGAGCCCGGCCGCCGTGTTTGCGGCGGCAACGTTTACGTCTGTCCGTCTTTACTCTTCTGAAACCAACTTCTGCGTCCGAGCTTTCCGTCGGCCTTCTGGCGGTTGCTACTCCCGTGGCTTTCTGAAAAAATACGGTGGGGTTCTTCCGCAATGGCGCAAATTGGTAGTTTTGCTTTGCTGCTCGCATTGGCGCTGTGCGTCTATTCGTTTGGGGTGGGCCTGGTCGCTCTTTTCTTTCAGGGCGACCCGCAATGGGATCGCCTGGCTGAGACCGCACGCCGCGCCGGCGTCGTCGTTTTCGGAGGAGTTCTTCTCGCCGCCATCGCTCTCGTCGTAGCTGCCTTCCGCGACGACTTCTCGATCGCCTACATTTTCCATCACAGCAACCGCGACTTGCCCGGTCCTTACAAGTTCGCCACGCTGTGGTCGGGGCAGGAAGGTTCCATCCTGTTCTGGTGCCTTCTTCTCTCTGGATACGCGTTCGTTCTGCGCCTGCGCTACAAAACCGACCCTCGCCTGTTCGCCTACGCATCGGTGGTTCTGGCCGGCGTGCAGATCTTCTTTCTCGCGCTAGTGAATTTCGCCGCTAATCCGTTCGGCCTGCTCGAAGGTCCCATGCGCGCCGACGGCAGCGGTTTGAATCCTCTTCTGCAGTATCCCGAGATGGTCATCCATCCTCCGATGCTCTATCTCGGCTACGTCGGGACCACCGTGCCCTTTGCCTTTGCTCTGGGGGCGCTGATCATGCGGTATCCCGGCGACAAATGGATCCACATCACCCGCCGCTGGACCATGGTCACCTGGGGACTGCTCACCTGCGGCATCTTCCTCGGCGCACACTGGGCTTATGCCGTGTTGGGTTGGGGCGGATACTGGGGATGGGACCCCGTCGAAAACGCGTCGCTCATGCCTTGGCTCGTCGGCACCGCGTTTCTGCATTCGGTCATGATGCAGGAAAAGCGCGGCATGCTGAAAGTCTGGAACATGTGGCTGGTCTTCGCCGCGTTCTGGCTCGCAATCCTCGGAACATTCCTCACCCGCAGCGGCATCATCGCCTCGGTTCATGCCTTTGCCCAGTCGTCGATCGGCAGCTGGTTCGCATGGTTCCTCGCCATTACCTTTGCGGTTTTCGTTTTCTTCTTCGTCTTGAATCACAAGTATCTGCGCAGCGAGCACAAACTCGAGTCGCTCATCTCGCGCGAGTCGAGCTTCCTGTTCAACAACCTGCTCTTTCTTCTGCTCACGCTCGACGTGTTGTGGGGAACGTGGTTTCCGAAGATTTCTGAACTCGTGCAGGGCAACAAAGTCACAGTCGGCGCTCCGTTCTATAACCGGGTCGCGATTCCGGTCGCGCTGTTGCTCCTGTTGCTGACCGCGGTTGGCCCGCTGCTCGCTTGGCGTAAGACTTCCTTCGACAGCCTGAGGCGGAATTTCCTGTGGCCGACGATCGGAGCGGTCGCGGTCGCCTTGTTTGTGATGTTCACCCCCCAGAGCTGGGGCTCGATCTTCGGTCTCAAACCCTGGCACGACATCAGCTACTTCTACTCGCTGATGACGATTTTTCTCGCCTCGTTGGTCGCCTTCACCGTGGCTTCAGAGTATTACCGCGGGGGCCGCGTCATCTCCAGGCACACCGGGCAGGGCATGTTCGCTTCCATAGTGCAGCTGACGCACCGCAACACCCGGCGCTATGGAGGCTACGTCGTCCACCTTGGCGTGGTCCTGGTAATGATTGGATTCTCCGGCGCGGCCCTCAACCAGGAAAAAGAAATGGAAATGGGCTACGGCGACAAGATGACGATCGGCAACTACGAACTGACTTGCCGGTCGTTTACGCAGGATGAGACGGCCAACCAGTTCAGCGAATGGGCGATTCTCGATGTCTCAGAGAACGGTCGCCAGCTCACGAGTCTGACTCCCGTGCGCCTCGTCTACAAGGCGAGCAACCAGCCCTCGACCAAGCCCGATATTTATTCGACCTTCAAAGAAGATCTTTACGTGGTCTACGAAGGGCAAAACGAAAAAGGCCAGCCGGTCATCAAGGCCCACGTGAATCCCATGGTGGTCTGGATCTGGCTGGGTGCCGGCCTCATGGTGCTTGGCACGGGCCTGGCGCTGGTCGAGAATGCGCCGGCTCCGGTAACGGTTCGAGTGCCGAACCTGGTGGGAAGGCCCGCGCCGGTGGCGACAGGAGGCTGATGTTCTAACGCGGGGAAGGCCGACCGCGGCTCCTGCACGGGGCACGAACGGGAAGGGCACGACTTCTAGTCGTGCCGAAACGCCAAGAATGAAGGCCTCGGCTTTAGCCGCTGAGGGACGCTCGCAACGCCGTTGACATGCAGCTATTGACATGCAAATGACTTCGAAACGTAACTCGACCCTCCGCCGCCTGCTGCACTGCGGCCTGCTCTGTCTCGCTGTCTTCGCATTTGCCGGGGCGGGCGATCCGGCAACGCGGTTCACCGAAATCGGACATCAGCTGATGTGTATCTGCAGCTGCGGCCAGATTCTGCTGGAGTGCAACCACGTCGGCTGTCCTGACTCCGACGGCATGCGCAACGAATTGATGGCTGCCGTCAGCCGCGGCGATAGCGACAGCCTGGTCGAGCAATCATTCGTACAAAAATACGGCCCCACGGTGCTGGCCGCGCCCACCACAGTTGGTTTCGACCGGGCCGCCTGGATTTTCCCGTTCGTCGCGTTTGCTCTCGGGGTCGGCTTTGTCGTGGTCGTGATCCGCGAGTGGAAAAATCGTCCGGCACCTGCTATTGCCGACGGCCTCCATCCAGCCAGCGGGGCCGATCTCGAACGATTCCGCGACCAGGCCGGCAAGGAGACTGACTTATGACGATCGAACTGGCTTGTTGTCTGCTGGCGACCGCCGCTGCGCTGTTTTACATTTTCACTCCCGGCAAGCCCTATCTTGGCCAGAAGAAAACACGTGCCTCGTACCTGCGCGAGCGCAAAGACGCTGTCTACGAAAATCTGCGCGACCTGAATTTCGAATTCAAAGCCGGCAAAATGCCCGATGCCGACTACCAGTCGCTGAAAGCTTCCTTGCAGGACGAAGCCGCGACTCTCCTGGCGGAAATCGCGCGCCTCGACGCCAAAGCCTCAGCCGCGCCAAGAAAAGCGAGATCATGAATCGACTCCCAACCCCTGTCATCCTGAGCGTAGCGAAAAGCGCGCAACGTGCGTTTTCCGCGAAGTCGAAGGACCCCGTGTTCGCTGCAGTCTCCAACCGGCCCGTCAAGGAGTTCTCACTCGGCAGCGGATCCCGCGGCCCAATTCTGCTGGCACTAGCAATCCTGATCCTCACTTCTTTCGCCGCCGCCCAAACCCTCACCGGTACAGTGAAGAACGTCACCATCGGCGCGCCCGCCGCCGGCGACGAAGTCATCCTGCTCAGTCTCGGTCAAGGCATGGAAGAAGCCGGACGCACCAAGACCGACGCCAAGGGCCACTTCAGTTTCAAACTCGACAGCGCGCAGGGCCCGCACCTGGTCCGCGTCATCCATCAGGAAGTCACGTATCACCGCATGGCCCCTCCCGGAACCACGTCCGTCGAGGTCGAAGTCTACGATGTGGGCAAAAAGGTCGAAGGCATTTCGGTCGTGGCCGACATCATGCGTTTTCAGGCGTCTCAGGGACAGCTCGAGGTCGAGCGCACCTTCGCCGTGACCAACAACTCCAAGCCGCCCCGCACGCAGATGAACGAGCACAATCTCGAGTTCTACGTACCCGATGGCGCCAAAGTCACTGAAGGCCAGGCCATGACCGCCGGCGGCCAGCCCGTGAACTCCGCACCCGTGCCCGAGGGCGAGAACGCCAAGAATCGCTACGCTTTTCTTTTTCCTCTTCGCCCCGGCGAAACGCGCTTCAACGTGGTTTACACCGTGCCCTACACCGGCAGTGTGAATATCGACCCCAAAAGCGTTTACCCGCTGGAGCATTTCGTCGCCATCGCGCCGAAAGCCATGGAATTTTCCGCCGCCGCTGGTGCCCAATTTCAAGTCGCCCCGTTCCCCGGCCAGCCCGACGCCAACGTCGAAGTCGCCTCCAACACACAGCTCGGCCAGCCCATGGCCTTCAAACTTTCCGGTGAAGGAACCTTGGCGGCTCCGCAAGAAGATGGAGAGACAAGCCAGGCACCCGGACCCTCCGCCCAAAACGAAAGCCGCCCCGGCGGCGGTCTCGGGCCACCCATCGACGCGCCGCCCCCGTATCAGAAATATCAGTGGTGGATTCTCGGCGGCTTCGCCGCGGCCCTGATCATCGGCGGAGTCTACGTCGCCTCGCGCCAGCAAGCCGCCAACCGCGCCGCGCTCGGCAAAGGAAAGCGAGTTCCATCCTTGGAGGATGAGGACGAAGAGATAGAAGACGACTACGCCGAAGCGGAAGTTCCCGCGCGTGCGATTGCCGGCGATATCGGTCGAAATGAAAGTCGGCAAAACGAAGCCGGTCGGCGTGACGCCCGCCCGAGCGATGCCCGTCCGCAGCCGGTCGCATCGCGAGGAAGTTCGTCCATGTTGCTCGAAGCTCTCAAAGAAGAACTCTTCCAGCTCGAAGTCGAACGCCAGCAAGGCCGCATCAGCCACCAGGAATACGAAACCGCCAAGTCGGCCTTAGACCAAACCCTGCAACGCGCCCTGAAACGCGAAGCGCAGAAAACAGAAGAAGGACGGGAGACGCGGAAAAGCAACTCGGTGTCGTAATTCCGAATCACGACATGGTTGTCATTCCGAAGCGGCGAAGCCGCCGAGGAACCTGCTTCCCCCGCGTCCACCGCGAACCTGGACAACTCACCGCCGCACCGGGAAGGGCGTGACTTCAAGTCGTGCCGTGAGCAGCCCTTTCAGTCCTTGCTCAGCAGTCGGCATGGCGTGACACTGCAAGAGTTGGGCACTCGTGTGGACTACGGCGGAGAACAAAGCTATACTCCGCCCATCGTGGATCGCCAAAATGCTACACCCGGACAGGTTCTTCTCGGTCATCTGGCGATAACGGTTCCCGTGGTTCTCGCCGTTCCGTTGGTCGTGTATTGGGGCTTGGGTGAGTTCGGCCCATTACTCTGGCCGTACTACGTAACAGCCGGGATAGGACTCGGATGGCAGTGGTACACGATCACACTTCCACGCTGGGAACGCGTGCTAACAAGAAGCGGTCTTCAGGTCAATCAGATAGAAGATGTAGCACGACGCAGCGGTTTGGTGTGGCCCGGAGCCGGAGCAATAGGTTCTTTTGCACTTCATACGACGGCTGTCCCTTTGTGCGGCATTTTCCTCGGCCCGTGGCTCTTCAGTCGTTGGTTTGTGTGGATACTTCCGCTATTCCGAATCTCACCTGCCATGCCCAGAGCAGACTACTGGCTGCAAAATCTGGAATTGGTCAGTATCATTCCAGCCTTGGTTTTCGGTGCTCTGATGGCTCGATACCTTGAGAAGCTGGCGTCGTGGGCTTGGATCGTGCCGACGATCATTCTCTCCTACAGGCTGCTTACCTTCACGGACGCTAACGCATCTGTGCTTGCATCAGCCGAACCATGGTCTCGGTTTTCTTATTACTTCGTGATCCAACAGCACATGCCGACGTTTTCCCTAAGTTTCGGGTTGAGCGGAGACCCAATTCGTGCTGCGCAGCAACTCGACGTAACCGTGCCGTTTTACTCTGGGATTGCTTACAGCGTCGGAGCGCTCTTCACGAAGCACAAGACCATTGACAGAATCGTTAGCGGTCTTCGGCGGAAACCGGAACCAGAAGTGTTCGGCCCAGAGGAAGCAGGCGTTGAGCGGATTGGAGAGGCCGAAGAAGAACCAGTCACGAAAGCGCCGAGTTCGGACAGCTAGTATCCGTTGCCATTCTCCGGCGCGACACTCTGATTCTGTTGGAAATAACCACGCCCCTAACGAGCTTCTGTATATCCTAAATTTAGTCGCTGATTTGCGTCTCCGTCGTCCCAAAACACTGAGTCAATGCCCGAGTTCATCCCGGTCGCCAGGCCGCCCGAGAAAAAGGGCCACTCCACAGCAGGCCCCCGCTGCCAACGCAGCCTAACTCCTTATTCCACAAGATCTTGCCCGCAACCCATTGAAGCCAATAGCTTTCCTCGTGTTTTTCTCGCTAACTCAATGATTCCAATAGACAACGGGGGAGGGGGGAGGGGGGGCAACCCCCCTCGAAACCAAAATTCTTCCCGACCCAGCCCCTGCATCGCCTCACTCCGCGTAACATCAAATGAGGTAGCTCAACCAAAATTATGGGAAACATGTTTAAGACCGCGTTTCTGCTGACTGCGCTCACGCTGCTGCTGATGTTTATTGGCCGCCATTTCGGCGGCGAGAATGGAATGTTCCTGGCGCTGGCTGTCGCTGTCGCCCTGAACTTCGGCGCCTACTTTTTCTCCGACAAGATCGCGCTGGCCACCTACCGCGCCCAGCCCGTGACGCGCGAGGAACTGCCACGCGCCTATGCGGCCGTCGAACGCCTCACGCAGAAAATCGGCATCCCGATGCCGAAGATTTATGTGATCCCGACCGAGTCGCCCAACGCTTTTGCCACCGGACGCAATCCGAGCCACGCTTCAGTCGCCGTGACTCACGGGATTCTGGGCCTCCTCAATGACGAAGAGCTGGAAGGCGTGCTGGCTCACGAACTCGGCCACGTCAACAACCGCGACATCCTGATCAGTTCAGTCGCTGCCACGATTGCGGGCGCAATCACGATGATCTCGCGCTTCGGTTTCTTTTTCGGAGGTGGCTCGCGGGATCGCCGTGGCGGTGGAGGCCTGACCGGGCTCTTCATGCTGATCGTCGCGCCGATTGCCGCGACAATGATTCAGCTGGCGGTCTCGCGCTCGCGCGAATATGAAGCCGACGCCACCGGAGCGCATTTCACCGGCAATCCCTACGCGCTGGCGAGCGCCTTGCAGAAGCTCGATGCCTACTCGCGCCGCGTCCCCATGCAGGCTAGCCCGTCGACGGCGCACCTGTTCATTATTCAACCGCTGCTGGGAATCAACTTCGGCGGCCTGTTCTCGACCCATCCGCCGATCGCCAAGCGGATCGAGCGGCTGACGGGAAGGCCCGCGGAGTTTATGCAATAAGCTATTAGCTGCGAGCAACCCCTATTCTCTGCTGGGTAAATGACTGACGCAAGTCCCGGGAGCGCGAACGTTCTGACTGTCGGCGGCTTACTCGCAGCTCGAAGCTCATAGCTCATAGCTCTATGACGTACGTAACTCCACCCTGGCATCGTCGAATAGTAGAATCGAAAACGAATGTCGCCCGAGACCGTTACCGCCGTTTCTCATAAAGCCGCTGAACTTGAAACCGCCCTCCGCCGCGTGATTCGTGGCAAGGACGATGTCGTCCGCCTCGCTTTGGTCAGCATTTTTGCCCGCGGACATCTTTTGATTGAAGGCGTCCCCGGTGTGGGCAAGACCACGCTCGGACAGGCGCTGGCCCGCGCCATCGATTGCACCTTTCAGCGTGTGCAGTTCACCAGCGATCTGCTGCCCTCCGACGTCGTCGGCATTTCGATGTATTCGACGCTCGAACACGAATTCGAATTCAAGCGCGGTCCGGTGTTCACCAACGTTCTGCTGGCCGATGAGATCAATCGCACTACGCCGAAGACGCAGTCCGCGCTGCTCGAGGCCATGAACGAAGGCCAGGTCACCGTCGACGCGCATTCGTACGAACTGCCGCAACCGTTTCTGGTGATCGCGACGCAGAATCCGGTGGAGCACTACGGAACGTATCCTCTGCCCGAGTCGCAGCTCGATCGCTTTCTGATGCGGGTGCGCATGGGATATCCTGACGCGCAGGCCGAGCGCCAGATTCTGCGCTCGGAAGCGGGCGTGTCGCATCTTTGTGACCTTCACCCCGTTCTCACCGGCGCCGAGGTGCTTGAAATGCAGCAGGCGGTGAAGCAGATTCGCGTGGACGAATCGCTGGTGAGCTACGCCCTCGAAATCGTGCGCCGCACGCGCGAGTCGGAATTTCTTTCGCTGGGCGTCTCGCCGCGCGGGTCACAGGCTCTGTATCGCGCCGCGCAAGCCATGGCCTTCCTCGAAGGCCGCACCTTCTGCACTCCCGAGGATATTAAGCCGCTCGTGGTTCCTGTCTTTGCTCACCGCATCGTCGTGAGTGGCCTCTATGCCTCGACGCTGAAGAAATCCGAGCAGTCGGATCAGGTGCTGAGGGAGATTATTGAGGATGTGGCAGTGCCGGTGTAGAAGCAGTGGTCAGGGATTAGTGGTCAGTGATTCGTGGTTAGTCCTGCTCTGTGCGCCTCTGTGGTTAAGGTTTTTCTTTCCGTCATCGCCCCGAGACTATAATTCCCTCGCCATGTCCTTCCTTCGTTTTCTCATGCTGCTGTCGCTGGTGGTCTGGATCGGCGGGATTGTTTTCTTTGCTGTCATGGCGCCTACGGCGTTTCATTTGCTCCCGACGCGGCTGCTCGCCGGAACTTTGGTAGGGAGTCTGCTGACTAAGCTGCACTGGATCGCCATCGTTTCCGGCGTCGTATATCTGCTGAGTTCGCTGGCTTACAGCCGTCTCGCCGATGGCGAGGTGCACGTGTTCGCCGTGAGGCACGTGCTGATCTGCGCGATGCTTGCGCTCACGCTGGTTTCGCAGTTTTGGATTACTCCCCGCATGATCACGTTGCGCGCTCAGGTTGCGAACTTTGACACCGCCAGCACGCTCAACGAACCCGCGCGCGTGCAGTTTGATGCGCTGCACGCGTGGTCGACGCGCCTGGAGATTACGGTGCTGCTGCTGGGATTGGTGGTGGTTTACATGACCGCCGGGGCTTTCATTCACGACTGACGAAGAGGTCGATTTCGCAAATCCATCAGGGGCTAAAGCCCAGAACCATTGCGCGCTTGAACGCGGCGCTGAAGCGCCGCTCTTCCACGGTTCATGCGACCTTCGTTGTTCATACGACCTTCGTTGCGATCGCTCACAACGATTGCACGAACGCCGGCCTTAACGCCGGCGCGGACTCCGCCGCTATTTGAGCGTCTTGTAGCGGAAACAGTCGACGACGTGGTCGTTGACCATGCCGACGGCTTGCATGAAGGCGTAACAGATTGTCGATCCGACAAATTTGAAGCCGCGCTTTTTGAGATCTTTGCTCATCGCATCGGATTCCCGAGTTTGCGCGGGGACCTGCTTCATCGACTTGGGCGAGTTGACGCGCGGCTGGCCGCCGACGAACTGCCAGATGTAGCGATCGAAGCTGCCGAACTCTTTTTGCACGCTGAGAAATGCTTTCGCGTTAGCGACAGCCGCAGCGACTTTGAGTTTGTTACGCACGATGCCGGGATCGCGCAATAGCCGTTCGATCTTGCGCCGGTCGTACCGCGCGACGCGCTCGGGGGCGAATCCGTCGAAAGCCTTGCGATAGTTTTCGCGCTTGTTGAGGATCGTGCTCCAGCTCAGTCCGGCCTGCGCGCCTTCGAGAATGAGAAATTCAAAGAGCGTGCGGTCGTCGTGCTCCGACACACCCCATTCCTCATCGTGATAACGAACCATCCGATCGCCATTCGCCCACGGGCAGCGAACGGGTTGGACATCCTTCTCGATAAGAGGTTTCGCGATCACAGGTCTCGCGGTCACCGGAATTTACTCGAGCGACTTTGGGTCTGATTTATTGACCGGCGATTTGGTGTCGAGCAGAGACACCAACTCATGTGCGCTGGGTGGAATGGCGACTTTGCCTTCACGAATGATTTCTTTCGCAGTCAACTTCTTGCCATAGAGATTTTCGTTGGCGCCACCATCGGAGCGCAAGGTCGAGCCTTCCAGGGAAACTCCGGCGAACAGGCCCTTGTTGCGCGAGTAGGAAAGAATTTCGGCGTTCATGACGATATCGGTAGCGCCCTCGGCCGTGCGGCCTTTGGGCCCAGCGGCTGCCGAGGCATCGGCTCCGAGTTTTACTTTGCTGTAGAGCAGCGACTCAGCGCCCTTCGGATTCATTACAAGCAAGACGAAGTCAGTGGCCTGACCGCCGATTTGAAATCCGATGCTGATGCCTTCCAGCGCGTACAGAGCGGGCGCACCCCACTTACCCTTGTAGTGCTCGCCGCCGCGGCAAATCATGACGCCGCGCCCATAGCTGCCGCCGATGCCGAATGCGCCTTTCTTCACCGAGGGCAGAATGATCAGGCACTCGGCCTTGTCGAGCAGGTCCTGCGGAATGTCGTCGGGGATATTAAGGATTTCTTTGAGCACGGTGCCTGCATCTTTCACGCGATCTTCTTCACGTTCGTCATCGGCGAAGGCGACCGTGGCCGAAATGAGGACAACGAGCAAGCACACCAGGAATTTCTTCATGAAACCCTCCTGAACGACATTCTAAGGAAAAACGCCTCGCGACACTATGTTAAACCTTGACTCCGGCCAGACGAGGCCGCAGGCGTGAAATGGAGCCAGGGGCGGCGCAAGTGACAGAATTTGCACGTTTTGGGCCATGACCAAACGTGTGCTCCTTTTGTAACTTGGCACTTTGGCCAAACGCTCCTAAAGTCAATCAGATAGCGGGTTCCGGGGCGGGTTCGATTTCGGCATCCAGCGTGCATCTAAAGGTTCAGAAGTGCGCTCGGACGCGGTTGAGAGTGAAAAAATTGGATTTACTCGGCATGAAGTACACGAACTCGACGCTTCGCCTCGCGGCGCTTTTGCTGGCAACCTTTTTCTGTGTTGTCACTTTCTGCGCCTCATCGCAGGCGCAGTCTTACGCGCCGGGAGCGCCCAGCCTGAGCGCGTACAACGCGGTGAACGGAGCTGGTGCGGCTTCTGACGATCCTCAGGGGACGCTCATCACGTTGCACGCGCGGGTGAATGAAGTCAACGTGCTGTTCATTGCGACCGACAAGCATGGCAAGTTCGTGCGCGACTTGAACCAGGCCGATTTCAACATTCTCGACGACCACAAACCGCCGCAGGCGATTCTCAACTTCCGCCGCGAAACCGATCTACCCATGCATCTTGGCCTGCTGGTCGACGTCAGCGGATCGGTGGATGGCCGATTTGATTTCGAGCAGAACGCAGCCACCAGCTTTCTGGAACACACCGTGCGCACCGGCTTCGATGAAGCTTTTGTGGTTGGCTTCAACAGCCACAGCCAGATGGCACAGGATTATACCGACGACGTAAAGTTGCTTTCCGTCGGAGTGCACAAGTTGCATGATGGCGGCGGAACCGCGTTGTATGACGCCGTCTACAAGGCGTGCAAAGAAAAGTTTCTGAAGGATCGCCCGGATCACCCGGTGCGGAAGGCGATCGTGATCGTCAGCGACGGCGAAGACAACCAGAGTGAAATGTCGCGAGCGCAGGCCATCGAAATGGCGCAGCGCTCGGAAGTGATTATCTACGCGATCTCGACCGACGACAGCGGCCTGGTTATGCGCGGCGACAAGGTTCTTGAGCAACTCGCCGAAGCGACCGGCGGGCGCGCTTTCTTCCCGTTCAAGATGAAGGACATCACGCGCTCGTTCGCGGCGATTGAAGACGAACTCCGCAGCCAGTACGTGGTCTCCTACAAACCCGCCAACTTCGACGCCGACGGGCGTTACCGCTCCATTGAAATCTCTTCTCTGAAGAAGGACCTGCAGGTACGGGCGCGCAAGGGCTATTTCGCGCCGCAACAGTAAGAAAGCAGTTCTCAGATCTCGACCTTGCCCCACCCACGTAGTCTTCCAGCGAAATTGTTATCGCAGAATGCGAAGATAAGACTCCCGTTCGCGTTTGCTCGGGCGCTGGCACTGTGTTAACGTCCCATTGATTTCCCATTTATCCTTCCGAGTTCCCACTCACTGAGGAGGTGTTCATGGTTGGCATCCTCGTACTGGTAGTTCTGGTGGTCATCGCCGTGGTCCTGATCGGGATGTACAACAGCCTGGTGCAGCTGCGGGTGCGCTGCGATTCGGCGTGGTCCGACATTGATGTGCAGCTCAAGCGGCGGCACGATTTGATTCCCAACCTGGTGGAAACGGTGAAGGGATATGCCACCCACGAAAGTGGCACGTTTGAAAACATTGCGAAATTTCGCTCGCAGGCCATGCAGGCGACCACGCCCGAGGGCAAGGCGATCGCCGAGAATCAGCTGACCGGCGCGCTGAAGAGCCTGTTCGCCGTGGCAGAAAATTATCCCGAGCTCAAGGCTTCGGAGCAGTTCACGCAGCTGCAGGGATCGCTGAGCCAGACCGAGGAGTCGATTCAGAACGCGCGGCGTTATTACAACGCAGTGGTGCGGGACTTGAACACGAAGATTCAGTCGTTCCCGACGAACATTCTCGCCGGGATGTTCAACTTCGCGCCGCGGCAGTTCTTCGAGACCACGGACGCCGACCGCGAGCCCGTGCAGGTGAAGTTCTAAGAGATTGAGGAATTTTGAAATTGGGGAATTGAGTAATTGAAAATCCCTCGAGCGATTGCTCCGGTCCTTCTCGTACTGCTCGTCTCCGTCTTCACAGGCGTGGCGCAGGCCAAATCATGGCGGGTTGCAGACTTCCAAGACAGCATCACGGTCGCCGTCGATGGCAGCGCCGTGGTGACCGAGCGCATCACGCTGGTCTTTGAGGGTGAGTGGCACGGGATTCATCGCACCATTCCGATTGAATATCCTGGGCCCAACGGAACGAACTACGAACTCTTCCTCGCAGTCACGAGCATTACCGACGGCAGCGGCGGAAAACTGAAATATGATTCGTCGACGAAAGACGGCTTCCGCGATCTGAAGATTTACATCCCGGACGCGGTGGACGCAACCCGGATGGTCGAGATTGCCTACCAGGTGCGCAACGGCACGCGCTTCTTCGATAGCCACGACGAGTTTTATTGGAATGTAACAGGGAACGACTGGCCGGTGCCGATCGATCACGCGTCCGCGACGGTGCGATTTCCGATTTTTGCAGCGGGGTCGCTGCGGGCGCAGGCGTTCACCGGCGTATACGGTTCGACCCAGCGCGACGCGACGGCCACAGTTGACGGCGCCGAAGCGCATTTTGAGACGACGAACCCGCTGCCCATGCGCGGCGGCCTGACCATCGACCTATACATTCCGAAGGACGTTCTCAAAGAACCGAGCGCGCTGACCAAATTCTTCTGGTTCGTTGGCGGAAACCCGATCGTGTTCTTGCCGGTGGTCACGTTCCTGGGCATGTTTGTGCTGTGGTGGTGGAAGGGGCGCGATCCCGATCCCGGAGCTTCGGTGGCGCCCATGTATGACCCGCCGCCGGGAATTTCTCCGGCGGAGGCGGGCACGCTGCTTGACGACTCAATTCATCCCCGCGACGTTACATCGACCATCGTCGATCTGGCAGTGCGGGGATACATCAAGATCGAAGAGACGGCGGATAAGACTCTGGTTTTTACGAACAAAGACTACATTTTTCACCTGCTCAAGCCGCGCGAGCAATGGGGTGCCGACCTGGTGCCGCACGAGCGCGTGATGCTGGAAAATGTGTTTGCCGCCGGGCCCGACACGCGGCTCTCGAGCCTGAAGAACCGGTTCTACACGGCGGTTCCAGTCATTCGTCAGGACATTATGGCGGCGCTGAAGAACAAGGGAATTTATCTGCTCGATCCGGACTCGGCCAACGGGTACAGCGTGGTGGCGGCGATCGCGATTGTCGCCGTATTTGGCATTCTTCAATATCTGGGCTGGGCGAACTTTTTCAACTCAGCGCTCTTGCTGGTGGTGTGTGTGCCGCTCTCGGCGTTGATTTTTTGGCTGTTCGCGCGCGTCATGTCGGCCAAGACCATGAAGGGAGCGCGAACGCAGGTCGCGGTGCTTGGCTTTCAGGAGTTCATGAATCGAGTGGACGCTGACCGGCTGAAAGTCATGCCGCCAACGACCTTTGAAAAGTTTCTGCCATATGCGATGGCGCTCGGCGTGGAGCACCACTGGGCGCAGGCGTTTGCTGGGATCGTGAAAGATCCTCCGCAATGGTATGTCGGGCCCGGCGGCTACGTCGGGGGCTTCAATCCGATTTTCTTTTCCAGTTCGATGCACAGCATGGCGAGCGATATGCACCAGGTTTTTGTGTCTGCCCCGCGGTCGAGTTCGAGTGGTTCCGGATTCGGCGGAGGAGGAGGCGGCGGAGGCGGGTTCTCAGGCGGAGGCTTTGGTGGTGGTGGCGGCGGAGCGTTCTAGGCTACGAGTTATGCTGAGGTCGGTGTGTGCGTCGACTCTTCTGCTCGGGCTGAGTGGTGTGAGGTTATTCGCGCAACAGAGCGAGACTGCCCAGCCACCCATCACAGTGCGCTCCACTCTGGTAATGGTGCCGGTGCTAGCGACCGACAAAGCGGGCAAAGTAGTTTTTGAGCTCACGGCTGCCAACTTCGTAGTTACGGATAACGGTGAGCCGCAACATGTCACGCTCGATCCGGACACAGATTCGCTGCCTCTGGCATTGGCGATCGTCGTCGAGACTGGAGGTGCCGGGGCTCACCACCTTGGCGACTACCAGCAACTGGATTCGATCCTCGACGCGCTGATTGGAAACGTTGAGCATCGCGTGGCCGTGATCGGCTTCGACAGTACACCGCGGCTCCTGACGCCATTCACGACGAATACGGCCGAGGCTTCCCATCAGCTTTCCAACTTGAGCCAGGGAGATCATCCTTTCGCTGATCAAGCTTTAGCAAATCAAGGCGCCGCCATACTGGATGCTGTGGCATTCGCGGTTGCAAAACTACGGACGCAGCCGGCGAACTACCGGCGGGCGATTCTGTTGCTCAGCGAAACCATTGACCAGGGCAGCAACACAACGCTGAACGAGGCTCTGCGCCTTATCAGCAATACGAATACGGCGATGTATAGCTTCGCGTTTTCCAGTACGCGCGCGGCCGTTTCCCACGAGGCGTCCAAGTTCAACAACGACACTCCAGGGCCCGCGCATGGATGCTTCAGCCGCCAGGGCGCCGATGCGGAATATGAAGGCCACTACAGCAAGCAGGTGCTCGACTGCATCAGCCAACTGGCTCCGCCGCTGCGGCTGGCCACGATGACCTTCCTGACGGCGAGGAATGCGCTCCGCACCAACACCGCCGAATCGATTGCGCAACTGGCGGGAGGGGAGTTCTTTCACTTCCACAATGCCAAGGATCTGAGGGCAAGTCTGATTACGGTTTCAAATGACGTGCCGAACTACTATGTGCTGAGCTTCCGGCCCACTTCCCCGACGCCCGGCCTGCATGCGTTGCATGTGGAGACCAGGGATCGTCCACACCTGGTGTTGAAGGCGCGACGCGAGTACTGGATCGACGACGCCTCGACGCGTTGAGCAGCGCGCGGCATTCCCTTCGACAACGACGTTTCGATGGCGGGGAGATTTCTGTATCCACCGGCGCCTTGGATTCGTATACTTCCCCATCGATTGGAGTCGAGGCGGGAGCGATTCGGGGAGCGTTGTTATGGGGGCTGACCAACGAGCGCGGCAGCGCTTTACGTTGATTCTGATCAAACCATCGCACTACGACGATGACGGCTACGTCATCCAGTGGCTGCGGTCGGCGATTCCGTCGAACACGCTGGCGGTGATCAATGGCCTTGCGCTCGACTGCCAGGAGCGGCGCGTGTTGGGGGATGACGTCGATATCGTCATCAAGGCGCTGGACGAAACTAATACGCATATCCGGCCGGATCGCATTGCGCGCGAACTGGGCAAGGAGCCGGGGCTGGTCGCGCTGATTGGCGTGCAGTCGAATCAGTTTCCGCGGGCGATGGATATTGCGCGGCCTTTGCGCGCGGCGGGAGTTCAGGTCTGCATTGGTGGGTTTCATGTTTCGGGATGCTTGTCGATGCTGCCGGAAATCACGCCTGAGCTGAAGGACGCGATGGATCTTGGCATCTCTTTATTCGCCGGGGAGGCTGAGGGGCGATTTGAAGATGTTCTGAAGGACGCGTGGAAACGCGAACTGAGGCCGCTATACAACTACATGGACGACTTGCCGTCGCTCGACGGCGTCCCTATGCCGATTCTTCCGGCGACTCGCGTGAAACGCACGGGCGGCAAGATCACGACATTCGATGCGGGACGCGGCTGCCCGTTCCTGTGCTCGTTCTGTACGATCATTAACGTGCAGGGACGGAAGTCGCGGCGGCGGTCGGTGGATGACATCGAGTGCATTATCCGGCGAAATCTGGCGCAGGGGATTAACCGTTTCTTTATCACCGACGACAACTTCGCGCGCAACACCGATTGGGAAATCGTTTTCGACCGCCTCATCGCGATGCGCGAGGGCGAGAAGCTGAACGTCAAGTTCGTGATTCAAGTCGACACCATGTGTCATCGGCTGCCGCATTTCATCGAGAAGGCAGGACGGGCGGGCGTGGCGCGAGTGTTTATTGGGCTCGAGAGCATTAATCCGGATGCTTTGCTGGGCGCGAGAAAGAAACAGAATAAAGTCGCCGAGTATCGCAAGATGCTGCTGGAGTGGAAGAAGGCCGGGGTCACGGTGTTTGCTGGATACATCATCGGATTCCCGTCGGATACGCCGGAATCGGTGATGCGCGATATTCAGACGATTCAGCGCGAGTTGCCCATCGACTTGCTGGAACCGCACTGCCTCACGCCCCTGCCGGGGTCGGAGGATCATCAGAAGCTGCACAAAGCGGGTGCGTATCTTGATCCGGACCTGAACAAATACGATCTCGAACATGTGACTGCGGCCCATTCGACCATGACGGCGGAGCAGTGGCAAAAGCTGTATCACGATGCCTGGGTGGAATATTATTCGCCGCAGCATCTGGAGACGGTGATGCGGCGGTCGGTCGCGACCAACAGCAACGCCGGCAACATGACGTTTCTGCTGCTGTGGTATTACACCTGCGTGCGCCTGGAGAAGATTGATCCGCTGGAAGGCGGGTATTTGCGGCGCAAGTATCGTAAAGACCGGCGGCCGACTTTGCCGGTGGAGAGCCCGTTTGTTTTTTATCCGCGATACCTGGCGGATCTGGTGATGAAGCACGTTACGCTGGCGGGGTTGGTATGGCGTTATGGGAAGCTGCGGCGGCAACTGAAGCGCGATCCGAATGCGCGCCATTACACCGATCTGGCGTTGACGCCGGTGACCGAGGACGATTCGGAGGAAATGTTTGTGACCAGCGCGCATGCGCATGCCAAGGCTAAGCCCGCACTGGTGACGCTGGGGAAGTCGGGTGACTGACCGCCCATGGCGTTAGCACCCTCCGTATTCGTCCGCTTGCCGCGGATGAATACTTCGCTCAAGTCCTGGCTAGTGAGCAGGAGACCCAGCGGATGCGGAATCCCGGCTTTCAATGTGAGTCAGGCCACCGGCGTTCCTGACAGGTGATCACAGCGCTCAGGCGGTAATTGAAATCGCCTTATCATTTTATATAATGAAATACTTATATAATGGTATATTTATGAATAGGATAATCTACAAGATATTCGCCGGCACTGTGTTAGCCTTGGCCGCACTCGCCTTTGTTGCCCTAAGGGTCAACACGACCGGTTCCTTTGAGCGAACCTTCAACGCTTCCCCCGAGAAGTTGTGGCGGGGCTGGAATAGTTCTG
>Ga0210383_10000135_pt1 | contig 75734 bp, 69 predicted proteins | sample IncBWC14OmetaG_FD_160072 | JGI IMG/M metagenome (GOLD analysis project Ga0210383, IMG submission 160072) | Forest soil microbial communities from Barre Woods Harvard Forest LTER site, Petersham, Massachusetts, United States - Inc-BW-C-14-O ...
GCCAATACGTGCACGTGCAAACGATTATGACCGGCGCGTGCGCGATGGCCGGTTCGCCGCCCGTGGCTTCCAGCAACACACCGCGATAATCTCCTGCCCGCAGTTGGCGGATTCCGAACTCCGCGGGAGCAAAGTGATAGACGCCGGCCGCTAGACCCGCAAGGTCGCTGTTCACCAGATACAGCTCCACCTCGTAAAGCGCCCCCGTGCAGGCGGCTGCGCGAAAGTAAATCTCCCCGCCGGCATATTTTCGTCTGCGGGTAATGCCCGCCGAGAGATACAGCAGTTGAGCAACCGCTTCCAGATCCGGAACCGCCTCAGTCTGTGCAGGTAGGCTCGAGGCGATAGCGGAGAGCGCCGCAACGCCGGTTTGCCGCAGTTCGTCCTGGAGTCGCACCGGCTCGACCGTTGGGTAGATCTTGAACGGCAGCGGACGGTTCTCCCAATCCAAAAAATGGCGATCGGCGCGAATGCTGGCGTAGGAATGTTTCGTCGCTTCGTGGTAGGCCCACGCGGTTTGAGAATCGGAGTTGCCGGTCATCGTAGCAGCGAGCCGTGCTTCAGCCGCACGGAAGCATAGCAGGTTAAACGACCGCGGCCATCAAACGCTGCTTAGAACGTGAGCCGGACGCCGATCTGCGCCGCGAAGGGGATCCCCACCGTCGTCCCCGGACCAAAAAAATCACCCAGCCCGCCCGCCGGCACCGTCAGTTGGCTCAGCCTGGTGATCGGCTGCGTGGTCGTGCATGCCGCGTTGGTGCAAATGTCCGTCACATTCCCCGCTTGCGCTTGCGCCGCCGGAACCGGCAGCGCGGCGACGTTCGTCACATAATTCGCGCCCGGATTGTTGCGGTTGAACAAGTTGAAAAATTCAACGAACGGCGAGACCGTCCACCGCTCGTGGATCTTGAACGGCCGGCTCACACGCAAGTCCGCCTGAATGTACGGCGTTCCCCGGAATTCATCCAGCGAAGTCGGGACTCCATTCACGGAAATTCTCTCGCTGTTGTCCGCCGTGGTGATCACAAAGGGACGCGCGCTTTCCGCCTGCGTCAGCGTGGTCAGCTCAAAACCGCCCGGCGCTCGAAACGTCCCCGCAAACACGAACCGGTGCGTCACGTCCTCGCCGGACGGCCCATAGTCCCCCGGACCAAACGGATCCGCTGTATTGCACACACCATTGACGTAATCGAAGAGCTCGCCCAGCACGCAGCCCCACGTCTTTGCGGAAGAAAGCGTGTAGTTCGCCACCAAGCTCAATCGCTTGGACACATTTCCTTGCAGGTGCACCCCAAGCCCCTTGTAACTCGAACGATTGTCGCTCCGGAATACCGATATCCCGCTTGCATAGTCGTACCGCCGGTAGCCGTGCATCCCCGTCTCCAGCGTGAAATCTGCGCTCAACACCCAGTCCGAGTTAAACGCGTGCTGTGCGCCGCCAGTGGCGTGCAGTGCGTACGGCGTGTGGTAGTTCGGATCAATCAACGACGGAGGCCCCGAAGCATTCATGATGTTGAAATTGTTCACCGCATTGAACGCTTGCACCCATCCGTTCTGCGCCAGGTCGTTGTAATACAAGCCTACACCGCCGCGAAGAACGGTTTTTCCCGAAGATCCGAGGCCGTACGCCACTCCCAGCCGCGGCGCAAACGCCTTGCGATAGTCGTGAGGAATTCCGGAAATAATTCCATTCCCCGCAAGCGCCGGGTTCAAGCTCTGGTCGTGCCCCGAAGCGATGAAAAGTCCAAACGTAGTGTCGTAGCGAAGCCCATAATTGACCGTCAGGTTTCGCGCCACGCGCCACGAATCCTCCGCGTAAAATCCCAGCCGCTGCACATTCTGCGAAAAGCTGCCGTCCCCGACGGGAGTGGAGGCGCTGTTGGCGGCGATGTCCGCCGTGAACTGCGCGGGATTAGAGAGATAAAACGTCGGATCCTCCGGAAGCGTGACCAGCGTTTCCGCATTCGCCGTCAGCGCCCCGCTCAACACGGGTTCATGAATGAAATTGATGCCGAAGCGCGGCGCATGCCCGCCCGCGATGTGGCTCACGTCGTAACGGAACTGGTCTTTCTCCTGATTGCGCAGCACCGGAAACGCCGTCACCGCCGTGACGAATTGGTTGTCCCCAAATGTTTCCAGGCCGGAAATGGTGTTCGATGTCGAGCTGAACGGAAACGCCAGCGCGAAACCCAAGTCGGAATTGCGCGCCTGCGTCAAATGCAACGTGCTTCCTCCAAGCACCAGCGTCCCCACCCACGTCGGGCTGAACGTAAATTGGTTGTTGATCACAAAATTCGTGTAGTTATTGTGAGCCGTCGCGCCCGTCGAGGGCAGCGTCCCTTGCTGCACCAGCGCGTTGTGCGTCAGATAGCTATCGGCAGAGAAACGCAGGAACCACCGCGAGCGCGTGCTCTGTGCCCAATCAAAACGAATCAGGCCCAGATAATCGCGGAACGGAATGGGAACACTCGACGGCACGCCAATGCTATTGACCGTCGTGCCGTTGACATCCACCAATCCTTGCGCCGCAAGTTGCGACAGGGCATCAAACTGCGTCTGGCTTGCCGGGCTGTACGCGATGCTGGCGTCCTCATGTACGTATTCGAAAGAAGAAAAAAACCACACCTTATTGTCAACGATGGGTCCGCCAAGCGTTCCGACGTAATTCTGCCGCGAAAAAGGCTGTTTCGGATTCGGTGCCGGATTCTCAATAGGAAATCGCGCGTTGAGCGCGGCGGCGCGCTCGTAGAAAGCTCCCGAGCCATGCCAATGATTGGTGCCCGCCTTGGTGGTGATTACCACAGAGCCCGCCGTGGTCCGCCCGGTGTCCGCATCTTCCAGCGCCGTCCGCACCGCGAATTCCTGAATGGATTCCGGCGAGAAATTCTGCAGAAACCCGCCAATCCAGTCGTCCGAATTGTCCGCGCCATCCACCGAAAGATCGTTGTTCAACCCGGAACTTCCGCCCGTGGAGACCGCCGTGATGCGCGCCTTCGTGGGATCCGAAGGCTCCACCGGTTCCGTTCCAGGCGCCAGATAAGCAATGTTCGCAAAACTGCGAGCCGCCAGCGGAATCGCCTGAAGATCCTGCGTCGTGATCACCGCCTGATGAACCGCGCTGGTGCTATCAATCGGCTGCGTCGTAATCGACCCCGGCCCGTCTACTTCCAACCTTATGCTCTGCTCCACGGCCTGCAATTTCAGCCGAACCGTGACTTCCTGCACGGAACTGACCAGCACCTTCACATTCGAACGCGCCTCCGCAAATCCCTTGGCATTCACGGTCAGCTGATACGTTCCCGGCAGAAGATCCTCGATTCGAAATTCCCCGCGAACGTCCGAAATGGTTTCACGCTGCAAAGAAGAATCCGCCGCCTGCACCACGATTTTTGCCGCAGGAACCAACGCCCCGCTGCTGTCCTGCACCATCCCGCGCAGCGACCCGCGCGGATTTTGCCCCTGCACCGCCGCTGGAAGCACCGCAAAAAGCAGCAGTGAAAACAGATAGGCGCAGTAAGAGCGTTTTGTCGTTGGAACGAACCGCTTGTTCATGTCGGGAGACAGGCTACGAAAAGCGCTGCCCTACTACCACAGCTCGTAGGTGCGTTCGATCCTTGCAGGAAATTATGTAAAGCACGGGCGAACGATGATTTCGAATGATTTAGTGAAGGAAGAGTTCCAGCAGCCCATGCACAGAGGAAAGAATAGCCGGCCCAGCCAACAGTGTTGCGACGAGCGCAGCCATCGCAAAGCCTGCGCCCAACCTCAGCGACCGCGTCTGCGACGCCGGCCGGCCATTTACCGTTTCGAATTCCAGCAAGCGCTCGACTCTCGCCGCAAGATCACGGTCCCCGCCGACGAGCGACGTATGAAGAAATGACAGCCGCGGCCCCGCACCCATCCGCGCCACGCGCAACAGCGCTGATGCCAGCGAGACCGCGCGGTTCGAATCTCCCTGAACCGCCTCATCGTCCGCGGCCCACTCCGCAAACTTGGCCCAGGCCTCTTCGAGCGCCCCATTCCCGCGAACAAACGGAATCGAATCGGGAACCATCAGCAAAAAGAGCCGCTTCAAATTGTCGCGCGAAACCCGATGCGCATTCTCGTGATGCACCGCTACATCCAGTTGATCGGCCGAGAGCGCGCACAGCACGCCCCGCGAAACAATCAACCGCGGCCGCAATATTCCTGCCAGCGCCAGCAGCGGAGCATCTTTCTCGACCACCACCGCCCGCGAACTTTCTCTCGGCAAGTGATCCTCATGACCAGTTTCTTTCCAAATCCGCCGGCAACGAGATGCCACAACCAGCGCCCGCGAAACGTGCCCCATCGCAACAAACCAACTCATCGCGCCCAAAACGACCAGCGCCAGGCAGCCCACTCCCACGCGCTCCGGCGTAGCCTGCGGTTCGAACCACAAGTAACTGGGAACACAAAGCCCCAGCACCGCGCCAATCCCCAGCGCAAACGGAAGAATTCGTATCCCAAACAGAAATCGAGCCGCAACTCGCGCTCGCATCGTCCCCGCAACACGCATCGCCCCGCGCGAAGCCGCGGAAACGATCAAACCAGCACTCAAATTCACCACAAAAAACGAAGCCAGGCACAAACAAAACAGCCGCACCGCGTAAGGCGCAATCATGATGGCCCTCGCCGCGAAAGCTCCCTGCGCTTCGTTCGAATCTTCTTCTCCAGCTCATCCAGCAGCGCCGCGTCGTGCCCGCCCACCGCCTCCAAAAAAGACGAAACCAGCAGCTCCCGCGAAGGGTGCGGCCCCGCAAAAAAATTGGCCACCACATTTTCCGCCCGCTGAATTTCCCATTCCTGCCGCGTCATCCGCGCCGAATACACAAACGCCCGCTCCGGCATCCGCCGCTCCAGCAATCCCTTCTTAAACAAGCGGTCCAGCGTCGTCATCACCGTCGTATACGCCAGCGGTCGCTCCAGCTCGCGCGCCACGTCGCGCACATTGCATTCCCCGCGCGCCCACAAAATTTCCATCAGCGCAAACTCCAGCCGCCCCAGCGAAAATCTTGCCTCCGCGCCCGCGCCCCGCCCAAATCGGTTTTTGAGAAATCGAATCATGATCCAGTTTGTTTAGCAACCGCTCAGCAATTCGCGCAAGCGGCAGAGGACATTCTACGCTCGCAACGGGCGCAAGAGAAATCCGAAATTCGCACCACGCGAGAATTCACGCAAAAAAGGAAGGGCGCGGCGGAGCAATCGTTATCGGAGAGATTCGATCACTCGCGCCGCGCGGTCTGATTTACTTCATTGATTGGCGGCCAACACCCGGTATATCCCGACAGACGCATGCGCCCTGCGCCCGGTTACAGTCCATTTGGCCGAAAACGATAAGAGTTGCGCCACAGCGCCCCCGGCCATAAAGTGGAAGGGGCGGCATAAAGTCCGCCCCTTCAATCATTTAGCCAATCAATCGTTCAGCCAATGGACCGTCTAGCTCTTCGGCGCCCAAGCCGCCGCCACCAAGTCATGATCAAACGCCGGCGGCACCTGCTTGAAGCACGCATACCGGTACAGCGCCGCGTTGAACACCCCCTGCGCCGCCGACATGAACACCGACAGCACCAGGAAGTACAGGATCATCAGCGCCAACCCGAACAGCATGCCCTTGATCCCGCCCAAGAACATCAGCGCGATCCACAACCCAATCCCCGGCAGCATCAGCACCAGCGACACCAGGCTCAGGCTGAACCCGCCGATGACCTTCTCTCCCCACGTGTCGCGGAAGAGCTTCGCCGACCGCTTCACCGCCTCAATCGGCGTCAAGTCCTCAAACGCCAGCACCGGTACCACGAAGTAGCACGCCAGCGTCCAGGCCACGCCAATAATCCGCATGATGATGCTCCCGATGAAGCCCATGCGTCGTTCCAGCGTCCGCAGGATCATCCCCACCGTCGCCGCCACCAGCGCCCATTGCAGAATCGTGCCCTTGCGCGCCCACGCTAGCTCCATGCCGTCGCGGAACGTCCAGCTTCCGCCCATCAACCGGCTATTGGCCACGCCCACCAGCGCCACGTTGAAAAACACTATGATGAAGTAGTTCGCCACGTACAGCGTGAACATCCCTAGCAGGAACACCGGCGACTGGTTCGGCTGGAACCGTTCGCCCGCCGCCAGCGCCGCGGCTCGCATCGGCAGCATCATAATCGTCCCGCCGGTGGCAATCACCGCCGTCACGATCAGGCAGCTGACCGCCGAAAGCACCGGAAACAGCATCAATTCCTTGTCCGACCGCAGAATCGCAAAGCTCTGCTTCACCAGCTCCCAACTACGAGAGAACTTGCCCATCGCACCCTCCTACGATGCCCAAGACGTTCGTAATCTGGCCTGCCCCTATCCTGCGAAAAACTTTTGGGCGCCCCAATAGTACGCCAGATGCACGTCCTTCGGACAGGTAACCGCCCGCCCGGGCAAAAAAGCGGGCCTCACCCTCATGCAACGCCAACGCGACGATGACGACATGCACGTAGACCTAACCCGCGAACTCCTCGCCGGCCTCGGCAAGTCCCCCCAACCCGTAAGCGACGCGCCCCGCTCCGAGTGAAAGTGCGGTGCTGGTGAACGGTGATGTCAAACCAACTGGATCATCACGCGGCGGCCGACCATCGCGGCGGCGCGTTGCAGGCTGGAAAGGGTGATGTCGTTCTTCGGATTAAGGAGGCGGTCCACTTGCGTGCGGCTGGTCTTGAGCAGCGTGGCCATTTTGTTCTTGGAGATTTTCTGTTTCCGCATGGCCTCGTCGAGCTGCCAGGCGACGACTTCTTTGATGGACTGCGCCTGGGCTTCTTCGAAGATGCCCTCTTCCTTCAGAAAATCGTCAATGCCCGAACCCATGTGCTTTCTCCGATTCTTGCGCTTCTTAGTCATCGGTGCACCTCTTATGGTACAGGCGTACCGCGCGAGGTACAAGTACGGCGTTACGGGAAATCCGTGGGTGCCCATACGCGGGTTTTGCGTGTGGGGGTTTTGACTTTGATTCGACGCTCGCGAAGGCGTTATTGGGATTTCGGTGGGACGTAAAAATCGACGAGGTTTCCGTCGGGGTCGCGGAAGTAGATGGAACGAGTGCCCCAAGGCTGCGTGGTCGGCGGCTTGACCCACGTCTTTACGAGGCTCTGAAGCCGGGCGAATTCCTGATCGACGTCGGCAACCTGGAATTCCAGGATGACGCCCTTGTTCATCGCCGCTTGGGCGGATCCAGGAATGTATTTTTCCTGGGCGTCAGCCGAGAAGATCGCAAGCACACCAGCGCCGGTGTGAAATTCGGCGTACGTTTCGCCGGACCTCTGGGCTTTGAGCACCAAGGCCGTTTCGTAAAACTGAACAAGCTCGTTCACGTTGTTTGTAATCAAGCAGGTATTTACGAGTCGCGGCACGTGGTCCGTGTCCGCGGGAGGACGGCTGACCGTTCCGCGAAAACTCGCCGACCATGCGGCGGTGGTCACGGCCAAACCAATTGTCAGCAACCACAAACGGGGCGTTCTCTTCATGGTTTGCTCCCGGACTCGGCAGGATTGATGCGCTGCCAAGTCCAATGACCCAGGCTATTCGTCAGATTAGACGGTCGAAGGCGGTTCTCAGGTGACCTATGTATCGGGTCTATCGGGCTTGCGCGATCCAGGAAACTCCATTACGCTGGCCAAGTTGCCAGCGGTTGGCTCCCCACCTCGCCCGCCCGCGGTCGTTCCGGCTGCGATTCAAATTCTCGTCAACGAAGGGTGGCGTATGACGCGCGGAAACACTTGGGCCATACTTGCTGTGGCGGCAGCGCTGAGTCTGCCGTTCACGGCCTGCAAGGACACACAAACTCTGCAAGAGAACGAGCGCTTGAAGACCCAGGTGGCGGAACTCCAGAAAGAGAACGGCCAAATGGGAAACGACATCGAAACTGTCACCGCCGCCCGCGATGCGTTGACAAAAGAGAACGAAACCCTGAAAGCCCAGTTGAAGGCCCGGAAAACGAAGCACTCCGGCAAAAGAGCGGCAAGCTAGAAACGCCACCAGAGCCAAAGTTCACAGCAGCCATAAGACGCGCACCGCGCGAACCGGTTTCCAGAATCATTCTCACAAAAGGGAGGTATAGGGCATGAAAACGTTTGAGGTGCAATTTCGTTATCAAGATCGAACTGCAGCAACTGTGGAATCGACCCTAAAAGTGGAAGCCTCGAGTCTTCCCGGAGGCGTCGGTAAAGCCGTCCGCGAGTTCGTCAAAAGCTTGGACCGCAAGCAGCGATTCGATATGAACAAGAATGGTCTCGAAATCAAGGCCAAGTCCGCCGACGCGACAGCCGAGGCCCCGGCATCCGCGGGAGCCGCTGCTCATTGAACTAGGGAGCCTAGGGTGCTCGCGAGTCCGTACACCAAATTCCTAAGAAATGGTGTATCCTTTTTGTATGGGCAGAACGAACATTGTGATTGACGAAAAGCTGGTGCGCAAAGCACGCAAGCTCACGCGGCTGAAAACGAAGCGAGAGATCGTGGACGCAGCGCTGGAGCTACTGGTGCGTTCGGAGAGCCGCAAGGGCATCCTTCGCCATTTCGGGACGGGGATCTGGAAGGGCGACTTGAAAGCAATGCGGAGGAACCGCGCCCGGCCCTAAGAAATCCGGTCAGCAGAAAATCGCTGGATGATCCTGGTGGATAGCTCGGTCTGGATTGATTTTTTCAGTTCTGCGCCGGGCCGCGCAGGGAATGAGTTGCGGCGAATGATCGAAGACGCCGAACCGTTCGCGCTGACCGGCGTGGTGGTGGCCGAGATTCTTCAAGGCCTCACACGCGACGTGAGCCGGATCGAGCACTATCTTTCGCAGTGGGAATTGCTGGAGCCGCGCGGCTTCCGCACGTATCGCGAAGCGGCGGCGATTTTCCGGCTGGGGCGCGGCAAAGGCGTGAGCCTGACGACTATTGATGTGCTCATCGCCGCGATTGCGCTGGAACATCGCGCCAGCGTGTTCACTCTGGACAAGGATTTCTCGCGCATCGCCCGCTTGACCGGGCTTGCTCTGTATCCGTTGGCGGCGCCGTAAGCTCTCTGTCTCGCGTAGGGGCACGATAAATCGTGCCCTCTCTTGCTAGGGCGAGTTGCTAGCGTAAATGCCCATCGAACCAGGCCACGGTGCGGCGAATGCGGTCGCGTTGGTGGGTGGGGCTGGAGAAATGGTGGCCTTCGTGTTCGTAGACGACGAGTTGGGTTTCGACGCCGAGCGTTTTCAGGGCGTGCCAGAATTCGTAGGATTGCGGCGTGGGGCATTCGCCGTCGCTGTCGCCGACGATCACGAGCGTGGGCGTTTTCGCGTTTTTGATGAAGGTGATGGGTGAGCTTTTGGCGTAGACGTCGGGATCGTCGTAGACGGATTTGCCGAAGAACGGAATCATCCACTGATCGATTTGGTTTTCGCCGTAGTAGCTGAGGAAGTTGGCGAGGCCAGCGCCGGCCATGGCGGCTTTGAAGCGATTGGTTTGCGTGATGCCCCACATGGTCATGTAGCCGCCGTAACTCCAACCGGTGAGGCCGAGACGATTTGGATCGATGGGAGCGACGCGGAGAGCTTCGTCCACGCCGGCCAGGATGTCGCGAAAATCGCCGTAGCCGAAATCGCGGACGTTGGCGCGCGTAAAGGCTTCGCCCTGGCCGAAGCTGCCGCGCGGATTGGGATGCAGAACGAAATATCCCGCGCCCGCAAGAGCCGTTGAGAAATCCCAGGAATCGGGCCAGCCGGATTGCACGGCGGCGCCGGGTCCACCGTGGACGACGACGATCATGGGATATTTTTTCGCGGGATCGAAATCGCGCGGATAGAGAAGCCAGCCCTGGATGTCGTAACCGTCGTTTTTCCAGGAGATGCTCTTCGCTTCGCCCCACGCGGGTTTCACAGCGTTGCGATGCGAAATTTGTTTCCAGTGGCCGATCTGGCCGGCCCAAACTTCGGGAGGCGTGCCGAACGCGCTGCGCACGGCGGCCGCGGTGCTGCCGTCACTGGCGACGGAAATGTTTGTTCCCCACAGGCCCGCCGTGAGTGAGCCTTCATCCTGAAAGAGCGGCGCGATGGAGCCGCTGGCAGGATCCACGGTAGAAATAGCAGCGTCCCCGCCAATAAATTCCCCAAAAAGAATTTCCCCTTGCGCGGTCCACGTTAGCCAACTTGCAGAAGATTTTCGTTCCGGCGTGAGATTCGTCGCGTCGCCGCCGGTCGCAGCAATCGTGTAGATGTCGCCGCCGACCGAGGGTTCATCGCTCATGAGCCCAGCGATGAACGCGATGCGTTTACCGTCCGGCGACCACGCCGGATTGGCGATTTGCAGCGGCGGCTTGTACACGGATTTCATCATGCCAAGCGGCCCGGCGTCGAGCGTGTAGAGTTGCGCGATGTACCAGTTGTCGTCGCCATTGCCCGGCGCGGCAGTGACCGCGAACCGCGCCCCATCGGGCGACCAGTCGAATTCGTAGACGTACATGTCGGCGGGAGAGATTTGGCGGAAGTCGCCGGTGGCGAGATCGACGAGAGCGAGGCGCTGTTCGAAATAGGAGTCCTTGATTTCGCCGGTGGCGGGAGTTTCGGCGACGAGCGGCCCGGCCGCGCGCGTGGCGTTTTCAGTGAAGAGGACGGCGATGGTTTTGCCGTCTGGGGACCACGCCGGCGAGGCGAGGAGACCTTTTACGTTGGTGAGTTTTTTGGCGGGGCCTCCCGCGGCGGCAGCGACGTAGAGCTGAAGTTGGCCGGGCTTCGCGGCGTCGGAGAGAAAAGCGATTTGCTTGCTGTCGCGGGACCAGGCGACGCTGCCTTCGGCGCGCGCAGCGTTGACAGTTGCGGCGGAGAGACGTTTTGGCGGGGCGGTGGCGTCGGTGTCGGCGATGAAAATGGCGGTGTTGCCGTCGGGGGCGCCGTCTTTGCCAACGAGGGTTTCGACCCAGGCGATTTTTTTTGCGTCGGGGGAGATGGCGGTCTGTTCGAAACGGCGGGCGGCGAACATGGTGTTGATGACTTCGTCGAGAGGAGTGGCGGGTTTGGGAGTTGCGGCGGTTAAAGTTTTTTTCGCGGCGTGCTGCGGAGAATTTTTCTGTTGTGCCAACAGAGTGATTTGAGCGCAGAAGGAGAAACAGAATGCGCATGCGACGAAGCGTTTCGACAATTGCATGGGTACCGGCCTTTCGAATGGGAATGGCGCCGCGCAAAGATAGAACGAGAGGCGATTTGCTGCAAGCTTTTGCGACACGAATGTGGATTGTTGTGGCGGGGGATGGCGCGTAGAATTCGCGCAGCGATGTTTGCTAGTGGAATTGAGTGGGCTTGTGGAGGGAATGATGGTGGATCGGCGTGGATTTTTATCTTCGTTTGCGGGATTTGCCGGGGCCGCGGGGGTGCTGGGAGTTTCGGGGGAGAGGCTGGCGTTGTTCGAACAGGAGGCGCCGAAGCTGCCGGATAGGACTCTCTATGATTCGAATGAGGAGGCGTACTGGACTGAGGTGCGCAAGCAATTTGTGATTCCCGCGGATGAGGTTTACTTGAACAACGGGACGGTGGGGTCTTCGCCGCTGCCGGTGCTGCGCGCAATTTTCGATTGCTACAACGACGAAGAAAAAATGGCGCAGAGCGATCCGGAGGATTATCCAATCTGGGGCTACGCGGCGTGGAATGAATTTCGGGATCCGCTCGCGGCATTTGTGGGATGCAACCGCGATGAGATTGCGCTGCTGCGAAACGCGACGGAGGCCAACAGTTACATCGCGAACGGATTGGATTTGAAGGAAGGCGATGAAGTGTTGATGACCGACCAGGAGCATCCGGGCGGGGAGCATCCATGGAATTTGCGAGCGAAGCGTTACGGGATTGTGGTGAAGAAAGTGACGCTGCCGAGGCCGGTGCCGAATGCGGCGGGGGTGCTGAATCTTTTTAACGATGCGATTACGCCGCGGACGCGGGTGCTGTTTTTCAGCCATATCACGACGGTGACGGGCGTGGTGCTGCCAGCCAAGGAGCTTTGCTCGCTGGCGCGGTCGAAGGGAATCATTTCGGCGGTGGATGGTGCGCATGTTCCGGGGATGATGCGGCTGAATTTGCACGAGCTGGGCTGCGACATGTATTCGTCGAGTCCGCACAAATGGCTGCAGGCGGCGAAAGGCAGCGGGTTTCTTTACGTGCGAGACGAAATGATCGACCGGCTGTGGAACACAATCGCGACAGAAGGCTGGAACGATCCGAAACTACGCGCGGAACGTTTTCAACGGATCGGGAGTTCGAACGTGCCGGTGCTGTGCGGGTTGCGCGCGGCGATTGCATTTGCGAATGCCATCGGAATGGAGCGGATCGAGCGGCGGCACCGGCAATCGGCAGATTACATCTTGAAAGAGATGGTGCAGCGAGGCGCGACGTCGTGGACTTCGCCGGATGCGGCGCTGCGTTGCGGGATTGCGGCGGTGAATGTTGCGCCGATTCAGATCGGTGAGATCGAAAACTGGATGTGGAGGAACAAGAAGATCCGCATTCGCGGCGGGGCGCCATCGAAGATCCGGCTTTCGACGCCGTATTATTTGCTGCGGAAGGACGTGGACCGGTATTTGGCGGCGTTCGACGAATATCGATCCAGCAAGATTCATGCGTGAGGTCAATGCCCTGCGAAGCGTTGCAAGAAAATATGCATGGTTAGCTGTTTTTAGAATACTCGGTTAAGTAAAACTTGACGCTCAGCGGTTTCAAGCACACTATAAGTGTTAGGAAAGCGAGTGGATAAAACAGGGAAATGGCAAATGACAGAAAACTTATACAATTTGGTTGAGTCTCTGGAAGAGGCAGCGCTCGACAACATCCTCGAAAAGGAAGTTGTGAGAAATGCTGACTCCATACGAAAGGCGCTGGAGACGAAGGGTGAGTACTCGATTGAGGACGCGTTTGGAAACGTCTATCGGATTACTTCGAAGAACGGCCACGCAGAGCAGGGCAAACACTAGCGAACACTTCTCGGCCTAAAGATGCTGGCTCTCGTCGCATCGACTGTCTTAATTGCCTACCTTTTGGCCCCAGGTCTTCTGTTCAAATTTATCTTCTCGTTGTTCATCCCGTTAGAAAAGTTCCGGCGCACCAGGAGCGAAGAGTTCACGTTTGGCGCGGTTACCACATTGCTGCCTCTAACGCTGACTTTGCTATCCGTGTTGAACGGCGGCTGGATCGGGAATCATCCTTTTTCGTTTCCCGACTCACCGGCACAAAAGCAGGCGGACTATCGAATGGTGGCATCATCGCTTCACAGCGATGCTTATTTTTTGCAACACCAAACGGAGTTTTGGGATGCCTCGAGTAGGGTTACACAGCGCCAGGGGCGGATTCTCGTTTGGCTGTATGTTTCAACAATTGTTGAGGCTTTCCTTTTCGGGTGGCTTGGTAAGCGCTATGCAAGGTTCCGAAGGTTCAAGCCATACGCCTTCCTTGCTGAGAAACTTCTGATCCCGAACATTTCCAGCTGGTACGTTCTCCTGACGACTTTCTCGTGGCCTGAACAACCCGAAAGGAAGGTGATCGCCGATCTGCTTACTTCGGATGACCATCTCTATCGCGGGCAAATTGTGGGCTACGAAGTGGACGCAGAAGGAAACCTTCGAGGGATTATGCTAAATGATGCGCTGCGATTTGACCGGCACTCCTATCTGAAGGGGAAGGACGCAAAGAATTCCGTTAATAAAGATCACTATTGGAAGAAAATACCGGGGAGGAATCTGTTCGTATTCGCGGACAAACTTTCCACCATGAACCTGAGTTCCTTTCCACCGACTTCCAGTATTCCCGGGATTTTGGAGGGAGTCCTGAAGAAGCTGAAGATTGATGCGCAAGTCAAAGTGCAACCCCCCACGCCTGGCTCGCGGAAGGGTGATGCCTGACACAGTTACCTGCGCGCCCTTTATACGACTGCCCGTAAGATTGAAAACTGGATGTGGGAGAACACGAAAACTCGGATACGCGGCGGAGCTCCGTCGAGCATGTGGCTATAATTACGACTATGAAGCTTGTGCCGCCCAGAAATGTCGCCCACGGATTACTGAACGCTTGCCTTGTCCTGTTTTTTACAATTTGCTCGACGCGACTAATCTCAGGTTCGAGCGATTCAGCATCCGCGCTTTTGAGGGTTGTTGGTCATGATGGCAATTTCGTGCAATACCGCGTCTACCCGGAGGCACGCGCGAAAATGCTGTTTCCCACGGCTGAAGCCTGGGAGGAGGAATCGCAAGACACGGATACTTGGAGCATCCGAGCCGCACCCATCCTAAAGAAGATTCACATTCTGCGCGTTGGCGACATGGCGCGCCGCTTCACCGTGACAGGCGTATCTGCTGGCGACCAGTTGTTCATCTTCGATGGTCTGTTCTGCAGTGAGAATTCCGAGGCCATGCGCGAACTTATAAAAGTGACCAACTCCTCCCCCAAAAACCGCCTGGACGCTCTGAACCTCGTTAAGCTCTATCTCGCTCTGTCTCTCTATCAAGATGATGACCCCGATAAATTTGTCGCCATGAGGAGCGGCAAACCCAGGTTGAAAAATGATCCAGAAATCCCAAGAACTTTTTCGGACCTAGTCGGGGTTGCGCATTCGCCGCAGATTTTTCGTGCAACCGGGGGCTGCTTGGTGGACTTGTATACATGCGAGTTGACAGTTACGGGCGGACCGGCCATCCATTGGAAGATTAAATTGACGCCGTCAGGCTTCGACGAAGAGATGTCTTCTGTGGAGAGAGCTGCTGACAGAGTGGTTTCAGAAGGCGATATCGAGAAAACCGCGGGGAACAAAAGAGTCACGTTTCACGTGGACCTCATGGCGAATGGCCACACAGATGACGGGGCTGTGACGGATATTCAAGTTTGGTCCGCCTCAGACGGGCCGGGCATCAGTAGAATTCACTATTACTATCCATCTCGCGAGAAGGCCGAAAAGCGCATGGAGGATTTTCTACAAAACGCTTTGGGCGTCTTGCAGAATACCCCCTGGAAGAACGGCGAAGCGCGAACATCCGGCGCGGAAGCGATTGTGATTCGGGTCAACGAAGACAAAAGGTCCCTCTACGCATCGCACCTCTATCTGAACGAAGCCAGCGTTCTTGAGTTATCGTGTCCATGTCTTCGGAACGTTTTGGCGGGGCGCAGCATCGACGACCCGCGGGGTCACAATTAGGGTTAACTCCCGGTAGGGGCGTTACTTAGGCGTTGACTAGCAAACAACTAAAACAGGTGAGCGGCCGGTTCCTGAGCCTGACAGACCGTTTCAGGAGGGACGCGTGAGGCCTCACGCCGCAACGGCTCGCACAGGCTTCGTTCTTTTCGCAAGGAGAGCCAGCTTCTGTTCGTGAGTCATGGGCTCCCACGGGACAAGTTTTTCGGCAAGCACATCCATTCTGCGAAGCAGCGTCAAGTCGATGAAAAGCTGCATAAAATCCAAGTCTCGAAAAACCAGGGAGCCGGACTCTCTCATCTTGTCACGCAGGCGCTCAAGATGGGCGGGCATCTCGGTCCAGTGCAGCGCGGATCGGTGGTGATGACAGAGGTGGTAGCCTTCGTTCATGAAGTTCACCTCATCGAAGACGGTCACGGTATTTACAAAATAATCCTCGGGATGTTCCGGGTCACAGAAGGCGTGCTGAACCCACGAGGTGAGAGCCATGATGAAGTTCATGGTGAGAAGAGGAACCAGCACGTACAGAATTCCGATTCTCCAATCGTAAAGAAAGACAGCGCCGAAATAAACGATGTAGCGCGTGATTCCCCACGCCACTCGCCTTTGGTTCTTTATGTCGCCTCTAGCTCTAAAGTAGGCGTAGGGAGCGAGCCCCAGAGTGGTCCAAATGTTATCCGCAAGATACCAAAGGAAATGGAGAAGATTCGTTCGATCGTAGCCCATGGTGGAGGCATTGTCGTCGGGTCCGCCGTTCTCTTTGTGGTGGAGACGGACGTGAACGGTGCGACCCAGTTCGGGAAGGTCCCCGTACAAATATCCGAGAAAGAATTCGACGTAGCGGCCGAAGATCCTATCGTATCTATCCGAGAAATAGCCTTCGGGGCGATGCGCCTCCATGTGTTTTGCGCTGAACATCCTGACGGACCGCTGAAACTTGGGACCGCAGAGGGCGAGATAGAACGCAATCACGAGCAGAAGCCGAGGTTTCCCTAAAACGAGTTGGATTACGAAAATTGGCAGGGCAGTCAGGGTGAGGGACACCATGATGCGTAACGCGGGGGTGTCCCGGGAGTCCCGCAGAACTTTTTCGCCTAGCCGGCCAATGAACCCGTCGTAGGTACGCGAAAGGAATTGATACGCCTGGCGCAGTGGACGAACCTTCTCGAGAAGCATGGCCGCGCCATAGAGTGCGACGGAAAGCGTGCCTTCGAGCGATGCGGCAGCAATGCTTGCCAGAGCGATGGGCACCGACAAGCAGCGAAGCAGGATTTTGCGTATCGCGTCAGGATTGACCGCAGGCGCATCCATGCTTGAGCGAGCGTCTTTTGGCCCGTCATTCAAAGCCGCTTGCGCTAACTTGCCTGCGAATTGCATGCTCGCCGTTATTCCAATTGAGGGGCTTGGTCCACTTTCATGCTCGAAAAGACTTTACATCCAAGGATAGTAAAGTTCCAGCATCGAACGGCTGGCGCGGCGGATCGCACTGTCGAGGTAGAATAGGCGTCTTGCCTGAGAACCCATATCCGGAAGCTCTTGTGCGGTCTTCGGTGGCCAACCCTCGCGTCAACGAGAAGCGGAAAATTATTGAACACTACGACGCCGTTAGCCCTTACTACCACTCCGTTTGGGGTGAGCATATACACCACGGCTACTGGGTCCGCGGCGATGAATCGAAAGAAACGGCGCAGATCCAGCTGATCGATCATCTCGCGCAGCTCGCAAACATAAAAAGCGGCTCACGCATATTGGACATCGGCTGCGGCTTTGGCGGCAGCAGTCTCTATCTCGCGAAAAAGTACGGCGTCAGCACGACGGGCATCACCATTTCTCCCGTGCAGGTGCAAATGGCCAAGGAAGCTGCGGCCAAGACCAACCTGGACGCCAGTTTTTTCCTGATGGACGCGGAGGACATGCAGTTTTCGCAGCAGTTTGACGTGCTGTGGTCCGTCGAATCCATTTCTCACTATTATGATCCGCGGAAATTCTTCGCTTCGGCGGTGAAGTTCCTGAAACCCGGCGGCTGCTTCGCCCTTACGGACTGGTTCCAGAAGGAAAACCTTTCGCCCGCCGACAAAAAGAAATTCATCCAGCCGATCGAGAAGGGCATGATGGTCGAACTCCGCGGAATGAATGAATATAGAGACTTTCTGGTTTCGAATGGCCTGCACATCGTCCACCGCGAAGACCTCACGCTCCACTGCGCGAAATCCTGGGATCTTGCCCTGGACATCATCAAAGGCAAGAAATTCTGGGCGCTGGCCGCGAAACTTGGCGCCGAATTCGTCACCAACCTGAAAGCATTCCGCGCCATGCGCGCCGGGTTTGCGTCCGGCAATTTCGTCTACGGCTTGTTCGTGGCAAAACTACCGGAAAACGGCAGCAAACATTCTTGATCTCTGGAACTGCGAGGTTTAACTGAGTTTATCCCGAAGAATCCTGCGACAAGAGGACTAGAGGCGGGTGTGACGCCGGCGTTTCCGCAGACGGCGGCGCCGGGCAGTGGCGCGGCTGCGAAAGATGCTTACGATCTGCGGCCAGCTTTGGCCCGCTCAATTAAATGGTTGGAAGGCAAGCGGGGGTTCGCCAGCTTTTTCGCGGTTTCTATGCCGGCGACGGGCAGGCTGGAGGGATCGAGAAGCCCGAGCTGCACCAGGACAGACGCTTGATCCCAGTAGATATGCTCGTTGGAAAGCTTGCCATCGCGAAAGTGGACGATTACGACCAGCGGGCACTCCACGCGCTTGCCCGTGGGAGGAATGCCGGGGAGCATCCAGTCCATTTCGATGGTGTGGGTAAACTGAAAAATCATTTCGTCCACCAGGCGCTCCGCGCCGATGGTTCGGGAGACGGGAATGATCTTCGTATCAGGAGGCATCTTGGGGATGAAATGTTGCGAATAGAATTGGCGTAATTGTTCGCGGCCTACACCGCCGGTCAAGACCGGGATGTGGTTCACGTAGGCGTCGGGCACCATGGTCTCCAGCGTGGCATTTGTTTCTTGGGTCGAGAATTCGTGGCCGATGTGCTGCTCCCAAAGGTCGTTGAGTGATTGCTCCGCGGGAGTTAGTCGGGCTTCTGTGCTTTGCTTTTCATTCATCGTGAGTGCCTTTCAGCGTCGCGGATTCAGGCGTATGGGCGATCCGCGCGATTATAATCGGAGCGGTGTAAATCAGGCGATGCCTGACTTTTTCTTTACCGCGCGTCGCGATGGAGCGTTTCTTGCGATCCCGTTGAACTCGAAATACCTGCGGATATGCACGTCGCCGCTAAGACGGCTCGCAAAAGCGTACAGCTAGCGTGAATAAGGATGGCACAAAAGAGGAAGCTGACCGACGGCCAGATGATGATTGACGGATTTGCTGTTGCGGGGGACACTGCGGAAGTCTCGCAAGAGACGATCATTCATCCTAAAAAATGCGGGATTAACGGGGAATCCATGGGATTAAGGCGAAAATTGCTGACGGCCGTTCTTGGTTTTCTATTTGTGTGCGTTGCTCCGACGTTTTCGCAGACGGAGGCACCTGGCGGCGCGCCAGCTAAAGATGTGGCGTTGCCGAGCGCGGAGGAGTTGTCGGCGAAATGCGCCAAGGGGAGCGGCGGGAAGGAAGCGTGGGCCAAGATCTCGACGCTCGTGTTGAGCGGGACGATCGAGATTCCGGCGATGGGAGCGACGGGGAAAGTCGAAGTGGTGGCGAAGGCGCCGAACAAGATCTTGCAGAGTACTTCGCTGGCCGACGGGCAGTTCGTGCAGAAGCAAGGATTCGACGGGCGAGTGGGCTGGAAATTCGACACCCAGCAGGGCTTGAAAAGGCTGGAAGGAGCCGAACTGGAAGAGGCCCGGACGGATGCGAACTTCGACACGGATGTGAGGCTGAAGGAAATTTACCCGGACCTGAAAGTGACGGGGCGGACGAAGGTTGGCAGTCACGATGCGTATACGGCGGTCGCGCATGTGCCTGGGGGAAAAACGCTCACCTTTTACTTGGACGCGGAGAGCGGGAGGCGAGTCGCGGAAGATACGGAAGGGCCGGACGAAAGCGGAAAAGTGGAGAAGACAAGCTTGACGTTTGAGGAGTACAAGGCGGTGGAGGGTATTCAAATCCCGACGAAAATTGGAGTCACCACCTCGGCCTTCAGTTTTGTCATCAGCATCCAGGAAGTAAAACACAACGTGCCGGTGGACGATGCGATTTTTGCGATGCCTGCGGGAAATCCAACGGGAACCACGGCACACTGACGTTTTCTTGACGGGGTAGCTTACAGGGTGGGGAAAAGTGATACACCTGGCTAAACCCGTGCGCGTGCAATGCAACGGCGTTGAAACAGACATGTGACTGTTTCAATGGTCGGCGGAAAGATTTGCACGGGAATGCACGTAGCAAGCAGCGTGCGAACGTCTTTGTCCTGTTTCCCCTACGGAAGCGACTGAAAACAGGGAACTTCTAAATGCACGCATTTGAATTTGCTTCGGATTCTTGCTGCGCAAACCATTGGAATGCAATTCTCACGAAATAAACCTACAAAAACTCTTTCACACGCTTTACATCGACCTGCCTGCCAGTTTTCGCAGAGAAGCTCTCCGAGCGGTGAGTTAGGCAGGACGGATCTTCGATTTCAATGATGAGAGAATGGTGGCAAGAACTGCTAGCCTATCTAGTGTGCTTTTCCAGCATGGCGGGCATCATAGAGTTTACCGCTGAGTTTCACAATTCATGAGTCTAAGGAACGTTTGTGAAGTCTTTCATAGAAGTTTTTCCGAATGCCGAGAGCTTATCCCGATTGCAGCCTGAAGAGCTTGGGGCGGCGCTTCTGGAATTCATTAACTCTTGGTCCGAGGGTGAGTTGAGAACCCTCGGTTCCCAAAACACGACGACTGCCATCGCTGTGCTTTACCAAGATCAGCAGGAAGAAATAAAACGGATACTGACAGAAGCGTGGGTCTGGCTTGAATCCGAAGGTTTCCTCGCACCCCTCCCCGGGTCGAATCGAGGCCTGTCCTTTGTCACCCGCAAAGGAAAGCAATTCACCCAGGCCAAACAGCTTGACTCCTACCTCAAGATCAAGCTTCTCGCTGGCACTCTGCATCCTCGGATCGATGAGAAGGCACACGCTGCCTTCCTGCGGGGCGACTATGGCCAGGCCGTTTTTGCTGCCTTCAAAGAAGTTGAAGTTGCGGTTCGTGACGCCAGTGGCGCGGCGGCGACAGACCTCGGTGTCGATCTTATGAACTCAGCATTCAAGCCGCGGGTTGGTCCGTTAACAGAGGGCAGCCTGCCAGAATCAGAACAGATTGCATTGCGGAACCTATTTGCCGGGGCGATAGGCCACTACAAAAATCCAGGCAGTCATCGCCACGTGCCCACAGATCCACAAGCGGCAGCTGGCGTTTTGGTCTTCGCCAGTGTCCTGCTACGAATCGTGGACGAACGCGCGAGTTCTCGAACCACAGCAACAAGCGCCGCACCGCGAGTCCCGTGAGTCCATTTTCACTCCTCTACCCTCGCAAAAGGACTCCCGTGGATCATAAGCTCATCTTCCTTGTGACGGGAAGGTCCAACGCATTTGCCGACACACTCCCGTACACCTGGCACTTGAAAACATTCCGGCTCGTTTTCATTTCCGCGACAGAGTTCTTTGCTCCGATAAATTCAGAAAAGCGACCGATCCATATGTATGGAATGACTTTCCTGCGGAGCAACGCCGAGACATCTCTGCAATCGAAGCGCGCAGCAGACCAAGGATGAAATTGCACGTGACCTGGAATCTCCTCAAATCTTTCCCGTCGTGAGATGTTAAATCAAGATCCTCAGGATCAGCTTTCCACTCAAACACCTTGTCAAACAATTGGGGGTAGTAAGCCTTCTGGCCTACATATGGGTACCACGTGGAAAGTTTTTGGTTGTAATTCACAGCGTTACGAACAGCAGAAAGCCAACGTCCCTTCCCAGACGCCGCGAAACTGAGATTAGAGGCTAGATCGGACAATTTAGTGGACACGATTTGGCGATTCGCTAGAGTGCCAATGCCGGTTGCAAGCACTTCGGAACTGAGCTTTTCTATGCGCTCTTGGAAGATCAACCAAAATGCCTCATGTGGTCCGGCAGCAACACTCTTTATTCGGATACCCTCAAGCTCATTGGCCGTAGCGCTGAAGGTCATGCAGTACAAACCACCCACCATTGGTTTCGCCGGTGCATTGCCGTAGAGATCTGCGACCCTGGTTATTGAGTTGATTTGTTCACGGTCTAAGGGTGCGCAGCTTTTTCCGAGCATCCGTAGGAGCGCGTGGGCCGCAAAGAACGCAGCGTAATAGGTTTTGATGATGAGCCATGCAGTTGATCTCGGGAAGCTCGCTGAACGAACGAGACTGTCGGGAGTCTCAAACGCTGCAACGGAGATCCGGTTTACATCAGCCGCGAATGCTTCCAGAAGTGGTCCTTGCCTAGAAACATTTAGCACGAACTTTTTCTCAGTTGGCAGATTATAGATTTGGTACTCTTCGTCACAAATCCAGCCTCCGATTTCCTTGATATAATTCCCAGAAACTTCATTCAGACCCGGAAGCCAGAAAGGCCTTATCACTTCTCCAAAAATGGACATCGATTGGCGCTCACAAGGTGAAGCTCGTCTTCAGCCCCTTCGAGAACTCGGCATGCAGGTCGCGATGACTATTACTCGGATTGTTCAACAAAGAAGGCTTAATCTGGCTAAACAATGGCTCTAGTGCTTCGGTAAAGTGGTCAACCGTGTAGGCTTTTCCATACTTATCCTTTACTCGCTGTGCCACCTCGGGGAAAAGCATCATCACTGCTCTGAATACAGTTGGTTTTGTGATTACGTCGCTTGCCTTTATTCCATTCGCTCCCGCAACGAACGCCGTGACGTACGAGCTCAATGCTTCGTAGATACCTTGCGCTCCAGTGCTTCCGAAAACCCCGAGCAATTGTTTCAGGCCAGCATTGAACGTTACACGAGAAATCTTGTTGCTCGTTCTTTCGTGAGCACTCATGAGACCCAACAACGGGCTCTCGGGATCACTGCTAAAGAGATCAAAGACTTTGCCAAGCAAGTGCTCGACCTCAGTCTCATATTCGGCCAGTTTCTTGATATCAAGCAAAAGCTCATTCGACACGGGACGTTGCTTCGTGTTGATGTCGATGAACAATCGCGATTCGTCTTTCGGACTCAAGTTGTTATAAATTACAACGGGAACACGTAGGCTGGTCTTCGCTAAAGAAAACCCGTATACGCGGTGCTGCCCGTCCAGAATCAAAAATGCTTTAGCATCATCGCGAAACTCCAGCGTTTTGCCCCGTCCGATTACTCTCAACTCGGCTGCGGGTTGCGCCGACAACACAATCGAAGTGGGAATCGTTCCAAAGCCCATATCGATATAGTCAGCGATCTCCTGTGCGCGCTTCTGATCGAGAACTCGCTGGAAGCCTTTTTTTGGATCTTCATCCCTTGTGGTCACGTAACAAGTATTCGCCAAGACTTCGCTTGGCATTGTTAGCGTGTAAAACCGATGCGTACCCTGAGTGACCAGACTGACAGAATAACGGTGTGGCTCGGCACTTCTCTTGTATGGCATGCGCTCGGCCTCCCTCCTTCGATGAAACTCTAGTGATTGGAATAATTTAACTCTTTATATCTATCTGTCCATCAGCAGGGTAGCACAAGGTATATTCAACGAATCGTTGGCGATCAGCAGTATGGCACCGGTACCTTCAGCAAGGAATGAAAACACATTGAGTCACCGGCAAGGGTCAGCCATCTATTGCACTCCTGAAGGCTGCAAGGGTGGATAAACGAACTGCCTGTCCATCGATGATGGCGTAGACGGCTTTTTGGCTTAACCCGGACTTGCGAATGATTCGACGCACGCCGAACTTTTTCCATCTATTCCGATCCGACAGCTCTGCTACCACCATTTTTGTGGCCTGCCTGTACTCTTTCTGTTTGAAATCCACCATGCTGGGATCTTCACCCTGCTCCCAATGCCGGTCTGTTTCCTTGCCCACGGGAACGATTTCACCAGCGATGATTGATGTTCGCCCTAGCAATCCATGCGTGCTGCCGACGCACGCGTTCCCGTCAGGAGCGAGCGATTTTGCTTCGGGATGCCGCAAGTACTGGCTCAAGATAATGCGCAGTGATTCTGGGACGACGGTGTTTCGCCTGCCGTCTGGACCCATTGCGATCCGATAGATTTGTTCGTCCCACAGGTTGATGCCTTCGAGGGTCTTCCATTTTCGGCGGTCCGACTCGAATGGGACGATGAAGTTGAAAGTGGTTCTATCCAATCCGGGCGGATATCCACCGAGATCGGATATGAGAGGGAACAGAAAGAAGTTAAATGGCGCTAGCCAGTCGGGGCGATTGTGACGCATGACATTGGGCGATGTCATCGTCATGCGCATCATGGCCGGAAGACCGAGCCACGTTGGGCCTTTCCCCTTGAGTCCCAATTCGCGACGAATTAGCCATTCCCAAGCTTCAACCACCCAGACCGGGACCTCATCCTCAGCTTCGGTTTCGTCATAGCTTTTCTCGTTTCTCTTGTTTTTCTTGGGTGCGAACAGATAGCCGAGGCCATGGCCGCTGGCTTTGACCACTCCAATGTTGTTTTTGGATTTTGTGTAGAGTGCGTATCTCTTGGCAGCGATGGCGTAACCAAAGAGTGGCCGAAGATGTTTGCGTGATTCGAAGTCGATGAAATTAACGTCTTCAATCTTCAGAAGATCCTGCACGGCTTCCCGACCATAGGGATTCAGCCGGTTGAACTTACTCGCGATATTTTTTATGACCTGATACGACAGCGCTCGTATGGTTTGCGTTCCATCGCGCCTCTTTGTTCCGCCGACGCAGGGAACCAGTTCACCGTTTTCCGAACCGACGATGCACATTGAATCCGTATCGCAGAAAAGGTAACCGCCACCGGCGTCGCGCACGCTTCTTTCGAGCATGGCGAGCAGCAAACGCCCGCCCGAAGTAATAAGTGAGGCTATCGGCGGAAAATACCAAGGGCCAGGCTTTTCAACATAACGAGAGGGTTGCGATAGCGTCCTTTCGCCTGCATAGACTCTTACTTTTTTGGACTTCTGTAGGGTGTCAGGATCAACCTGAACGAAGAGGCCGTAACTTCCTGAGTTTCCTACGACCTTCATAAAATCCGAGACAGGTCTATTGCTATGCTTTAGCCGATTGCGCTCTTCGACGACGCGAACGAAAAAGTCGTCTTTTCTCGGATCGATCCGAACCGTTCCAGCCAAGTCAGTGCTGTGAAGGTGTTTCTGCTCACCCGAGGCCAACATCCGAATTGCCTTGATGACGCGGGGAGTTTTGCCGCTAAGCAGTTTTGAAGCGACAAGGTCTGGACCGGCGTACCAGATCGGCTCTTTGGAACTGAGATAGTTAAGCCCAATATTCTTCGTTCGACCGTTATAAACCGTTCGCACCGGCAGGATGTCGTTATCCGGTTTGACCAACGCGAAAAACGATAATTCCTTCCAAAACGCTGGATCGAATGTGTCCTCTAATTCCACTCCCGATAGTAATGTCCTCACTTCGCCCGCGCAGGCTTTGAATTTAACGGTGCTTGCTTTGAGCACGTTCCAGTTTCCGAGAAGAGCATTTACGGTGGGATATTGGCTCGTGAAATCAGTGAGAATTACCGGCACAGGCGTTTTTCTGATCCTACACTCGGCCCTTCCGCCATAATACGCTTGCATGGCGATTCCGTGAATTTTGTTAGCAACTGTGAAATGTTTCTTAGGATGTCCGATGTTCATATCATCTAAATAGGCTTTCGCGATCGAGGCGGGTGAATATGCTTTGTCGGGCCAGAGATCGAAGGGATGGCAATTAAATTCCCCTTTCGCTGCATTCAACAACCTTCCCGTCGCCGCAACGTCCTCACGGCAGTACTTTATCTCTTTAGCCGTGACCTCTCCGGTCGGAGTGTGACTTAACTTTCCCGGGACACCGAACGCTTTGCATGCGGTCGAGAGACTATAAGCCACGTTGCGCAGCGCAAATGTTAGTGTTCGTAAATCAAGGAATCTCGGCTCGTTGCGCCATTCCTTGGGACGCCATTTGCTGCTGAGCCTAAAGAACGCCATTTTGCTGTTTATGGATGTGATGACAATTCGCGGGCGTTCAATGTCTATTTCGGTTTCTCCCGTCTTGCGACTAGTCCGGTTTGAAAGAATTAGCGACCAACCGCTCTTCTTTGCAGTTGTGAATTTGACCGCCAGACGTGAGAGGTCGAAAGGCAGGTTGAGCCCTACAATCAAATCGCCCCTTCGCACGGCTCCCCAGAAATACTGGCGAAGGAAGACCTCGCGAGACATCAGTTTCAGCTTTACTTGAGGTGGGAATGTTTCAGTTTCGGGTGCGTTTAGCGGGTTGTCGGCGTAACGCTGCAACACTCGCCGATCCCTACGGCCAAGTTTGTCAGCGAAAAACAATCCTTCTTCGACGCAAGAATACTTGTTCCGCTTGTATTCGTACCGGCGGAAACATCCGAAGGTTAATTTCTGCGCGGGGTCTATCTCTGTTTCAGTATCAAAAATTAGAACCGAGTTCGGCCACTTCGCGGCGAGCGATTGGCCCCAAGGGTCTTTTGAAGTGTGCGGGACGTGGGCGCGCACGTAAATCTCGTGACGTTCCTGCACGCCCATAGCCTCCGCTCGGTTGTCAGGTTTTCAGCAATCTAGCTTCGTGCAGCGCGTCCTGGACCATGCACATGAAGATACTGATTGCCTTTGTTGCGCGAATCAATCGCTCAACGGGATCGGCTGTATATTTAAGGTCAACATCGGCTGTCTTGAGAAGTCGATGCAATCGGCTGTGATGGATGTGACACAACGGAGCAGTAAGCCAAACTAAGTGCTTTCGACCTCCCACATGATGACGTTCCACAGTTGAGCGAGTGCCACAGATGACGCAAACGAGCCTCGTACCTTTGGCGGAAGCTTTCACCGGCCACCGCCGAGGGAATAGTAGAAGGCATCGAAATCGAGCTGGTCGGCTTCTTCAAGTCGGATGAGCGTATCCGGATCGGTGATGAGCACATATCCGGCTACCTTCAGTCTTTCGAACTTCGACAGCTCTTCTGCGGCCCCGTCTTCCGCAGCACGCCATTTGCGGAGGGCAACGTAGTAGCGCGATAAGCGAGTCCTCTCAATCGAACTCCGCACGACCGTGAATACTGGGCCTTGTTCGGTGAGGATCATTACCTTTTCTGGCAGCCGATCGCTCTTGGTTGCCTTCCAAGGCTTGCCGGGACCGCTGCGGTAGAGCGCCTTGCCGACGTGCCGGAGAACGGTTTGAGGCTTGACGTGCTCTTGCTTGGTAGCTTTGTTCAGCGACCAGCCCAATCGGCGCATCGCACCCAGAGCGGCTCGCGCCTTGCGATGAGTTGCCGATTGCCGTTCGGTTTTCGGAATTAAGAAACGCCGCTTGCTTACCGAGCGAGGCCGTCGCTTCGTGGCCCGTTTACGGTTTTTGTGAACGTTCGATTTCTGAGCCGCTTGGCGATTGGGTTTACGTCTGGTCTCCCGAGACTTGCGTTTCATCGGCCCACCTTCTTTCGGTGGACCGTTTTCCTGGTAGCGGCGCTTCACGCTTGTGTTTGCCAGTTAGCTGATGATCGCTCAGCGCAAATCGTTCAAGTTCGGCACGAGAAATTAATCGACGCCTGCCGACTCGAATCGAATTGATTTCACGAAAAGCGACAAGCTTCGCGGTTGTACGAAGGGAAAGACCAGCAAGTGAGGAAAATTCTTTGAGGCTTAGTAAGACCTTTTCGGCTAGCAATTTTGTCTCCAGCATTGGACACACCAATCGGTGTGTCATCTGCCGGTTCCGTTTGCTCAGCCGGGGTAAGCCTTCATTTCCACCCCGAACCTCGCCGACTTTTCGCGTCTCGCCCCGATGATAAGGCGAATCTACTCAGAAAAGCTTGATATCCGTCGCGACTCTTGCGGAGGATATCTGAGGTCCGGTCGTACTTTGGGCCGACCCACGAAGCAAGCTCTTAAGTTCGTTGTCTGCTTCTGGCGTCTCTACTAAGAGACTCGGTGAAGAAAGTATGCGCCAAACACTTCCATGCCGTCAAGTGCATGTCGTTTCATCATTTATGCTTTCTACCCGCGTCCAAAAGTTGTAAAATATGCATTAAAGTCCCCAAATACAACAAGTTACGGACCAGAGGTCTCTGAAATGGTTGAGCCAATTTTGCCACGGCACGGAGTCGTCACGCTTCATGGCTTTGGGGTTTCGGTGCGTGTTGAACGTGGTCATTTGATTCTGGAAGATGGAATCGGACCGATGCGCCGATACGGTCGATTTCCGAGGGTCAATCACGGTCTGCGACGACTGATCGTGATCGGATCAGATGGAGCGGTCTCTTTTTCAGCACTCCGATGGTTGGCTGACCAGGACGCGGCCTTTGCGATGTTGGAGCGGAATGGCAAAGTCTTGGCGACGACCGGTCCCGTTCGGCCTTCGGACTCACGGCTGAGGCGCGCCCAATCGCTTGCGCATCGATCCGGCGCAGCCGTGCAGATTAGTCGAGGACTTATTTCTCAAAAGCTTGAAGGGCAAGAACGAATTCTTCGCAATGCTATGCAGGCCTCAGTCCTTGCGGATAAGATTGCGTTTTTCAGAGCACAACTAGACGGAGCTAAGACCGTTCAGGCGATTCGGCAGTTTGAATCACAAGCAGCACAATCCTATTGGTCCGCGTGGCGTAGTTTGCCGATTCATTTTCCCAGGGCTGACTACCAGCGAGTGCCCGAACACTGGCGTACCTTCGGCACTCGCAAATCCGTCCTGACCGGGTCACCTCGGCTAGCGGTCAATCCACCCAACGCCATGCTGAACTACATGTATGCCTTGCTTGAATCGGAATCGCGCTTGGCAGCCGCATCTGTAGGGCTCGATCCAGGTATTGGCGTTCTGCATGTTGATACGGATGCACGCGACAGTTTGGCGTGTGATCTGATGGAACCGGCGCGGCCTCACGTTGACGCCTACCTGCTGAGATGGATTACGGGAGGGCCGCTGCGACGGGAATGGTTCTTTGAGCAACGCGATGGGACGTGCAGACTAATGGGCTCGTTCGCAATGCGGCTTTCCGAAAGTCTATCAACATGGAGTCGAGTCGTTGCGCCGATTGCTGAATGGATTTCCCGGATGGTCTGGTCTGCGGCACGGAAGCCTGCCAGGCTGATGATTCCACCCACGCATCTGACTCAGAGTCATCGTCGCCAAGCCAAAGGAAAGTTGAATCCCGCTATCGCCGACCCGCCGCAACCTCAGGGACTTTGCCGCACTTGTGGGACAAACGTCACGGAGGAGCACCGCTATTGCCCATCCTGCGCGGTCGCTGTTAGCACCGAAGCGCTTATCAAGGGTGCCCAAAAGGGCCGACTTGCTTCGCACAGTTCGGAGGCGCAAGCCAGCCGCACAGAAAAAGGACACCGACATACCGCAGCTCGGCAGGCTTGGCTACCGTCGAATCAACCATCCTGGCTCAATGAACAGACATATCGCGAAAAAATCCATCCTCGTTTGACTACCGTGACGGTCCGATCTTTGGCCTCAGCGCTCGGCGTCTCCATACCGTACGCATCAAATATCCGCTCCGGCAAACGAGACCCTCATCCACGGCACTGGCAAGCGCTTGCGCGGCTAGCTGGAATAGCACCCGAATCCGCTCAGTAACGCAAACTCAGGCTGCCGGTCTGATTCCCGAAACTTTTTTATGCAGTGATTTGGACTGTTGCTTTGTATCTCTTCTAGGGAGGCTGTGATTGGCTGACAATCAAATCCGTATCAGTAGAGAAGAATTGTACGAAAGGGTGTGGACTTTGCCCCTTCGGAAGCTAGCACCCGAATTCGGGATTTCAGATGTTGGTCTTGCTAAAATCTGCAAACGACACTCGATCCCGTTGCCAGGTCTCGGATATTGGACTTGCGTGCAGTTCGGGAAGAACCCGAAGCGGATCCCATTGCGTTCGCTCGAAGAGGCGATCGAAAGCCAAACTGAGATTGTCATTCACCCGACGCCTGCTAACGGAATCTTGAAAGATCTGAAAAGCGAAGTCGCAGCTGAGCCAATTCGGGTTCGGCTTTCCGATAGCGAACCCGTCTCCCACCCTTTCGCTGTCAGAACGCAAAAGCTGCTGTCGCACACGACCAAAAACGAGCGCGGTTTCCTGATACCGAAGAACGGACTCGTATCCCATATCTCTGTCTCCGAAGCTGCGTTGCCCAGAGCTTTGCGGATTCTAAGTGGACTTCTTCGAGTGTTGGAGGAGCACAATTTCACAATTAGATGGCCAAAGGAAGATGGCTCGAACCTGTGTGTCATTGCACTAGAGGAAGAGCTGAGCCTCGCGATTTCCGAAAAGGTAGATGCCGTGCCGCACACGCTGACTGAGCAAGAAGTTGCTCGGCAAAAGCGGGGCCAGTGGATCTATCCCCCAAAGTGGGACTACCGGTTAACCGGAAATCTCAGGTTGTCGATAGAAGGAGCGCCCCAAGGGATTCGACACAGCTGGAGCGACGGGAAAGAGCAGCGTTTAGAGAATTGCCTAGGTAAGTTCATTTCATCTCTACCTATTGTCGCCGAAGCCCGCAAGAGAGAGCGAGAAGAACATCGGCGCAGACAGCAGGAATGGGAAGAAGAGGCAAAACGCCGAGAGGAGCGCCGAGCACAGCAGGAAGAATATCAACGCAGAGCCGTGGTCCTAGCCAAACTCACCGCGAAATGGAGGGATGCACAACTTGTTAGGGACTTTGCATTGGCGTTCGCCAAAGCGTCTAGTCAGCTATGTAGGACCAACGCGGGAAAGCGAGAGGCAGAGGCATTCTTCATCGCTGCAATGGAATATGCTGATTCGGTGGATCCGCTCAATTGTGTTCCGACCATGATCACCGAGTTTAGAGGCTCCGGGAGAAGGCATAACTTGTAGGCATGTAGATGTTTAGGAGGTAGGACAAATGCCTTTCACGCGCATGATAAAAGCGCGCTTAGCAGTTCATCGATCCTGAGTGTTTCAGAGATGAGAAGTTTAATGCTGGGATGGTAATGGAAAACGCAAGGATACGGGGTTTCCAAAACTTTTTGGTCGGGCGCGTGGAGAATCACAGGTTTGCCGAGGGCAAGCGCGGCACCAATCTCGACATGAGTTCCGTAGCCGCCCGGAAGCATCACGATAACTACGTCTGCAGCGGCTACGGCTCGCAGTTCCGCTTTCGCTAGCTCGCAGTGAGCAGCTGAGCCGGTGCCTTCTTGAGCGCTCCAAGTTAGGGTGCGTTCCCAGCCATGGGGATTAAGCGCAGCCGAGATGGCATTGGCTTCGTCGGCGCGATCTCTTCGGGTGGCGAGATAGAAGCGTTTTGTCATTGCTTAAGTTAGCCGAGTTGTTCGTTGCCGAGTGTTCGCCAGAGGTACCAGCATGCGACGGAACGAAATGGGCGCCACTTTTCACCGAGCTTTTCCACGTCCTGAGGCCAGCCGTAGACGTTCGCGATTGCACGTTCGAGGCCAACGTCTTTGAGGGGGAGTACGTCCGGTTCGCGCAAGACCATTATGCTAAACACGGCAATCGTCCAGGGGCCGATCCCCTTAATACCAGAGAGAGTTTGTTCCCACGTTTGTCCAATCTGAATCCTTGATCTAATTTCAGCAGAACGAATAAGGATTTCCGAGCAGCATTGCGCGCGACGCTGTGAAAGTCCAAGTGCGCGAAAACTCTTTGCATCTGGTACGTTCCGTGGTGAAGGTTTTAGCAGATGAGGATGCTCAGTCTTTGCTCTTTCGGCGAGTTTGCATGCAACGAGTGTGGAAACCTGTTGGGCCATGACAATGCGAACGAGTCCCCAAATTACATCTTCAGTCGGCAGAGAAGGCCAACGGGCGGACTGTGCTGAGATAACCTGTCCTAGCGTCGGATCTTTAGCGGCGAGAGCTTGTTCGGTAGGCGGAAGGTCCGTTACCGATTGAACCGCTCTTCCTCTGTGCAACGTTGCTTCCAAGTCTTGTTGTCCTCATCCACGGATTGCAGAATGCATCGTTCCCAATGGTATTCAAGCGACCGCAGAGCCTCTTGCGCATCCTTAGCTTTGACGAGGTCTGTCGCGAAAGCGTCGAATTCGAGAAAAGTGAAATCTCCCAAGTGCTTTTTAACTTGCCCATCGATCTTTACACCCAATCTTTTCAAAGTCTTGCCGACGTTGACATTTCCAGATGCGCCCCAATTATCATTGTCAATTTTCTCGTCATAGATAGGCGGCATGATCTGTACAACCCGGTCAAATCTACCCGGCCTGCGTATCGCTAAATCAAACTGGCGAATGTTATTTGTCGCTATGATAAAAACCAGCGTTGCCCGGGTGTGGATACTAGCAAGTTTAGGCAGCATGGCAGTCGTCAGAAGACGTGAGAACTGCTCCGCGTCCGACGACCCACGTTCTCGAACGAATTCGTCAAATTCGTCAAATAAAACTACGACACGCTCAGTTTCTTCCAGCATGCGAAAAATCTCATTTGCTTCTGCCTGAATGCCGTCCATTCCATTTCGCAATAGGTGAGAAGGGTCAATTGCGAGAAGGGGCCAACCGAGAAAGTCGGCGATTTGCGTGGCGAGTTCAGTTTTCGATGTTCCAGGAGGACCAAAGAAAATCGCAGATATAGGAGTGCCCTTCTTGAATTTATCGCCGGTTTCGACTCGTTTGGCCCCGCGCGCCAACGGTTCGACAAAATTCTCCCAAAGAAAGCGCTTTAAGGGTCGCTGACTGCCACGGACTTTGACTCTACTGTCCAGGAACCTTGGAGCAAAGATTTTCTTGGCGCTCTTTTTGTCGTCGGGCACTTGGGGACTTAGTGGCAAGTCTAGATATTGGAAAAGCCGACGCCGAATCGCCTCTGCCAGAAGCCGGTCTAGCTCGTAGAAGAAATGGTAAACGGATGCGGTCGCCCACGATTCTGGTTTGCCTTGCTGCGGATGATGTCCCGAGGTCCAAACCTGAATCTTCTCCCCCAATCGATATACGCTGTTGAGCGCTGATACCGCAGCATTTCTCAGTCTCGGCAAATACTGGAGCAGCAAATCCTGCAGCCTATTTTGCTGGAGCAACTGAGTGAGCATTTCAAATTCGTAACAGTACGCGTTACCGAACTTCCGATAGTGAAAAAGCGGACGGCTCAGCGGCCACGATCCATCATCCAGTTGTGACTCAAAAAAGGAGTTGAGTGCTGACCGCTGCGTGATTGTTTGCTCGGGGGTAATCTTCGAAACCGGAGTCGCAATCGATACGAGCATCAGCAAATATGCAACAGCGAACGGATCAGCAGTTTTCGTTTTAGCTTGCACGAGAGCGATTTGGCGCGTGAGCTCTGCCCATGCCCAACCCTCCACCGACGTTCTGAGTTTCTTATTCAACCTTTCGCGTTTGTCTAAGGCTCGCACTACCAATTGCGTTAGATATGCTGAAGGCGGATAGTCGGCAATCTTGACGCCGCCGCGCCCACTCCGAATGGCCCCCTGCAGCATTAACTCCATCTTCTTAATCTGGCTTAATTCAGCGGGACCGAGAGGATCAGCATATCTTTCAAGTTCCGTGACAGCCTCCAGGATCCAAGCTATGGTGAATGCATTGTTTTTGGGTAGACCGGCGCTGGTATTTTTTGGTATCAGCTTCCGAATTAGCTTCTTACTTTTTTTACTGTCCGCTTTCCACAGGTCGGCAGCTACCAATGAAAGCACGCACGTGGCAGAACTGGACACTGACACTTTGAGCGGCTCTTTGTCCTTGTAGTGCTGAAATCCATCTTGGTATTCGAAGTATCTAATTGATTCGCTGTGGCACTCGCGAACTTGACGGCAAAGAAGCCGCAGAGATTCCAAACGCGCGAAGTCTAGTCGGGCTTCTTCTTCAGGTCCCTGGGCGGGGTCGATTCCGTATGGCATCAGGTTCCGACTATGGTCATTACATCAGTGTTGGCAAAGCCACGCTTCTTTGAAGTTCGACCACATCGCGATGAACATTACGCGCAACGTCGTCAGGACTCGTAGCGCGCGTCAGGTTAAATACGATTCTGTCCAGGATTAGATGTGCTTTTTCTACCGATGCGTGGGGATCGATAAGAATTCCTTCCGCATGTCTTCGACGCGGGCTGGCGGCGATCATGCGCACAGCCGCAGCGATCGTTGGGACTACTTTCACATACTGCTGGAGCGTCAAGTCGTTTGGAGCCCGTGCGGCGAGGATTGGCACTCCTACAGCAATGGCGTAGCCAAGTTCTTGTGACGCCGACTGGCCAACGTATCCGTCTGGGCATACTAGCCAGAGAAAATTGGCAGCGCGTATGGACTCAAGATGGCGGTCCTGGACCAGCTTCACCGATCTGACGGGGTCACTGGCGACGAACAAAAACTCGCCTTGCCACGCAACGATTCGCGGATCGGCAGGGGACAGGACCCGTACATTGAGAGCTGCGAGCTCATGGACGGCGGACGTGATGGCCTCCATATGCCGGTGGAAGCTGCCGGAGACTGTGGCGTTTAGCATAGGCACCTCGAAAATCGCAGCCTAGCGAGACCCGAATTTCGGCGGGCACGGCGAAGGGTGGGAAGTATACGCCTGTGCGCTATCGCTCGCACTACTCCTAAACAGTTAAGGCAATTCTTCTCCCACATCTTGCGACCGCCTGGTTTTCAACTACTTCTTTGTTTCCAAGAAAAAGGCTCGTGTTCGTCAATTAAACTTAACATTAAAGTTTAATTGACATATGCAAATTGTCAACGATAATTTCCACTTATGTCCAAACGCGGTGCTGATTCCGAGCTTCGTCGCGCGATTGTCAACGGCCTGACAAACGCCATTCGAGCGAACAATTTGACGAAGTCAAAAGCAGCCGAATTGTTGCAGGTCAAACGTCAAACGCTGTGGCTTTACCTCCGGGGTAAAGCAACGCCGGGTGGGGAAGTCCTGAGGAGAGCATTCGAGCTTTGGGGACTGAAAATAGAGCTAGGAACCTATGTGATCACAAAGGAGTCTTTTGGCCCGAAGCCGGAACCTGATGGACGAGCAGCCGAACAACTCGACTTACTGGATCAGTTAGAAAAACTTAGCAATGATCAATTGGAAGTTGCGGCAATGGGACGGCGGGGCGAGTATTTTGAATTCAAGATCCGCATAAGGGCGGGAGCCACAATAAGAGAGGCATGACGCTCACCTACCCAGCGGCTCCTTGAATCGCCCTGTGTCCAGAAAATGGTTTGGATACAAGCTAGCTAATCCTGCCGCCGTGTGGCATGCTTTCTTTATGCTAAAGCGGATTAAGCAAGAGAAACGCCCAGCCGATGTGAATGAACCCATGCACCATTTCGCTGAAGTCTCGACGACAGAGAACGGTGATACACTCCCGCCGACCGCAGAACAGATTTCGATGTTCATGGCTGAGATGGGACGAAAGGGCGGTAAAAAGGGCGGGAAGCGTCGCTTGCAGACACTGACAGCCAAACAACGTAGCTCCATTGCTCGGAATGCTGCTCGCGCTCGTTGGTCGGTTGAGTAGAAGAAGGCGGAAACCCGACATGGCCAAAAGGAAAACCAAGACAGTAGTTCCACCTCCAAATCAGTTTCTTGCCCTCGCTGACAAGATTGCAAAAAACTTGGATGCGGATTTATTGCTCTACAATGCTCCGATTGAGCGGCATCTCGATCAGCGGGTAATTGAACTATGCTGCAGCAGGCGGCGAAGGAATAATGTCGCTTTGTTTTTGGTAACGTCTGGTGGGGATGCCGACGCTGCGTACCGGATAGCTACATGCTTGCAAAACAAGTACAAACAATTCCTCCTATTTGTCCCCGGATACTGCAAGAGCGCGGGCACGTTGATTGCGCTTGGAGCGCATCAGATCATTATTTCAGATCAAGGTGAAAATGGCCCCCTGGACGTCCAGTTGCAGCGTAAGGATGAACTGGTCGGTTCTGAGTCTGGTCTCACTAGTACAACTGCCCTCAAGACGCTCAACGAGCAAGCCTATCTTGCGTTTGAATATTTCTTGCTCAAGATAACCCAGGGAGCGGGCGCTAGCATTAGCACTAAGACCATTACGGATATAGCGGTCAAAATGACGTGCGGAACATTTTCTCACATCTACCAGCAGATCGACCCGCTTCATGTTGCCGAAGCTGAGAGAGCGCTTCAGGTTGCCAAGGCGTACGGCTATCGATTGGTTGGGCGCAGTCAAAACCTTCTTAGTGACCCTAAAGATGCGCTGGAGCACCTAATTTCACACTACCCGTCCCATGGATTTATTATTGACCAAGGCGAGGCTAAAAAGATTTTCAAAAGGGTACGCGATTTCACCCTGGACGAAGTTGCGTTGATGAACTATCTTGGCCCACTAGGACGATGGCCAGTAGGTCGCGAGGACGATCATCGCGTCGTGTTTATTTCGACCGAAATCCCGGCACGGGCAAAACAAAACAAAAAAGCAAGCAAAGGAAAACAAAACCATGCTAGACAGAAAAAATCCAGATCAACGCGTAAATCCAGAACGGGAACGGGAGATGCAGCGACAGCTACAGGAACTGGCCCGTCAGTGGTCGCACAAATCCCCGCAGTCCAAGGAATCCCAAAGCGACACGCTTAAGCACCACACTGCAAAGCATCCTCAATAAAAAACTCTGACATAACTTAAAGTAACCCATTACAGCATTTTTGCTCAAAGAACATGTCGACCGAGGGACCAAAAGGAAGGGTGTATCACTTTTCCCCGCCCTGTAAGCTACCCCGACGTTTTCTTGACCCTGTGCGCAAGGGTCGAATACACTACTAGATTCGAACGCAGCCGGTGGAGCGAGTAGAGGGCCGTTCCGGCGTCGCGGGTGATATGGACTGCCCGGCGATCGCGTAGTACAGATCAGGGATAACAAAGGGGGATTGTTTTGCCAAAGCGCACATTTCAACCGCGCAAACGCCGGCGCGCCAAGACGCACGGCTTCCGCGTACGCATGAAGACGAAGGGCGGCCGCAAGGTGCTGGCGGCACGCCGCAAGAAGGGACGTCATCGGCTTACCCCTGAATAATCCGGGGAGCCCGTTGCCTTCGGCAAGCGCGAGGGGGAACGGGCAGGAATTTCCGCGCGAGGCGCGGCTTGTGCGGAAGGCAGAGTTTGATGCCGTGTACCGCGCCGGAAAGCGCCGCTCGAGTTCCCACTTCACAGTTTTCTTCCGCGCCAATGAACTGCCGCAGAGCCGCTTCGGCTTCAGCATCAAGAAGGCGCTGGGCGGGGCGGTGGTGCGCAATCGGATCCGGAGGCGTCTGCGCGAAATGGTGCGCTGCCACCGGCTGGAGATACCCGCAGGATGGGACATGGTCATACACCCGAAGAGTTCGGTGGGGCGCGCGGAGTTTGCGGCGCTGGTGGCGGATTTGTTGAAGGTGTTGAAGAGTCCGCCGAGCGGGAAAACGTAGGGAAACACCACGGTGCTTCCTTGCAAGTTCGCGCGGCTCTATTTGCGCTGCGCTTCTATAAAGCTTACTTATCCATTTTGTTTGCGGGGAGCTGCCGGTTCGAGCCGACGTGTTCGCAGTATGCGTATGAGGCGATCGAGCGATTTGGCGTGCTGCGTGGCGTGTGGCTGGGCGCGAAGCGGCTGCTGCGGTGCCATCCATTTTCGGGCAAGTTTGGTTATGACCCAGTTCCGGAGAAAAAGGAAACCATGGGATTGGAAATGAAGGCGGCGGCTAGCGCCGACCGCTCGTCAGGCGCGGCGAATGAGGTGCGTTCGTGAGCTTGCCGGGACAGAAGGACAAGTTCACCCCGGAGCTGCGGATCCTTGTGGCGTCGTTGCTTTCGATGGGCGTGATTTTGCTTTGGGCGAAATATTTTGGGCCGAAGCCGCCGGTGCAATTGCCGCAGGCGAACCGGCCGGCGGTAAGCGCTCCGGCCACGCCGGGTCCGGCAACTTCTTCAACGGCGACGACTTCGCCGACGTCTGCAACCGCGGCGGCGATGGCTCCGGCTGCGCCGGTCACGGTTACGCCGGTCAGCGATTCGCAAGAGCGGACGCTCGTGATTGAAAACGATCTGTATCGCGTGGAGATTTCGAATCGTGGCGCGGCGGTGAAAAGCTGGCAGCTGAAGAAATACATGGATGATGCCAAGCCGCAGCGGGTGCTGGACGTGGTGCATCCGGATGCTTCGAAACAGACCGACGGCTGGCCATTTGCTGTGGTGCTCGATGATGCGGAACTGCAGAATGCGGCGAACGCGGGGCTTTATCAAAGTTCTTCGCCGGCAAATTCGTTGCAGGCGCCGGCGGACGCGGAATTTACGTGGAGCGACGGCCACCTGGAAATCAAAAAACACTTCCGCTTCGATCATACTTATGTGGTGCGGGTGGCAACCTCGGCCAGTTTGAACGGGCGGCCTATCAATGCGGGGCTGGGCTGGCTTGGCGGATTTGGCGATTTGACGGTGACGAATCCCGCGCCGGTGGAAACGGTTTCGACGTACTACAGCGAAGGCGGCAAGATTACGAATTATCTGCACAAGAAGCTGGATGGGCTGGACAAGTTGGGCCCGGGCGTGTGGCAGGGTGGCAAAGATTACGTTGGAATCGAAGACCGGTATTTTACGGCGGCGTTTTTGCCGCTGAATGGAGCGGCGCCGGGCACGCTCACAACGCGGTACTGGAAAACATCACGCACTGTTCAAGTTGGCGGGCAAGACACGCTGGAGCCGGTGCCGGAAGTGGCGGTGTCGGCGCCGGCGCAGCCGCTGGCCGTGCGCGTTTACGTTGGTCCGAAAGATTACGACGATTTGAAGAAGATGAATCCGCCGCTGAACGGGCTGGTGAGTTTCGGCTGGATGGAATTCATCGCGGATCCGCTGTTTCACGGATTGAAGTGGCTGCACAACTACATCCCGAACTGGGGATGGTCGATTGTCGTGCTGACGCTGGTCGTGAATATGCTGCTGTTTCCCCTGCGCATTTCGAGCTACAAGACGACGCTGAAAATGCAGCGGGTGGCGCCGGAAATCAAGGCGATTCAGGAGAAGTACAAAAAATATTCGATGCGCGATCCGCGAAAAGCGGAAATGAACAAGGAAGTGATGGCGATTTACAGCCGCGAGGGAATCAATCCCGTGGGCGGCTGCTTCCAGATGTTTCTGCAGATGCCGGTGTGGTTCGGGTTGAATACGGCGCTGCGCTATGCGATCGAGATGCGGCACGCGCGGTGGTTCGGATGGATTACGGACCTTTCGTCGAGAGATCCATATTATGTGCTGCCAGTTATGATGGGGCTTTCGATGTATCTGGTTTCGAAAATGACGCCGATGACTTCGACGGATCCGCAGCAGCAGATGATGATGAAAATCATGCCCATCTCCATGGCGGCGATCTTCATGATTTCCCCAATCTCCAGCGGTTTGGCGGTGTATATTCTCACCAGTAGTGTGGTGGGCATCGGGCAGCAGTGGTACTTGAACCGGACGCATCCTGTGGTGGTGCCGGTGAAGCCGGTGCGCGGGAAGAAGTCTTAGGCCTGCGATTTTTTTCAGAGGAGCGGACGGGGCTCCTTCCTTTCGAACAGGTCATGTCTACAGAACTCATTCACGATGGAGTGCTGGACCGGCAGGCGACGGTCGAGGCGCTGCGGTTGTTTCTGGAGAGCATGGTGCGCGCGTCGGGGCTGGAGCTGAAGGTCAGTGTGCGCGCGGTCGCTCCGGACGCGGCGGGGACGCAAGGCGACGCGGAAGTGCTTGCGGATCTGGACGGGCGGGGGAAAGAGATGTTACTGGGGCACAACGCGGAAGTTTTGAAGGCGTTCGAACACCTGGCGTTCAAGGCGCTGCGCCTGGAGCCGGCGTATCACGAAAAAATTCACATTGATTGCGGCGGTTACCGCGCGCTGCGCTTTGAAGAGTTGAAAATGACGGCGCGCGTGGCTGCGGAGCGCGTGCAATCTTCGCGGCAGCCGTTCCGGCTGAATCCCATGTCGTCGCGCGAACGACGCATAGTGCATCTGGCATTGAAGGACATGACCGGCGTGCGGACCGAAAGCGTTGGCGTCGGGGAAGAGCGCCAGGTCGTCATTCATCCAGTGGAAAGCAAAGCCGCGCGATAGAGTGCTTGTCTATGAATCCGCTCGCACTAAATAGACGTTAGAGCTAGCTGAGGAATCTTCTAGACTCAACAATATGCGTCCTCGGTTCATGTCGGCGGCCACCGTCGCCATGGGAATCCTGAATTTGACGGCATTTGCTAGCCTGCAATGGATTGACCGTTTCTTCCTTGTAACTCTTGTTGCAGATATTTTTATCGTGGTGGTTAGCTACTTAGTGCTCTGGTTTTTCTGGAAGGGCAGGAACTGGGCTCGCATTTGCGTGCTGGTTGTTTCTGTGCTCTCTGTCATCAACTTGCTCTCCCTCATTCACCCACATGGAATTGTAGTTGTTTACGATTCAATTGTAATAGCATGGGCCATCCTTGGGTTCTTTCTGCTCTATTGGTTAAATCTGGCAGATGTGCGCGAATGGTTTAACCCAGAAAAAGAGCACTGACTAATCTACGTTCTGAATATCGGAAACCGAACCAATACCTGCCGCGGGCATACTTCGTGAAGCCAAGTCAAAGCGCACAGGCTGGAGCCTGTGCTACTTACTGGGTGACCCAGCCTTTGGAGAGGACGGTGCCGTCGGGGGCGAAGCGCACGCGATAGGTGAAGGAGGCGGGGCGGCCGGGGCGGGCGCGGGGGAAGCGCAGGTCGGAAATTTCGACGATGGCATCTTCGCCTTCTTTGTGGAAACGCGTGACGGGGAAGCGCGCGAACCACATTACTTTTTGGACTTCGGGGAGGCGCTTGGCGGCTTCGATGTAGGAATTCGGGAGGGCGTCGGGGAAGTAGGTGTGCTCTTGGGCGAGTAGTCCCGCATCGCCGGCGGGCTTCTCGCTGAGGTCCATGCGCAGTTCGTAGACGCCGCGCGGCGCGCGCACTAGGCCGTCCCAGTGCAAGAGGGATGGCGGCAGCGGCAATGCGCCGATGGATTGCACGTCGAGATGATCGAGTTCGGCGAATTTTTCGATGCGGGCGAACGCAGCGTGATGGGCGTAGACCGCTAGCCCAATGTAAATCAATGACGCAGCGAAACCCGCGCGGTTCCACGTGGCGTACGGAACCTTTACGCCCCATTTGCCGAGTGCTGGGAAGAGAAACACCACGGTCAAGACAAACATGACACCAAACACCGCAGGAGTGGAAATCGGCGCGCCGACAATTTCGCCAATTCTGGCGATCAGAAACGGAAGGGGCAGGAAGACCACCCACATGCCGAGGGCTCGCCATTTCACTTTTTCCGGGCGCGAATAAATCCAAGCGAGCCATTGCGGCACCAGAAGAATTCCGGCGAGTGTGAAATCCACGATGAATATGAGGTCCCAGGCGGGGCGCGACCACTCCAAGGGCGACCAGATCATGGTGCCGAAGGTGGTGACCAGGTCGAGCAGGATGTGGCTGAGGATGCCGACGGCATAAATCGCGGTCAGCGCGGCAAACGAGGGCGCTTCCCACTTCCGCCAATTAGTGAATGCGCGTGTGATGGCCGCGAGAAGCAGCGCCCAGAGCGGAAGCATCAGCAGGGAGTGCGTGATGCTGCGATGCCACGTGATCATCAGCAGCTTGTCGTGGGAGAAAATGTCGCGGATCACATCGGAATCGGGAAAAATGGCGCCAAGCATCAGCGACCAGGTGATGATGCGCGCGCGGTTCATCGGCGTGGCGGCGAACATGTCTTCGCCGCGGAAAACGGCTTTGCCGATCAACGCGCCCGCGATGCCGTGGGTGATGGTGTCCATCGTTTGAGGCTAGCGAACCATTATCAGCGGATTTGTTTTGTGGATGACTTTGCCGATGCGGCGAGCTGCGACGCCATGTTGATTTAGCGCGGCGATGGCAGCGTCGGCGAGTTCGGGGGAGATGGAGACGAATAGGCCGCCGGAAGTTTGCGGATCGAAGAGCAGGTCGCGGACCTCCTGCGGAACGTCGGAAGCAAAACCGACGCAATCACCAATGAAATCGAGGTTATTCTTTAAGCCGCCCGGAAGGAATCCTTCGCGCGCGGCGTCGGCGGCGCCTGGAAGATACGAAATCGCGGAATGATCGATTTCGAGGGAGACTGCTTCGATTCCGCGTTCCGGATTCCCAAGGGCCATTTCCCGCGCGTGGCCGAGCAAACCAAAACCGGTAATATCGGTGACCGCGTGGATCGGAGAAGCGGCTCCCGCTTTTTCCAGCAGTTCCAGCAACGCTTCCGCGGCCGCGCGGTTCAGTTGCGACATGGACGCAATGGCAGCCTGCAGGGAGCCGGGCGTGGCGCAGTCCTTCTTCAGAGCCGTTGAGAGCACGCCTGTGCCGATCGCTTTGGTTAGCAGCAAAACGTCGCCCGTGCGCGCGCCGACATTTCGCCAAACTCGCTGCGGATGGATCATGCCGGTGACGGCGTAGCCGAATTGAATGTCGTCATTGCGAATCGAGTGACCACCAATGACGCTGCATTTCGCTTCCGTCATTTTCGAAAGACCGCCGCGAATAATGGCCTCAAGAATTTCGGGATCGCCCTTGTCCGGAAAGCCCACAATGGAAAGCGCGGAAACAGGTTTGCCACCCATGGCGTACACATCGCTCAACGAGTTCGCCGCCGCGATTTGCCCGAAGGTGTAAGGGTCATCGACGATGGGAGTAAAAAAATCGACCGTTTGAACCATGGCCATTTCGGGGCTCAGTAGATACACCCCGGCGTCGTCGTTGGTATCAAAACCAACGAGCACGTTCGGATCAGTTGGCCGCGGCAAACGGCGCAAAACGGAATCCAGCAACCCTGGACTCAGCTTCGCCGCTCAACCCGCTGCCTTGACCATAGCCGTGAGTTTCACGGATGGGGTCAAGCCGCACCTCGCTGTAAAGCATTTTGATTATAACGATATGGCGCCGCGCGCGCTTGCGCACCGTACGATTATCGTTACTTGCGCGGCGGGCGCGGAAGTGTTCTGATTCGCGGATGCCTTGGGACATCTGGCTGATTTTTTTCGCGCTGGGCGTGATACTTCCGTGGCGCGGGCGCGCGCGCATGAAGAAACTGCTTACGCTGCCCGCCGTCAGCACCATGGAGCGGCTTGCGCTTTACGCTTCGACGATCGCGTTTCAATGGATTGCCGCGACCGTGGTCGCTTGGCGGGCTTGGGCGCACGGTTACACGGCCGCGCAACTGGGATTGAATTTTCATGGCAGAACCAAGATTGTTCTTGCTTCATTTGTCGGCGCCGCGACCATTGCGGCGCTTCAATGGCTGAACCTGCGGCGCATGGGGAGAATTGCTGTCGCATCGCGGGGCGCTCTTCAGGCCATTGCCGAGAGGATTTTGCCGCAATCCACAGTGGAGCTGCTTCCTTATTTGGCGCTGGCGATTACGGCGGGGCTTTGCGAGGAGTTTCTCTATCGCGGATTTGCGATGGCGGTTTTGACGCGGGTGGGATTGCCGGCCTGGAGCGTCGTACTGCTCTCCTCGATCCTGTTCGGGCTGGCGCACCTTTATCAAGGGCGCGGGGGCCTTGTGAGCACACTGGTCGTCGGCACAGTTCTCGGAAGCGGCAGAATCGCGTACGATAGTCTGGTTCCGGTGATTTTCTGGCATAGCGCGGTGGATGTGGTGGCGGGAATTGCCGGGCCACGGTATTTATTGCGAGCGGCGGGTGTAGCGCCGCAAGGAGAGAACTGAAAGCAACCCAAGAATAGTTACTCTTATGTTAATCCCCAGCCCTGCCCCACTGAACGCGGAGAAGATCCAACGCGCTCTCGAAGAGTTTCAGCTCTCCGTGAGTGACGCGCAAGTGCTTCAAATTCAACAATATATAAGGATTCTGCTGCTTTGGAATGATAAAATCAATCTGACCGCGATTCGCGACCCCTTGGAGATACTTTATCGTCACTTCTGCGAAAGTATGTACGCAGCAGTGGCCGTGCCCGTGGAATATGGTCGGCTCGCCGACGTGGGCTCCGGAGGCGGTTTTCCGGGCATTCCACTCAAGATCATGCGGCCGGAATTGCGTGTTTTTCTGGTGGAATCGAACCTGAAAAAGGCCACTTTTCTCGCGGAAGTCGTTCGAGAGATTGGACTTCCGGACACACAGGTGCTGGTACGGCGATACGAGGAACTCGGAGAAGAGGTCGCACCTCTCGATTTCGTGTGCTCGCGCGCGTTGGGGGAGTTCCCGTCCTTCCTGGACTGGGCTCGCTCGCAACAGATTGCAGCCAAACAAGTTATTCTCTGGATTGGCGCGCGGGACCTGCCTGAGATTCAGAAGATCCGGACTTGGGAGTGGCGCGAACCCATTCCAGTTCCCCATTCGCTGCGGCGTCTCCTCCTGGTCGGCACAGCAAAGGTCTGAAGTGTCGGCGTATCGACTTGAAAGCACAAGACTTCTGCTAGTTCCATGGGAATCTGTGGATTGGGTTACGTTCAAGCCCATCGCCACGGACCCAGCGGTCATGCGATACATTTCAGGCGGGATGTCCTTGGACGGATGAAGAGGTTATCGAGCTTGTGGAAAGTCAGCGGCGTCACTATTCGGAACGAGGATATTGCCTTGGAAGATGAGTTTGAAGGCGGTTGGTCGGCTAGCCGGCTTTTGCGGGCTTCACCCGTCGACGGAACTGCCCGGAGTTGAAATCGAGGGACGAGTGTGCTTCTGGCGTTCCACGTGGAACGTCGCCGTTCCCGGCGTGAGAGAGCGTTCGGTTGTTCACGTGGAACATCCCAGCGAATCCATTAACAAGGAGCCAATGTTCCACGTGAAACAGACTCGTAGCCCTGCCCGGGGTGGGGATAGTTCCACATGGAACACTGAGAGAGCTATTTTGCAGATTTCCACCGCCTGCAGGGTGTTCCACGTGAAACAACTTGCATCCCACCGTGGGCTTTGCTAGATTTTCGCTGGCGAGGAAACGATTGGCTCGGGTCATCGCGGTCGCAAACCAAAAGGGCGGGGTTGGGAAGACTACAACAGCGGTGAATTTAGCCGCTTGCCTCGGTGCCGCTGAACAACCGACACTCCTGATCGACTGCGATTCCCAGGCAAACTCCACAGCAGCGATCGGGTTTCCGAAGGATCCCTCGCGCAGAACCCTCTATCACACGCTGATTTTGGGCGAATCCTTTGACAAAATTATCCAAAAGTCGCAAGTCGATGGCTTAGATGTCGTCCCCGCCGACAAAAACCTCGCCGGGGCTGCGGTTGAGCTCGTGAACGCGGAAAATCGCGAATATAAGCTGCAAACGGCGATAAAACCTCTGCTCGACAAGTATCGGTTCATCATTCTCGATTGCCCTCCCGCCTTGGATTTGTTGACCTTGAACGGCCTTGTAGCGGCGAGTGCGGTTTTGATCCCTATCCAATGCGAATACCTGGCTCTCGAGGGCGTGTCGGAATTACTCGATACGCTGATGCGCATACGTCGAACACTGAATCCCAGCCTTGAGATCGAGGGCATCCTGCTGACAATGTATGATGAGCGGACGACGCTTTCACGGCAGGTCGCGACGGATTTGCGCAGTTTTTTCGGTACACAGGTCTTCCAAAGTGTGATTCCCCGAAATGTGCGCCTCGCTGAGGCGCCAAGCTTCGGGAAACCAATCATCTTTTACGATATTCATAGCAAAGGGGCCGAGGGCTACACGCAGCTCGCCCAGGAGGTTATTGCCAATGCCGAGAAACGCGCTGGGACGGGGGCTAGGAGCGCTCATTCGGGAGCCTGAGCCGCAGGCTCAGTCGGATGCACCCCAAATTCAGCCTCACGCCACGACCGCGAGCGCTGCGGCAGCGGCACCTGCACGCGAAGTTGTGCATGCAGGGCCTCATCAGATCGATATCGATTTAATTGAGCCGAGCCCTTACCAGCCGAGAACGCGATTTCGCGAAGAGGCGCTCGATGAATTGGCTCGCTCGATTCAAGCCAGCGGCATTATCCAGCCACTCGTGGTGCGGCCGATTGGTTCACGATTTCAGCTCATTGCCGGAGAGCGCCGGTGGCGCGCGGCGCAGCGCGCAGGCCTGACGAAGGTGTCGGTGATTGTTCGGCAAGTCCCAGACGAGCTGGCGCTGGAAATGACACTGGTCGAGAACATCCAGCGAGAAGATTTAAATGCGATTGAAGCGGCGCGCGCGTTCGAGCGTTTGATGGATGAGTTCCAATTGACGCAAGAATCGGTTGCGGAGCGTACCGGAAAAGACCGCACCACGGTTGCAAATGCGATTCGGCTGCTGAAGCTGGAATCCACGATTCAGGAGTGGATTGAAGAAGGCAAGCTTACTGCAGGACACGGGCGCGCGCTGCTGGCGGTGCCGGATTCGCAGTTGCGCATGCGTTATGCGCAGCGCGCGGCACGAGGCGGATTGACGGTTCGCCAGATCGAGCGCCTGGCGTCACGACGTTCGCGCGGAGGTCATGCGGCCGCAGAGGTTCACGTGGATGCAAACATTCGGTCCGCGCTGGACGAGTTGCAGCGGCATCTCGGAACGAAAGTTTTATTGCGCCAGAAAACAAAGATGCGCCCGGGCCAGCTCGTTCTGGAATACTACGACGATGCGCAACTGATGGGAATTTACGATCGCCTGATGAAGTAGCGCGACGAGTATCCATCGCGAGTATCACGGCGAGCAACTGTCCCTTCGTTCAGTCGGTTCATTCGACAACTCACGTGTGAAGCTGCGTTGACTTGTTTGCGCATGCGGCTAGAGTAGAACAGTCGCTCATTGGGGGTTTGGACATGGCATGGAAGTGGCCCGCCGCCGCGAAAGACGGCAATAGTGAAGAATGGACAGGATTCATTGACCAGGGCGTGATGCTCGAGGGGACGCTCACGGTCAAGGGAACGTTCCGCATTGATGGCAACGTCAAGGGCAACATCATTTCGGAACAGACGGTGATTCTCGGAGAAGGCGCCAAGGTCGAAGGGCAGATTGAAGGCAATCGCGTGGTGATTGCCGGCCGCTTTGACGGAGTGATTTTTGCGAAGGGCCGCGTCGAGATTCAAGTCAAGGGTGTGGTCACGGGAGAAGTTCACTCGCCCTGCATGGTCATTGATCCGGGCGGGATTTTTGACGGCCGCTGCCACATGCTGGCATCGTCGGATACGGCTTCCACGGTTACGATTCCAATCCGTGCCGTCGGCAACGCCTGATCAACATTCGTCAATTCCTGATGAGGACTTGCGAGTTCACGCAACCGGCGTGACAACAATACCCATCGCTTTTTCCGCTCCTGCTATCCCTGTCTGAATGTTCGAATCCCAATCCAGGTGAGGGACAGTTGAAGAAGCGGCGGCTTTGTAAAGCCGTAGCGCGTCAGCGGGACGATTGAGTTTTTTCAGCGAGAGACGGCCAGCGGAGAGAAGTGCAAGCAAGGCCGGCCGCTCGGTTGGATGCGCTTTGGCTAGATGCTCGTACTCTGTTACGGCGCGTTCGAAATCCTGTTTTCCCTCAACGATGCGGCACAATTCCAGCCAGGTCGCGGCAGGCATGCGATCGCCGCCCGCGTTCGTGTACTCGACGTAGTCCTCCCAGGCGGCGTCTGCATCCTGCGATTTGAGGTGGAGTTGGCACAGCTTCGCAAGCGCTTCGAAAAAGGCGGGCAGATCGTTTTTCCGCCAATAGAGTTGCCGCAAAAGCGAATACGCGTCGAGGGCGTCTGGTTTTGCGGCGACATGCTTCTTGAGGATGGCAATGGCCTCGTCAAGTTTCCCTTTTTCCATGAGTTCCGTGCCCAGCACAATCGCGGGATCCGCGGTCCAGCCAATTTTATCTTCAATGATCGCGTTGGCTTTGTGCTCCAGCCCAGTCCGCTGAATCAATAGCGCTCCAAGGGCGCCGAAGATAAATCCTCCTACGTGCGCCCAGTGCGCTACGCCAGAGGTTTGCCCAAACAGACTGCCGTAGAATACTTCGCTGAAAAGCCAAAGTGGAAGAAGCCAGTAGGCATAGGCTTTGAAGCGAACCCGAAAGAACAGCATGAACCACATCATTTCGATCTTCAGCTTCGGAAACCGCACCAAGAAGCCACCCATGAGCGCCGCGACTGCTCCCGAGGCGCCGAGCGTCGGGACGATGCTGTGCGAATAAAACACGGCATGGACCAAAGAGGCCCCGATCCCGGCGAGGAGATAGAAAACGGGATAAATCACTCGGCCCCAGCGGTCCTCGAGGACAAAGCCTGCCAGCCAGAGAAACCACATGTTGCCGATCAGATGAATCCAACCTATATGGAGGAACATAGAGGTTAGATACGAGATAGGCCTCGGATGCGCTGGCACGAAGGCATAGTTCTCCATGATGGAGGCCTTCTCTTCGTCCGCGAAACGTTGTGAGAGGGAGTCCATCTGATTCTGCAAAAAGACTGGGTCTTCCACGAGCCGGATCTGCGCGTCCCAGGCATCTTGTGCTTTGCGGTTAGGTGAACTCAACTGCTTGAGAGAAGTTTCGATGCGCTCTGGGAAGCTGAGTTGACACGTTCGAATTGCGCGTCTATCGTTCGACAAGGTTGTCCACGAGGATTTGCGAATGAAGATTTTGGTGATCGGCGGAGGCGGGCGGGAACACGCGCTGGTGTGGAAGCTGAAGCAGAGCCCGCTCGTGGAAAAGATTTGGTGCGCCCCCGGGAACGGCGGCATCGCGGAAGAGGCGGAGTGCGTTGCCGTGGATTCCGGAGACGTCGCAGCCGTCGTCGCGCTTGCAGAGAAAATTCAGCCGAACCTCACCATCGTCGGTCCCGAACTTCCGTTGGTGAATGGCCTGACGGACGCTTTTCGGCAGAGGAATTGGGCAATCGTGGGGCCTTCGCAGCAAGCTGCGCAGCTCGAGGGCAGCAAGGTTTTTTCGAAAGAGTTTTTGCAACGCCATGCGATTCCCACGGCAAAAATGTACGGCGCGTATGCTTCTCCGCAACAGGCTTATCGTGGGTTGAGCGCTGTGAAATGGCCGGTGGTGATCAAAGCGGATGGATTGTGCGCCGGCAAAGGAGTGTTTCTTGCTTCAAACGCGGAGGAAGCGACGGATTTTATCCGGCGCGTGATGGAGAAGAACGAACTGGGCCCTGGCGGACATCGGATTCTTTTCGAGGAAACGCTCGAAGGCGAAGAGCTGTCGTTCATTATCCTCACGGATGGAGAACGCTACGCGCCGCTGGTGCCGACGCGCGATCATAAGCGCGTTTTTGACGGCAACGAAGGGCCGAACACGGGAGGCATGGGAGCGTACTCAACGGATGATTTGCTTCCAGACGGGCTGCGTCAAACCGTCATTTCCAAAATTGTTGAACCCACTTTGCACGGGCTGGCGGCAGACGGCATCCCGTATCAGGGATTCTTGTACATCGGGTTGATGCTCACGAAATCTGGGCCGAAGGTGTTGGAGTTCAATTGCCGGTTGGGTGATCCGGAGACGCAAGCCATCGTCGCGCGGATGGACTTTGATTTAGCGGAAGTGCTGCGCGATGTCGCGGCGGGGAATCTTCAGCCCTCTAAATTGAGGTGGGAACCCGGAGCGAGCGTATGCGTGGTGCTGGCGTCAGGTGGTTATCCTGGAAAATTTGAGAGTGGGAAGCCCATTGATGGACTAACCGCTGTAAACCACATTACAGGTGTGAAGGCCTTTCACGCAGGGACGAAGCTTGTTGGAGAGTCGCTCGTCACAAACGGCGGCCGAGTCCTCGGAGTCACCGCGGTCGGAGCTTCACTTCCCGCAGCTCTCTCTGCGGCGTACGGCGGTTGCGCAAAAATTCATTTCGACGGCATGCACTACCGCAAAGACATTGGAGCACACGTGACGCCCTTGAAAGCTGCAGGAGACTGAGGGCCATGCCGCAGGTGTTGAAGCTGTTTCGCTCTCCGAAAAAACATTTCCCGATGGAGGAGCTTCAGGAAGTTCGCGCTGTCCGAGAGGTCGGGTTCGAGGGCTGCGCGCACGCGAGGCCTGGAGGCAAGCGTCAAGTCTTGCTCGTGGACCGCGAAACTCTGGAGGCTATGAATCTTACTCCGGGCATCCTTCGAGAGAACATCACGACGGACGGCCTAAATGTAAATGGGCTGGAAGCGGGCCAGCAACTGCGTATCGGCGAGACGCGCATGGAAGTCAGTTCGGTCTGCACGCCGTGCGACGAAATGGAAAAAATCCGCCAGGGCCTTCGCAAGGAGCTTTGGGGGCGGCGCGGGATGATGTGCCGCGTGCTTGAGGGCGGGACCATTCGCCGCGGCGACGCCATCGAAAAAATATCCTGACGACTACGGCTTGGGAATTCTGCGAAGTGTGGGCGCGTCGGGAGGGCGATTCTTGTCCTGCTCCACCTTTTCGACGGGCTCCTGCGGCGGCACAATCCAGTCCAAGCCCCGCCGCTCTTCCATGGTGCCCAAGATGAACGGAGCACCGTCGGCGATGAGCGGAAGCACGGCGCGCATGAAATCGGCGGAATCCAGCGGAACCGCTTTTTGCGCCTGGCCTGCGCGCAGAGAATCCAGCACCTTCGAGAAGCGTTGCTCGCCGGATCCAAGATGCGTGATTCGCGGGTCATTCCCCTGAATCAACTCGGCCAGTGTCGGACCTTTCTCCTCGGGCGGATAGCGGGTCTCCACAATCACATGTGCCGCATGTTTTTCCGGCGGGTAAAGCTGCGTAAAGCGCGGGCGCAGGATGCGCGTCTGCCAGTAATCGCCACGCGTAGCGATGAGCTCCTGCTCGATTCTATACTCCATAACCCACACTTCAGGGCCGTAATCATTCGGCGCATCACCAATGATGACGACCTGAAAAATCGGCTCGTCCGGAGAAAAATCTAGCTTGTGATGCAGTTGCGAGACCAGTGGGCGAAGCTTCTCGAGAAAGGCTGTGCCGAGCGTTTCGAGATCGGATTCGGCCTCGCCCGTAGGGCCCTGGTAGCGCGGGTCCCGTCCGGAAACGCGCTGAAAATTGCGGTCCAGGCGGACGGGCTTGGGGTCCGCGGGAATGCGCCATTCTGAGGCACCGAAGAGAATGCCGATGTGCGTGGCGTCCAAGTCCAGGACGCGCGGCGGAATGGAGTTCTTCTCAACGGGGTTATCGATGGCGGCAAAGATGATGACGTCCCGGGCGACGTGCACGATGGCGCGGCCGCCCGCGAGGTTGGCGACGATTTCATCCTCGCGATCCTGGCTCTGAGGGAAACAGGGGAGGGCCGCCACGAAACACAAGAGCAGCAGCAAAGACAAACGTCGCCAGGATTGCGGCGCGCCGCGAGACTTCCTCGGTGATGAGAACGGTGTGAACATTACTTCGTCGGCGGCACAGCGGCGGCCACGGCTCGCGCCCGGGCGAGCAGCGCGTCCAGCGCGGCGCGGTCGAGGTACTGGCCGTTTCGAATCACAGCAAAAATTCTACGCGTGTTTGAAATATTCTCCACTGGATTCGCATCCAAGAGGACCAGGTCGGCCGTCTTGCCCGTTTCGATCGTCCCCAACTCCTTTTGGCGGCCGAGGAATTGCGCTGCGCCCTGCGTGGCGGCCTGGAGCGCTTCCATCGGCGTGAAACCAGCCTGTACGAATTCGGCGAGTTCCCGGTGCAGGCTGTCACCTGGAAAAACGAAGGGGTCCAGAGAATCCGAACCGACCAGCAGCGGCATTCCTGCGCGATGCATTTCGCGGGTCAGCTTCCAATCGTTGGCCGAGAGCCGCCGAAGCTGCGCGGCGCCTTCCTTCATGTGCGCATCGTTGAGAGAGGCTCGCCATTCTTTGGCCAGCGATCGAGGAATATACTCCAGATTGGAATCATCGAGTTTCCAGGCCTCAGGATGCGACGTAATGTCGAGCGACGCAAGGGTGGGAGTGACCCACGTTCCGTTTTTCTTCAGCGTTTGAAACAGAGCTGCTGCCTTTTCCTCGCTGTAACTGGCATCAGCTTGCAACTCGATATTTTCCCAGGCGGTGGCGTCGCGGTTTTTCCGCGCCTCCAGCAGGCGTTTACGAAGTTCGTCCTCCTGCGAGGAGAACGAGAGCACGAACTCGCTGTAGAAAAAATGCTCAATACTGCGCATGCCTGCGTTCGAAGCTTCGGCCGCTCCCACTTCGAGCGGAAGATGGCCCACGAACGAAATGTTTTGCTTCCGCGCCTCGTCAGCAACAGCGAAAAACGCATCGCGTGATGGCAAGGAGATGATTTTGATGAAGTCCGCACCGCGCTGCTTCAGATCGCGCACGGTGGCTCGCGCCTCTCCGGCATTCGCGACGGGAATCTGTTCCGGCGAGGGTTTGCCGCGGCTGGCCAGCCAGGGGCCGGCGGCAACGATGTGGGGGCCAAGGAGCGCTCCGGATTCAATGTCGCGTCTCCAGGAGAGGAGCGCATTCAGATCGCCACCCATATCGCGCACGCCGGTAATGCCGTTGGCCAAGAGCAGCGGAAGCAGGGTGTCTTTGCTCCACGAGGGATCGGCGTTCACTCCGGCGAGATGGACATGCATGTCCCAGAGACCAGGGATCAAGTATTTGCCGCGGGCATCCAGAACCTGCGCTGTTTTTTCGAACTTTGCGCTCTCGGTCGGGCCGATTGCTGCGATTCGCCCGCCAACGATGACAACGGTCTGATCGGATTGCGGAGCGCGGCCCGTGGCATCTATGACGGTGACATGTTCGAGAACGAGCGTGACTGGCGGGCCAGCAAAAGACTCGAAGGCACAAAGCAGGACTAAGAACAAAAAGCTTGCGAAGAGCTTCACGCCACACGTCCCATCCGGGTAACTCAAAACGATTGGCCTCAGGACAGCTCACCCGTTAGGGATAGACGGATGGGACAGGACATAAGCTCCGGAGAAAATGTCACCGTGAGGGGCTAAATCTGCGCAGTTCCGCGCAGTCGCCAGTTCCAGTAAACTATAGACCTGAGCGCATGGATGGTGGATGGAGTATGGGACTGAGAAAACCAAAGAGCATCAAGCACAATGGCAAGAAACTGACGGAAATTCTGGAAGCGCATGGGTTGTTTTTCAGCGGAAAAGACGGCGGGGCGCGCGCCGATTTGACTGGCGCAGATCTTTCCCGCGCGGACCTGAGCGGCACAAACTTGAGCGGGGCAATCCTTCGCAACGCGAACCTGGAAGGCACAGACCTGCGCAAAGCCAAGCTTCCGGGCGCGGACCTTACCGGGGCCAATCTGAGCAAAGCCGATCTGCGCAACACGGACATGACTGAAGCGATTCTGCCGGGCGCCAACTTGACGGAGGCGCAGGCCAGCGGCGTGGAATTCTTTCGCTGCGACCTTTCGAACGTGAACTTCCAGCGCGCGCAGCTGCGCAACGTGAATCTGCGGCTCGCGAACGTGAACGGCGCGAAATTCTCGGGCGCGGATATGGGCGTGGCCATTCTGCGCGAAACGGATTTGACCGGCGCCGACCTTTCCGGCGTGGATCTTTCCACCACGCTGCTGCCCAAGGGCCTTACCGCGGAAAAAGTTCAGAAAAAGAGCGCCTGAAAACGGTCTCAGATGCTTGTGAATAGCAATCCACGCCCCTGCATGGTAGCCTCTCGCGGAAGACGACGAACCCCTTCGTGAGTCCGGTGGCCACATCGATCACACAACTCGACAGCTCCGCCGTGCGCGAGCGCGTTCTGGAAGTGATTCGCGCGCTGCTCGTTGAATTGGGTAGTCAAGGCGCGCTGCCGATGCTCCATCCTGGCTCGCAACTCGACCGCGAACTGGGGCTCGGAAGTTTGGAGCGCGTGGAATTGCTGGCGCGGCTGGAAACGGCGTTCGACGTTCGTTTGCCGGACCGCGTCGTTACGGAAGCCAACACCCCGGACGATCTGGCGCGCGCCATTCTCGCCGCTCCCGGAACTAGAACCGAACACGCGGAATCCGGCTCGGCGTTGCGGGCGACAGTTACGGCGCATAAACTGCACCGCGAAGCGACGGACGCAGGCGCTTATGCTGCGGAAACGCTTCTCGACCTGCTGCGCTACCGCGCTACCCATGATGCCGAGCGCACGCACCTGCAAATCACGGAGGATACCGACGGGGTCGAACGCAATTTCACGCTGACGTTTGGCGAGTTATACGCCGCCGGTCAGCGATGCGCCGCGGAACTTGCGCGGCGTGGCGTGCCCGCGGGCGGACGCGTGTCGTTGATGCTGCCCACGTCCCGCGCGTTCTTCGTTTCCTACGCGGGAATCCTGCTTGCGGGAGCGATTCCCGTGCCGATTTATCCGCCGTTTCGCGCGGACCGCATCGAGGAGTACGCGGCGCGGCAGTCGGCGATCCTCAACAATGCCGAGGCCTGTCTGTTGCTGACGTTCCGCCGCGCAGAAGCAGTGGCGAAACTGCTGCGGCCCAAAGTGAGTTCACTCAGCGGTGTTGCGGATGCGGAAAAACTGATCGAGGCTGCGGACAAGGCTCCGCCGCCTTCGCCCGGCGCGCTGCCATTGCACCTGACCGGCAGCCGCGCGCGAAAGGGCAGTGACATCGCGCTGCTGCAATACACCTCGGGCTCCACGGGTGATCCAAAGGGCGTAACACTCACACACGCAAACCTGCTGGCCAACATGCGCGCCATCGGCGAAGCGCTGCAAATGAGCCCGAACGATGTGGGCATCAGCTGGCTGCCGCTCTATCACGATATGGGGCTGATTGGAGCGTGGCTGACGCTGCTACATTTTGGGACCCCGTTGGCGGTTATGTCTCCTCTGGCCTTCTTGACGCGTCCGGAGCGCTGGCTGCAGGCGTTTCACAAGCATCGCGGCACCATCGCCGCGGCGCCGAACTTTGCGTATGAACTGTGCGTGCGCAAAATCGCCGACAAAGACATCCAGGGCGTGGATCTCAGCTCGTGGCGCGCGGCGCTGAACGGCGCCGAGCCGGTCAATCCCGACACGCTGGAACGATTTGCAAATCGCTTTGCGAGTTATGGCTTTCGCCGCGAAGCGCAGCTCCCCGTCTACGGTTTGGCGGAAGCTTCGCTGGCCGTCACCGTGCCGCCGCTGGGCCGCGGCCCGCTGATTGATCGCGTCGAACGCGAAACGTTTACGGTACAGGGGCGCGCCGTGCCCGCGGATCCTGACGATATCGCCGCCATTGCGTTTGTTTCTTCCGGCAAACCCGTGCCGCGCCACGAAGTGTGCATCGTGGATGACAGCGGGAAGGAACTTCCGGATCGCATGGAGGGATTCTTGTGGTTCCGGGGCCCATCGGCAACCAGCGGTTACTACCACAATGACGCGGCGACGAAAGAACTTCTTCCCATGGGCGCCGCGACCACCGAAGGGGAATTTCACTGGGTGAATTCCGGTGACCGCGCCTATCGCGCCGACGGCGAAATCTACGTCACCGGGCGCGTGAAGGACATCATTATCAAGGGCGGACGAAATTTATATCCGCACGAAGTCGAAGAACTGGCCGCGCGCGCCGAGGGCATTCGCAAAGGATGCATCGTGGCGTTTGGCTTGAAGGATGAGGTTTCCGGCACGGAAAGACTTGTGGTGGTCGCCGAAACGCGCGAGAGCAATCTGACGCGGCGCGCGGCGCTGGCGTCATCTGTGACGGATCTGGTCGCGCAAGGTTTAGGACTTCCGCCGGATCGCGTCGAACTGGTTCCACTAGGGAGCATCCCAAAAACTTCCAGCGGCAAGCTGCGCCGTGAAGAAACCAAGCAGCTCTATCTCGCGGGAACGCTTTCTGCTTCCAGAGCGCCGGCCTGGCTCCAGATTGCGCGGCTCGGGACGAGCGGCGCTGCGCGTAATCTCTGGCGCGAAGTCCTCGCGGGAATAAAGCGCGGCCTCGAAATAATCTACGGCCTCTATTTCGGAGTGGTGTTTCTGCTGTGGATCGTGCCGACATGGGTCATGGTGCAATTCATCCAGGATCACCGCAAGGCAGGACGCTTCACATCTTCCGCTCTCAAGATTCTGTTCGCGTTGATCGGCTGCCGCGTGCGCGTCATCGGCAAGGAATACATGAACACGCCTGGCGCAAAAATCTACGCGTCCAATCACACCAGCTATTTTGACGTGGTGGCGCTGATGATGGGCCTGGGCGTCCCATACCGCTTCGTGGCGAAATTGGAAGTCACCCGCATGCCTTTCATCGGCGCGTTCATGAAGCACATGGGACATCTGAAATTCGATCGCACCGACGCCGAATCGCGGCTGCGTCAAGCGCAGGAGATGGAGGAATTTCTGCGCCACGGCGAATCGGTTTTTGTCTTTCCGGAAGGAACGTTTACGGCAGAGGATGGCGTGAGGCCGTTTCAACTGGGCGCCTTTAAAGCGGCGGTCGCCACGGGTGCGCCGATCCTTCCTGTGTCGCTCGCGGGAACTCGAACATTTCTCCGCGAAGGAACCTACTTGCCTCGTCCGTCCAGCGTGACCATCACTCTTTCTCCGCCAATCTATCCGCGCACAGCGAACGCCGCAGAGAACTCCACGGATCCTTCCGGCTGGCACGAACTGATTCGCTTGCGCGACGCTGCGCGCGAGGCCATTGCGCGTTACTCCGGCGAACCGTTGCTATGAGACATCCGCGACGATAGTCCGCAGCTTACATTCTCTGCAACCCACGAGCGTTCCCCTGCATCTATTTTGTACACGAGTAGAAACGCGGCCTCCTGCCTACCTGCCTTGGGCATGCCGCAAACTCGGGGGTTGTTAACGTCGTACCCTGCCCGCGAGAAAAATCCAATATTTCGGAGGCTTCATGAAGTCTAAACTTGTTGTGTGTTTGCTGGCTTTTGGGACGATTTTCGGCCTATCAGCCAACGCACAGGAGGTTCCAAAAATAGACGCGTCCGTCAGCTATTCGTATCTTCGTGCGAATCCTGCTATGACGGGGCTTAACGACTTTAACTTGAATGGGGGAAGCGCGTCAGTCGCCTATAACGTCAAGGACTGGCTGAGCGGCGTGGCCGATTTCGGCGGCTATCACGTTGGCAGTGCTAACGGCGTAAACGTGGACGGAACGCTGGCCACATATCTCTTCGGTCCGCGTATCACATACCGCACACGCCGTTTCTCACCCTTCGCTCAGGCGCTATTTGGGACGGCACACGCTGGCTCAGGCGTGTTTGGAACGTCCAATTCGCACAGCGCCTTCGCTTCGGCGTTTGGCGTTGGCATCGATTGGAACGTGCGTGATCGTTTCTCGATCCGGCCGTTAGAGGTCGACTATTTGCTGACCCATTTGCCGGAAATTGGCAACGGCAACACCCAAACGCAAAACAACGTGCGTGTTTCCACCGGAATCGTTTTCCATTTCAAGTAATTCTTCCGGCGCGCAAACACCAGCAACTCGGTTGCCCGGTGCAGGCAGAAGGGCCGCGCGGTAAAGGCAGACGCGGCCCTTGCACCGCTCCCGCGACTTTCCGAGATGTAAGAAGGTTTGATCCTTAAGAGTTCGGAGTTTTAAACAGCAACGACGAAAAGCGGAGAGCCGCCCGGAGATTAGGGCGGCTCTTTCCTTTGTGCTCTTACTTCCGCGTCCAGCACGAAGCTTAATGCTGCATCGTGTAGACCACCGTAATGTATGTATCAATTTCCACCGCTTGGCCGTTCAAAATCGTTGGCCGGTAGCGCCATTGCGCCACGGCTTCTTTTGCAGAAAGATCGAAAAGGGGATCGCCGTTGACGATCTGCAACGATTGAATTGTTCCATCGGTCCCGATGATGGCGCGCAATTCCACGCGCCCTTCTTTATGAATCTGCCGCGCCAACGCCGGATAAACCGGCTCCACGCGGTGAATCAACATCGCCGGATCAAGACTCGTCATCCGTAGAATCTGAGGCCTTGCATGTGTTTCTGTGGCAGGTTGCGGCGGACGCGGGCCATTGTTCTTCCCTCCGAGGTCCACGCACCACCCGCAGCTTGGGCCATCTTGTGGCTGGCCCGTAGTTGGCCCGAAATCGGGCGAATCCGGCGAACTCTGTTCTCCGGTGGGTTGCACCGCAGGCCTGTTTGTCAGTGGGTGAAACGTAAACCGCAAATCAGGATCGACCGGTCGGGGAGTCGTTGGCCTGGCGTTGCCGCGCGGACGGTTGCCTACGCGGCCAAACGGCGGAATCGGCACAAAGTTTTTGACCGCGATACGCTCGGTTTTTCCAAACAGTGGAACCAGTACCAAGAGTGTTAACGCCGCACATTGCAACGCGACCGAAAGAATCAGCGCGCGCCGCCGCACACGTCGTTCACCGCGCCGCTGCTCGGCGGTGCCTTCCACCAGGCACCCGCGCAAAGAACCAAGGCCTGCTTCGGAATTGTCTTCAGGAACTTTTCCAGGCTCGAGAGACATCACACACCTCCACAATTTTTGCCGCGAGCCTCGGCCGCTATGCGGCCATGTTTTTTCGCCGCTCCTAGATCACACAAAAAGGAACAGCAGAAATTTTGCGGCGCCGATATCCTGGGGGTTGCTCTAGTTCTCCAGGAGACCGGCGCCGCGCTCGCAGGGATGTGAGGTTGCGCGCGTCCTCCCTTCGTTGGACACCAGGCGTGGGCACAAGTTCCCGTCACGCCGAGAAGCGGCATCTTTGAAGGCAGCCGAGAATGCTTCATGCTCCCAAAAATATCCTTGTAAGTCTTTCATAATTAACATGTTACAGAATTCGGTATCCGTTTCTCGCTCCGCTGCATCTTATGTTTTGTGGACGTGGATCTGAGGAGGATTAGCCCCATGGACCGGCGTAATTTGGAAACTGTTGGTGTGCGCCGCACCGGCTGGGCCGCTTTGGACCGCGATCCGCAGCAGGACACGGTGGAATTCATCTGTCCGCACTGCGGCGCGCGGGACAAGAAAAATGCCCGGCGCGAGCGTGCGCTGTATCATTTCACGGATGGCTTTTTGCAAGACTTGCAAGGCGAAGTCACACTGTGCCATTCCTGCAAACAATCCGTGCGCGTTGTTCCTATCGTGATGCTTCACGATCAGGATGAAACGCGGCGGTTCGAAGCCGTTTTTTCCGACGAAAATTTGGTGACTTCGAACTAAATTGTTTCAATCTCTTAACGAAAATGGGGCGCTCCGTTTCAATCGGAGCGCCCCGTTTTTCTTTTCAATCGATCAGGTTGTGCGCCGCACTAGTTGCGTCCGCGCTCGTCCATTCTTAGCGATAGCGCCAGCAGCGGAAATGCGCGTCCCAATAGCGATGTGGGTAGACGACAATTCGCTCGCGAGGACCGTAGAAGCGTGGACCATAGAAGCCGCCGCGCACCACTGCGTGTGGCCGTTCCACGATCACCGTAGCGGCCGAAGCGCTGGAGGCGCCGAAGAAGCTTAGGAAGCCTCCTAGAACTACGGTCGCTAGAATTGCTTTGCCGAAAGAAGATTTCAACATCTGTAAGCTGCGTCGCATAAGAACCTCCCTCGTTCGTGATCCAAGTCGTTCCGAATTCTCTTGCTGTATAGGAAACCCGGATCCACGAAAAAGGTTGCGAAGTTGCACCGTCGGCAAGTTCAAAGAAGAAGCTTGGATCGGTTCGACTAGTAGGCTTGCAAGAACGAATCGGCATCCATGTGGTATTTTTCGAGCCCGGCGCGGATGTGATCAAACGCTTCGTCCACCGTATCCGCGAACTTCAGCATCTTGTACTCTTCCTCGTCGATCGTGCCCCAGCGCACCATGGCCTTCCCGTTCAGAACTTCATCCCAATATTTGCGGCCGTAGATGAGGATGATGTTGTGCTTCGGCAGCTTCTTGGTTTGCAGCAGTGTGAGCATTTCCCACAGCTCATCCATCGTTCCGAAGCCCCCGGGAAAAACGATTAGCGCCTTGGCGATCTGCGCGAACCACAGTTTGCGCATGAAAAAGTATTTGAAATTGAAGCTCAGCTCCGGGCTGATGTAGGGATTCGCGAATTGCTCGTGCGGAAGCTCGATCGAAAGCCCCACGGATTTGCCGCCGGCTTCGTACGCCCCGCGGTTTGCCGCTTCCATGATGCCCGGCCCGCCACCGGAACAAACCACAAAGCGCCGCGGTCGCGGTCCCAATGTTAACGACCACGTCGTCAGTTTGTGCGAAAGTTGCCGCGCTTCCTCGTAGTAGCGGGACATCTCCAGCAGGCTTTTTGCGTGCCGCAAAGCAGCGCGGTGCTTGGCCAGGTTCGCCGCGGACATCTTCGAGGTTTTCTCTTTTTTCAGCCGCGTCACTCGCGCCTGTGCCGTTTCGTGCGATTCAATCCGCGCCGACCCGAACATGACCACCGTGTCGCCGATGCCCTCCCGTTTCAGTTGCACCAGGGGGTGGATGTATTCGCCGAGAATGCGGATCGGCCGCGCCGGCGTGCTGGCTAGAAACTTGGGGTCTTCGTGGGGCGCTGGCGGTGCGTGTTGCGGCTTTGGTCTTCTGCCGTCGGGCATGGGTCTTGTCTCCGTAGGGGCGAACATTGATTGTAGGAATCCGCGAGGCTCGCGGCAACGCCTTCCGCAGAACATGCGTCGAATGAAGTACACTCCGGTGGCGCAGGCCCGCCTGCCGCAGGCAGGCTTGTCCTGCCAGGTAATTCACATGGGACGAAACATAGGCGCTTTCCTGATCCTTGCGCTTCTGCTTGCTCTCGCGGCCGCTCCCGCCCGCGCCCAGGCTCCCTCCGGTCCGCTGACGCCAAAACCGGGAGCCGACGTGCAGCAGCCTCCTAAAAACGCGCAGGCCAAGCTCAAGGTGCAAGTGGCCCTCGTGAATACGCCCGTCACAGTTCGCAATGCCCGCGGCGAAATGGTCCACAATCTCGAGGCGCAGGATTTTCAGATTACCGATAACGGCGCGCCTCAGCAGATCTCCCACTTCGATTTGGGCGGCGACCCAATCTCCATGGTCATTTTGGTCGAGACCAGTTCGCGTATTGCGCCCCTCCTGCCGGCCATGAGCAAAACGGGCATTGTTTTCACACAAACAATCATGGGCCCGTCCGGCGAAGCCGCCGTTGTCGGTTTCAACGACTCCGTGGACAAGCTGCAGGAGTTCACTACCAATAGCGACGTGATCGAAAACACCATCGCGCGCTTGAAGTTGGGAACGTCGGGCTCGAAACTCTACGATGCCATGACCGTCGGTGTGGAAATGTTGACGGGACGGCCGCAGGCCACGCCGGAGAAACCGGGGCGGCGCCGCGTGCTGATGATCATGTCCGAAGCCACTGATCAAGGCAGCTCCGCAAAGTTAGGCGAGGTGCTGCGGCAAGCGCAGCTTGCCAACGTGACGATTTATAGCGTGGGGCTGTCCACCACCAGCGCTGAATTTCGCTCCAAGCCGAAAGACACGCGGCCGGAGATGAATCCTCCGGGCACATTTCCGCTTCCGCCATTCCCCGGGTCCGTGCAAACTCCCACCACCGAGGACAACCGCTCCGGCAACATTGACTTGATGGCTGCGGCCGTTTGGGCCGTGCAGCACATCCACGATGCCGTGACGGCGAACGCGCTTGAGGTTGCAACGACCGCCACCGGTGGCGTGCATTTGGCCGCGTTCAAGGACCGCACCATCGAAAAGGCCATTGACGAAATCGGTGGCGAGTTGCACTCGCAATATACCATCAGCTACACGCCTACCGACGCCGACGTGCCCGGCTACCACGAAATTAAAGTGAATGTCCTTCGCAAGGACGCGAAGAACCTGAAAGTCCGCGCGCGCCCCGGCTATTACCTCGCTCAACCGGAAGGCTAAGTCGGCAACGAGTCTCAGGAAATTTGCTTCCAGAAGTTCGCTTCGCGAGAGGCCAGCAGCGCATCTTTGCGGGCGTTCCAGCGCAGAAAATGCGGCGTGTAGGTATGCTCGGTGTGCGCTTCCCTACTGGCCCACACTTCATGCAGCAGGAGAGCGCCGGGCGTGTCAACGGAACGGTGCAGATCGTAGCGGAGGCAGCCTTCTTCTTTTCGTGAGGGACTGACAAGGGCGCGGAGTTCCGCTTCGAGAATCGTTTCCTGGCCTTCGCGCGCACGCAATAAAACGACCAGTGTCACTGCCTCTTTGGGCAGCTTTGCGCTGCCACCGGCACGCCCACGTCCCCTTCTTGGCGAGGGCTTGCGAGCCTTTTTCTTCGCTCGGCGCTTGGCCATAATCGGCGGGATTGTATCGCAAATTGCTCCCTGTGCAAGTCATGCTCTGCCGAGCGAGGCCGGGAGCTCTTACTCTACTGGCAAGAAGGCAAGATCCACTGGCGAGGGCACGTCAATCACGTCGCCCGTGGGCGTAAGCCCGCCCGTTGCGAGGTCAATCTTGAAAACCACGATATTGTTTGACAACTGATTCTCCGCAAGCAGGTAGTTCCCGCCGGGATCGATGGCGAAGTGCCTCGGCTCTTTCCCGCCGGTCGGCACGTTGGAGACAAGGGTCAGCGTGCCCTTCGTGGCGTGAATGGCGAAAACGGCAATGCTCTCGTGCCCGCGGTTGGAAGCGTAAAGAAATTTTCCATTGGGATGCACGGCGATCTCCGCGGTGTCATTTCTTCCAGAAAAATCCTTGGGCACCGTCGTAACAGTCTGCAATTCACGGAGAGTTCCAGCCTTCGCATGGAAGCGAAACGCCGTTACCGTGGAGCTCAGCTCGCTGACCACGTAAACAAACTTGCCGCCCGGGCGAATTGCGATGTGACGCGGACCTGATCCCTGTTTCAACCTGACGTACGGCGGTTGGTTCGGCGAAAGCGTGCCTTTCACTGCGTTAAATTTGTAAACGAGCACTTCATCAAGGCCCAGGTCGGAAACCAGCGCGAAGCGATTGTCCGGCGAAGTCTCGATCCAATGTGCGTGGGGGCCTTCCTGGCGCTCCTTGTTAGGCCCAAGCGTACCGCTGTCTTGGACCAATGCTGTGTGCTCGCCGAGTTTTCCGTCCGGCAGAATCGGAAATACGACGACATTCCCCGACGTGTAGTTTGCCACCAGGGCGTACTTGCCCGTCTTGTCGAACGAAATGTAGCAGGGATCTTCGCCAAGCGCCGGGAGTTGGTTCAGAAGCGTCAGCTTCCCGGTTTTTCTCTCCAGCGCGAACGCACTTACCATGCTGTTTTTTCCCGCCTCGTTGACGGCATAGAGAAATTTTCCGCTCGGATGCACGGCCACAAACGACGGATCGGCCGATTCCCCAGCGACACCGAGCGAGGATAGCTTCCCCGTCACGCCATCGTAACGGTACGCGTAAATGCCCTTGCTGTTCGTCTTTGTGGTGTACGTCCCGCCGTAGACCAGAAACCAGCGGTGCGCCGGAGCCTTCTCCTTCTTTGCCGCCGAAGAAAGCAGCACCACCGGCGCCGCAAGCACCAGCAGGAACGCAAAAACTCTTCGTGTGAGTTTCATGAGACTCAAGATTCTAGCATCACAGGGGAATTTACTTTTTTTCTTCTTCGTTTTCTTCTTGCAAGACGGCAGCGGCGGCGACGGAGTCGTCGTCCTCAAGCCGTAGCAGGCGTACGCCCTGCGTCGATCGGCCGGCCTCGCGGATTTCGTTCGCATGCACGCGGATCACTTTGCCATTGTGCGTGATGATCATCACATCGGACTCCTCGGTGACCTGCAGCGTGGCCACAACGTACCCGTTGCGGTCCGTGGTCTTCATGTTCACCACGCCCTTGCCGCCGCGCGACGTGATGCGGTACTCCGCCAGCGGCGTGCGCTTGCCGAAGCCCTTTTCCGCCACGGTCAGCATGAGCGTCGTCAGCGAGTCCTTAATCTGTTCGTTCTCAAGCTCTTCGAGATTTTGCGACTCTTGGTTGTGCTCTTTCTTGACGATTTCGAAGTCCGGCTGCACCGCGTCCATGCTCACGACGTAGTCTTCTTTGTCGAGATCCATACCATTCACTCCGCCGGCGTTGCGGCCCATCGGGCGCACTTCCGTTTCGCGGAAAAGGATCGCCTGGCCTTCATGGCTGGCCAGGAAAATCATTTTCTTGCCGTCGGTCAGTTTCGCGCCGATGAGTTCGTCCTTGCCGTCGAGCGTCAGCGCGATGATGCCTGTCGAGCGCGGATTGGAAAATTCCGTCAGCGCGGACTTCTTCACCGTGCCGCTCTTCGTGGCCATGAAAACGAACTGGCCTGCCTCTTCCAGGTTGCGCGCCGCAACCAGCGCGGTCAGCTTTTCGTCCTCCTGGAATTTCACCAGGCTGGAAATCGCTTTGCCGCGCGTGGCTGCCGCCGCTTCCGGCAGTTCGTAGACTTTCAGCCAGTACACGCGGCCTTTCGAAGTGAACAGCAGAATGTAGCTGTGCGCCGAAGCGATGAACAGGTGCTCGACGAAATCCTCTTCCTTCGTCCGAGCGCCGATGCGCCCCTTGCCACCGCGCGATTGATGCCTGTACGTATCCGCCGCCGTGCGCTTGATGTACCCCGCGTGGCTGACGGTAATCAACATCTCCGTGTCGGCGATCAAGTCTTCCAGCTTGATCTCGTCCACCTTGTCCACAATCTGCGTGCGCCGGTCGTCGCCGTACGCTTTGTGCACTTCGCGCAACTCGCCGACGATCACCTGCTTGAGTTTTTTGTCGCTCGCCAAAATCTCGCGCAACTCCCCGATCAGTTCGCGTATGGCCTTCAATTCCTTGATGATTTCGTCGATGGAAAGCTGCGTCAGCCGGTGCAATTGCAGTTCGAGAATGGCGTCAATCTGCGCGTAACTGAGGCCGAGCCCGGTTCCGCGGCCAGCCGCTTCGATTTCAGGCGCTCCCTGCGCGCGGTACTTCCGGCCATCCAGTTTCACGCCCTCGATTTTTCGCGGCTTTCCGTTCTCTGTGATGGTGACGTCCTGTTCGCTGAAATACTTGAACAGGTTTTCCTTGGCATCCGCACGGCTAGTGGATCCTCGGATGATGCGGATCACGTTGTCGAGGTGATCCAGCGCGATCTGATAGCCCAGCAAAATGTGCTCGCGCTGCTCCGCCTTTTTCAACTCGAAGATCGTCCGGCGGCGAATCACGTCGATGCGGTGCTCGATGAACAGCTTGATCATCGCGATCAAGCCCAGTTCGCGCGGCTGTCCGGCAACAATCGAGAGCAGGATCATGCCGAACGATTCCTGCATCTGCGTGAACTTGAAAAGATTGTTCAGGATGAGCTGCGATTCTTCGCCGCGCTTCAGCTCGATGACAATGCGCATGCCTTCGCGCGAGGATTCATCGCGCACGTCGGAGATGCCTTCGAGCTTTTTGGTCTGCACCAATTCGGCGATGCGCTCGATCAGCCGCGCTTTGTTCACTTGATACGGAATTTCCGTGATGATGATGCTCTCGCGGTCTTTAGTGGTCTCTTCGATGGCGGCCTTGGCGCGCATGACGAAGCTGCCGCGGCCCGTTTTGTAAGCGGCTTCAATGCCTTCGCGTCCCGCGATGTACGCCCCCGTCGGGAAGTCCGGTCCCGGCACAATCTTCATCACTTCTTTCAGCGTCGCATCCGGCTTCTCGATCAGTAGGATGGCCGCGTCCACGATCTCCCGCAGATTGTGCGGCGGGATGTTCGTGGCCATTCCTACAGCGATGCCGCTCGCCCCATTCACGAGCAGATTCGGAATGCGCGACGGCAAAACTACCGGCTCTTCGCGCGTCTGATCGAAGTTCGGAATGAAATCAACGGTCTCTTTTTCCAGGTCGGCGAGAATGTCTTCTGAAATCTTAGCCAGCCGCGCTTCGGTGTACCGCATGGCCGCCGGAGGATCGCCGTCGACAGAGCCGAAGTTTCCCTGGCCGTCGACCAGCATGTAGCGCAGGTTGAAGTCTTGCGCGAGACGTACCATCGCCGGGTAAATCACCGCCTCACCATGCGGGTGATAATTGCCGGAGGTATCGCCGCAAATCTTGGCACACTTGCGGTAGCCGCGATTCGAGGCCAGTCCGAGGTCGTTCATGGCCACAAGGATGCGCCGCTGCACCGGCTTCAACCCGTCGCGCACATCGGGCAGCGCGCGAGCGATGATCACGCTCATCGCGTAATCGAGGTACGACTTCCTCATTTCTGCTTCGATATCAATCGGAAGCAGTACCGATGTATTTGCCTCGTCCGCCATTTCCCCTCGCTGTTGCCGAAATTCTCTATCGTTTGGCTGCGTGTTCCAGAGCGTACGCCTTCACCGTATCGAAGGCGTCCGCCGAATTCGAAAACCGCCGCGTCGCAAAATGCTCTTCGGCTTGCCGCAAAAACTCATCGCGTTCGGAGTCGCTCACAAACGCAATCGCCACACCATGTTCGTTGTCCGGAGCGGTTGTCGGCGTCGCGCGAAACCCGCTACAACCTATCCCCCGCAGCCCCGGCAACGCCGTCCAGCCCAACTGATAAATCATTCGTTCACAAAAACTGCCTTAAGCCAATCGACTCTTCCCATGGCTTCGCGGACAGCATCCTCAAGTGCGCTCAGTCGCGACCCAATACCGACCCGTGTTGGCAACCAACTGTCGTCTTCCGCGCTGAACTTCCATTCAAGAAAACAGAACGTACCATCTGAATTCTTAGAAAAACAGACGCGCCGCGAAACGCTGACATCATAAATCGTCCGCAAACTATCGCCTTCTTGCTTGCGCGTACCCATCAGATATCCAAATTCACGACTTCCAGCGCGTTTTCTTCGATGAACTTTCGGCGCGCCTCGACGTTTTCGCCCATGAGCGTCGTAAAAATATCTTCCGCCGCAACCGCGTCCTCGAGCTTTACCTGAAGCAGCGTGCGCGTTTCCGCGTTCATGGTCGTGTCCCAGAGCTGCTCGGCGTTCATTTCGCCCAGCCCCTTGAATCGTGTAATTGTGAAATCTTTCTTGGCGTCCTCGACCACATAGTTGAGTACGTCGGTGACCTTTTCCTTGGTCACTTTGTCGCCGTTCCGCGACACGGTAAACGGCGGATGGTTGAATTCTTCGATCTGCTTGGCCAGCCCGCGCAACCGCTTGTATTCCGCCGTCGACGCCACTGCCCAATTGATCTTCTGGCTGTGCGGCGGCCCAAACTGGATTTCGTGCAAGCTGTGCTCTTCGTCGAAAACAATCTTGCCTTCGAGCTTCAGCTTGGTCTTCTCCAGTTGCTTCAGGAGTTTTTCCAGCGCCTTTTTGTCCTCGAAGTCCGTCTTCTTCTCGAGGCCGCTTTCCACGAGCAACTCCACCAGCGCTGGTTCGCGCAACCTTCGGCCAAGCTTTGCCGCTGCCGCTTCATATTCCTGCACGTTCAGCAGGAAGGAGGTCAGCCGCGCGCCTTCCAGGCTTACGCCTTCCTTGGCTTTCACAACGTGGTCTTCCGTCGCGCGCTTCATCAGCTCGCGCGCAAAATCGCGGTCGTCGCGGATATACTTTTCCGTCTTGCCGCGTTTCACGCGGTACAGCGGCGGCTGCGCGATGTAGATGTGCCCGCGATCGATCAATTCCTTCATGTGCCGGAAGAAAAACGTCAGCAGCAGCGTGCGAATGTGGCTGCCGTCCACGTCCGCGTCGGTCATCAAGATAATTTTGTGGTAGCGCAGTTTTCCGGCATCGAAATCATCCTTGCCGATGCCCGTGCCCAGCGCCGTGATGATGGCGCGAATTTCTTCGTGGCCTAGCATCTTGTCGTAGCGCGCCTTCTCTACGTTCAGGATCTTGCCTTTGAGAGGCAGGATCGCCTGATACTTCCGGTCGCGGCCCATTTTCGCCGAGCCGCCAGCGGACTCACCCTCGACCACGAAGAGTTCGCACCTTGCCGGGTCGCGTTCCTGGCAATCCGCAAGTTTCCCGGGCAAACCGCTCGAATCCATGGCGGACTTGCGTCGCGTCAGCTCGCGCGCCTTGCGGGCGGCTTCGCGCGCGCGCGCCGCGTCAATACACTTGGAAATAATCCGCCTCGCCACGGTCGAGTGTTTGTCAAACCATTCGCCAAGCTTTTCGTTGACGAGTTGCTCGACATCACCCTTGATATCGCTGTTCAGCTTTCCTTTGGTCTGCCCTTCAAACTGCGGCTCCTGCAGCCGCACGCTCACCACGGCAACGAGGCCTTCACGAACGTCATCGCCCGTGATGGTGACTTCGTCTTTCTGCTCCTTGAGCATTCCCGCCGAAGAAGCGAAGTTGTTGATCGATCGCGTCAGCGCGGAGCGGAACCCGGAAAGATGCGTTCCGCCGTCTACGGTGTTAATCGTGTTCGCAAAAGCAAAAACGTTTTCGCCGTAGGTATCGTTGTATTGCAATGCGATTTCAATTTCGACGTTGCCGCGCTTTCCCTCGATATAAACCGGAGAATCATGCAGCGTTTCTTTTCCGCGATTCAAGTGCTTGACGAATTCCGTGATGCCGCCCGTGAATTTGAATTCCGCGGCCTTTTCCGTGCGCTCGTCGTTGAGCGTGATCTTCAAGCCTTTGTTCAAGAATGCCAGTTCGCGCAGACGCTGCGCCAGGGTGTCAAAGCTGTAGACGGTTTTCTCGAAAATGCCGGGGTCGGGATGAAACGTGACCTTCGTCCCCGTCTTGCGCGTCTTGCCGGTTTGCTTCAGCTTGTTGGTTGGCTTGCCTTTTTCGTACGTCTGCTCCCACACCGCGCCGTCGCGCGAAATTTCCAGTTCCAGCCAGTCCGAAAGCGCGTTCACGACGGAAACACCCACGCCGTGAAGACCGCCAGAAACCTTGTACGTGTCGCTGTCGAATTTTCCGCCGGCGTGCAGCACCGTCAGCACGACTTCTGCGGCGGGACGCTTCTCCGTGGCGTGCATATCCACGGGAATGCCGCGTCCGTTGTCCACCACGGTCACGGAGTTGTCGGCGTGCACGGTGACGTTGATCTCGTCCGCAAATCCGGCCATCGCCTCGTCAACGGAGTTGTCCACCACTTCCCAGACAAGATGGTGCAAGCCCATCTCCCCGGTCGAGCCGATGTACATCGCGGGGCGCAGGCGCACGGCCTCCAGTCCGCCGAGAACTTTGATGGACTTGGCGTCGTACTTGTGGCCGCCTTGCGGTGTTGCGCCGACGTTTTCTTTGTCACCCATTTTTTCTCCCCGCGCAGCAACTTTATTGAGCGAACTGCCAGCGCTGGACAGACCCCGAACCATTCGGAGCAAGCATCCGCGCTCGAAAAAACCGATTTATGTGAAGCAAGGAAGGCGTGTTAGCGGAATGTTCCGTGCGTCGCCTTACCCTTTGATTCCGGTTCGCCCAAGCGAATCCGAAACTCGTAGGGTTCCTGCTCCATCCCGTCTCGCGCAGCGAGACGTGGCGAAGACTCATGTTTCTCCAGGTTTATGCGTCCCTGAGCTCCTGGCGCGAAGCTCATTTCTGGGTCCCATTTTCCTGGCGGACGTGTCGACTTGGAGGAAGCTCGTAACCAATCGACAACGCCTTTAGTATAGCTGAATTGGCGGGCATCCTCAAGGCCGCAGCGGGAAGAAAGCTGCGCCGTAAAGCATTTATTTTGTGCTATTTAGAGTCGCCTTTGTGGGCTTGGCGGAGTTCGGTGGAAAATCGAATCTGGCGTGGAATCCGATCGCCTTTCTAGACGGAATCGGGGTTTCCAGCATCTGCCGAATCGCATCGAAAACCGTCTGAAATCTTGCATCGTACCGCTTTTCCATCGCGTCAATTTTCCGGCGCAACTCTTCGTGCGTTCTGAGCAATTCGCGAAAGAAGCTCCTTGCAGTCTACATCGCGACATATGATAAAGCAAGCTATATATTATTTATTGGTAAAAGCTATCGCTTTGCACGCGTTCGCTTTTTGTGCGCAGGCTCAGATACGCATGGGCATGATGATGTAACGGTAGCGGTAGGATTCGTCGGCGAGCGGGCGCATCTGGCCGGCGGACTGTTCGTCCTTCAGTTCGATGCTGATGGGGCCATCAGCCGCGGCCGCAAGAAAATCCAGCATGTAGCTGGAGTTGAAGCCGATGGCGATGGGATCGCCCTTGTACTCTTTTTCAATATTCTCTTTGGCTTCGCCATACTCCGGGCTCGAAGCGGAAATTTCGATACCTTCTTTCGAAACGGCTAACTTCACGGCATGCGAGCGCTGGTCGGCAAGCTGTGAGACACGCCGCACGGCGTCGCTCAATTCGGCGCGCTCGATCACCACGCTCTTGTTGTTGTCGCGAGGGAGCACCGCTTCATAGTTTGGAAATTGTCCGGTTAAAATGCGCGAAATCAACAAGCGATGGCCCACTTGGAAAAAAAGGTGGCTCTCATCCTTGGCAAAATCAATGTTCGCGTCGGCTCCTGCTGCGCTGGAAAGCTTTTCGACTTCGTCCATGGCTTTCTTGGGAATCAGCACTTTCACTTCGCCGTTGAGTCCCGCAAGTTTGTGATCGGTTTCCGCAAGCGCCAGGCGGTGGCCGTCGGTGGCTACCATCGCCAGCGTATCCGGCTTCAGGATCAGCAATCCGCCGTTCAGCGTGTAGCGTGATTCTTCCATGGAGATTGCAAATTTTGTTTTGGCGATCAGGCTCTCGATGATGGCGGCGGGAATTTTCACCAGCGTGTGCGGCGTCGCCGGCAGCGCGGGGAAATTTTCTTTAGCCATGCCGACAAGTTTGTATTTTTTTTTGTCGCTGACGATTTCCACCCAGTGATTCTCGAGAAGTTTGACCTTGATTTCACCCTCAGGAAGCAAGCGCACAAGCTCCAGTAATTTCTTGGCAGGGATAGTCCCTGCGCCTTCTTTCTTGATCTTTGCTTCACAAGACGTGCGGATGCTCAGCTCGAGATCCGTCGCCGTAATCGTCAGGGTGCTTCCCTTGGCCTCTACGAGCAGGTTGGAGAGTATGGGAATCGTGGTCTTGCGCTCGACAACGCCCTGCGTCGTCGAGAGTTCGTTCAATAAAGCAGACTTGCTGACGCTGAATTCCATCGATTGATGATCCTCGCGTGCCGTTCCAGGTGCGGTCATTTTGCGTTATTTCCTCGATTCGGGCAGGGACGGGGCCCGTTTTCGCCTGATTTTACCGCAGTCGTACTGTACTCGCTTTTTCCCAAAGTATAAAGTCCGGCGCATGGCGCAAAGCTGTGGAAATAGGTGGGAAACACGCGTTTAAGCCAAGTCATTGACAGCGCGCAGGAGTGACTAAAATCATCAATCACAACAAGAAAAAGGTTTCTTAAAATTGGAAACCATAAAGCTTGTTGTTGTGATGAGCGCTGTGAATCTGTGGAAAGCCCGCGAAGCACTACTCAGAGCACGAGTTACAACTTCGAATGACAGGTGGCTGTTTGTGGCATTCGTGGAAAACCAGAGGCGCTCCGCTCGCGCAGGCGGAGAAGCCATAATTTTATCCACATACTTAAACAAACTATCCGCAGCTTAAGCATGGTTTCTCCACAACCCCGTCACAGAAGAAATTTTTACAATCACTATACTGTCCAGTAGATCATCTTTTCCCCAAACGAGGATTCTAGGCATTCTGCGTCTAACACCGATTGGAGTCCGTATTTTTGTGATGCGAAGAGGAGGCTATCTTGGGACCAAGGGATCTTTTCACGCCAAAGACCGACGCGGGCTTACTCGTTCTTCGTATCGCGACCGGGTTCTCCCTCTTTTTTCTCTTTGGCCTATCGAAGGTAAAAGACGCTTCAGGCTACCTGCACAGCGGAGCGTGGCCTTTCGTCGATTTCAACCGCAAGGTCGGGCTCCCCTTGCCAGTAGTTGCTGCCTTTCTTCAGACGCTGAATGAGTCTCTAGGAGCTCTGCTTGTTGTCTGCGGCTTCTTTGCGCAGTGGGCTTCTCTGTCGTTGACCTTGGGCTTTGCCGTGGCCACGGCCTGTAGCCTGAAGCTTGGCGAAGCAAGTTGGTTTCTGGCCGTCTATGACACGATCATCTTTGCAACGCTAACACTGACAGGCCCCGGCCGGTATTCTCTCGATAGCTGAAGAAGTCTTGAGACTTGCGAAAAATTGCTAGCTGGTGCGTAGCGCGTCAGCTACTGCAGGGCGTCCATGAGGCGAGTGATCGTACGGTTCAAATCTTTGTCGGACCGGCGCAACTCCTCAATCTTGTTAATTGAATGTAGCACCGTGGTGTGATGCTTGCCGCCGAACTGCCGCCCAATCTCCGGCAACGAAGCGGTGGTGAGCTGCTTGACGATGTACATCGCCACTTGCCGCGGAAAAGCAATCGCTCGCGTGTTGCTGCGGACTTTCAAGTCCTGCTCGCGCAAATTAAAGTGCTCGCTCACGCGCTTCTGGATGAGGTCGATGGTGACGCGCTTTTCCTGCGAAGCGATGATGTTGCGCAGCACCTGCTGTGCCGTCGCCAGCGAAACTGTCGCACCGGTCAGTGATGCGTAAGCCATCAGGCGTGTCAACGCGCCTTCCAGCTCTCGCACGTTGGACTTGATCGCCCGCGCGATGTATTCCGCCACATCGTCGGGCAAGCTGAAGCGGTCGTTCTCCGCTTTCTTCTGCAAAATCGCAATCTTGGTTTCGAGGTCCGGCGGCTGAATGTCCGCGATCAATCCCCATTCAAATCGCGAGCGCAGACGCTCTTCGATCGAGTTGATGTCCTTCGGCAGGCAGTCGGAGGAGATCACGATCTGCTTCTGCTGTTCGTAGAGCGCGTTGAACGTGTGAAAGAATTCTTCCTGCGTCCGCTCTTTCCCCGCAATGAATTGAATGTCGTCCACCAGCAGCACGTCCACGGTATGGAAACGGTCGCGGAAACTGATCATGCGGTCAAAGCGCAGCGAGTTGATCACTTCGATGGTGAATTTCTCCGCGCTGACGTAGCTCAGCCGCATCGCCGGATTACGTTTCTTGATGGTGTGACCAATCGCGTGCATCAAGTGCGTCTTGCCCATGCCCACGCCGCCATACAAAAAGAGCGGGTTGTAAGCTTTGGACGGTTGCTCGGCCACGGCGCGCGCGGCGGCGTGCGCAAATTCGTTGGACTTGCCAACGACGAACGAATCGAACGTGTAGCGCGTGTTCAGTTGGTGGTCGCTGCTCTCAAAATCCAGCTTGGATTGCTTCACGCCGGAAACCACGGGCGCCGCCAGGATCGGCTCTTCCTCGGTGCAGACGTACTGCACTTTCATGTTCGGCGTGGCGAGCTCGTGGAACACCGCCTTGACGATGTCTCCATAGGTACGCGTCAACACCTGGCGGAATACCGCGCTGGGAATCTGCACGTAGAGCGTTTCGCCCTCGGCGCGGTTCAAGCGCGTGGGTTGGAACCACGTCGTGTACGTGTTGATGCTAACGCGGGACTTCACGCGTTCCAAAAATCTGTCCCAGGGATTCGCCCCTTCGCGCTCGCGCCCAGGTTGAGTTGCTGTTGTCATCGGAGGAGAAAAGAAAACCCTATGCTATTTCCACAGATGTGAAAAAGCTGTGGAAAGCAGGTCCACTCGCATCTTTCTTCAATCTTCGGGATTCTTGCCCGTGCCGGAACGTTTCCCTGGCCCCTATCGTTCCGAGCGCAGCCCGTCTGGAATTGCCGGCCCATGTACCGTCGCTATGAGACAGCGCGGGATTGTCGCCGATTCATACGCGGGGGGCAAGCGAAAAGTGTGCGAAACCATTCACCGGCTTTCACACGGCATACACAGTTTTTCCACAAGCACAATTTTTGTGCAACGCCGTGATCCAGCTTCGTTTTTAGCGGCATTTTTCAATCTATTTTCACGTGAAGCGCGATCCTTGCACAAAACGAGTGCAAGTTTGCCTGAGGAAAATTTGGCCTATTACGGATTTATTTTATCCGGCCGAGCGAATTCGTAGATGCCCAGCGGATCGCTGCCGATCAGTAAACGGTCCTTCTCGACGAGAATGACGTTGGCGTCCAGTCGCGCTCCCTGGGGCGTGTAAATTTTGTACGTCGCACGCCGGTTCCCGTCCTTGTCAAAATGCAAAAGCGTGTCGTACAGAGCGAGCCAAACTTCTCCATTCTCACGATCAACACCCACTCCAGTAACAGTGCGTCTCAACGACGGTGGGTCTCCGCGTCGTTCCTGGCGGTCGATTTCCTTTCGAGCCGCCTGCGCTGCCGGCCAGGCATCTAGCGCCGTGTATTGGATGTCTTCGTGCCCATAGCCCAGCCGGTCGAACTGTCGCACCGTTGGCTCGGGCAAGTAGGCAAACGCGTAGTAAATATGTCCCTGCGCGTCGGTGGCGAGTTGCCCGATGTTCAGATAGCGGTTCAAGTCCACACGGTCGGCAATGGGCTCCGGATCGCCGAACTCGCGCACATCCCGCCCGCTTTTGTCGAAGACCTCCAGCAAGTGCGGCTCGCGAAGCGTTCCCACGGCGACTTCACCCTCTGCCATCGCGGCGATCGAGACCGGAGCCTTCACCGGAATGGAGCGGAGCAGTGTGCCATCCGGGGAAAAGACTTGAATAAGATTCGCGCCACGGTCCGCCACGTAGATATTTCCGGCCGCATCGGTGTCGCAATCTTCGCCGAAGGTGATCAGCGATTTCTCTGCCTTAGCGGCCGCTGGACCAATTGCAAGTTCGCCGATGGACAGAATTTGTTTGTCCTGGGCATCGAACACCAGCAGGCCAGGCGAAGGCGAAGCCAGGATGTAAAGCTTTCCATTCGTGCCTCGTCTTAGCGCGCGCAGGCCTGGACCGACGCCCGGGAAAACGCGCCGCTTGGCGGTAAGATCATCTTCCACCTGCGCAAATACGCTTCCCGCTGCGCACGCCAGCAGACACATCGCCGCAAGAACTCGCACTAGTGAACCTACCCTCTGTCGCATGAATCCTCAGATTACTACTGACGCGCGCAGGTTGCCCTGCGTTGCAGCCCATTCTTGTGCGGACTAGTCAAGGCAAAAGCGAATACGTTCGATGGAGCGCGCGCGAAGCCGGCCGGCCACGTTGCGCGGGCCGTCGTCGTCGGTTTCGACTAAGACGCAATTCATCTGCACGTCGCCGGAAGTGACCTCGAACCGCGCGGGCAGGCCATTCAAAAACTTCGCGATAATGCCGTTGCGGTCCATGCCAATCACCCCGCCGTGCGGCCCGGTCATGCCCACATCGGTGATGTAAGCCGTTCCCTGGGGCAAGACATGTTCATCAGCAGTGGCCACATGCGTGTGGGTGCCAACGACAGCGGTCGCCAGTCCGTCGAGATACCAGCCCATGGCCATCTTCTCGCTCGTCGTTTCCGCGTGCATGTCCACGAACACGAATGCGACATCCGCTGGAATTTTCGCGAGCTCGCTGTCGGCTTTGCGAAAGGGGTCGTCAATGGGCGTCATGAACACGCGTCCTTGTAGATTCAACACAGCGTACTTAACGCCATTTTTCGCAGTTCCGACGTACAAACCACTTCCCGGATTTCCATCCGGAAAATTCGCCGGCCGCAATAGCCGCGGCTCGTGGGGCATAAACTCCAGGATCTCTTTGCGGTCCCAGCTGTGATTCCCGCCGGTGAGCACATCGATTCCCAGTTTCAGAAGCTCTTCCGCGATGCGCGGCGTAATGCCGAAGCCCGACGCGGAGTTCTCGCCGTTGGCGATCACCAGATCAATCTGGCGTTGCGCCACGATGTCCGCAAGCCGGTCATGAACAATCTGCCGTCCCGGCGAACCGACGATGTCACTTATGAAAAGTACGCGCATTTATTTTTTGTGACCCCAAACACAAAAATGGAGCGGACTGCTTGGCCGTGGGGAGCTAGGCCGTGAACCTCTGAAATAGTAGGGCGCCACGAGCCAACCGTTAGGCTTTCCTGCCCCACTCGCTGGTCTCCCTCTTCCGGTTTCGAGGAAACCCGCCAGCGGGACAGGCCGTGCACACGGGCTGTCTATCCGCAGCACCTCAGAGATTCGTCATTGGTTCAAACAGCTTTCGCACCCTCACCTGCTTCGAAGTACCGCTCCAGTCGTATTGTATCCTCCACGCCGAATCCGCGTCCAACCGCCGTGCCCTTTGCCGCAAACGATTCGCTGACCAGCGGGCTATTGCCGGAGGTAGAATCACTGGCAACCAAGAAGGAGAAACATCATGCGCAAGTATCTTCGTTGCACGTATGCCATAGGGCTTTTCTTCTATCTCGTGTTGACTGCCGCCGCCACGCGCGCGGGTAATTCTCCCACCCCGTTGCCAGACCAGCTCGGCAACGTACAGTTCTCAACGAGTTGCGCCGCAGAAGTACGAGCCACGATCGATAAGGGTGTCGCCCTGCTGCACTCGTTCCAATACACCGAATCCGAAAAAACTTTCAGTGACGCGGCGACGCGCGATCCGAAGTGCGCGATGGCCCAGTGGGGCAGGGCGATGGCCTTGTATCACCAGCTTTGGGATTTTCCCGACGAGAAGACTCTGAAAGAAGGCCGTATGGACATTGAGAAGGCGCAAAAGCTCCATCCCGGCACGCCCCGCGAACAAGGCTTCATCGCCGCCGCCGCGGCTTTTTACGCTAACAAATCCAAACTAAGCCATGCCGATCGCATCAAGGCCTACTCTTCGTCGCTCGAACAACTTCATGCCTCTAATTCGAACGATGTGGATATCAGCGCCTTCTATGCTCTCTCTTTGATCGCTCTCGCGGAAGAAGATGTAGACGATATCGCAAATCGGAAGAAAGCCATTTCCATCCTCAATCCGCTGCTTCAGG
>Ga0210383_10000137_pt1 | contig 75366 bp, 62 predicted proteins | sample IncBWC14OmetaG_FD_160072 | JGI IMG/M metagenome (GOLD analysis project Ga0210383, IMG submission 160072) | Forest soil microbial communities from Barre Woods Harvard Forest LTER site, Petersham, Massachusetts, United States - Inc-BW-C-14-O ...
GCCTTAACGAGCGTGTCGTAAACAGGTTTCGTGCCGCCGGCGACAAACAATTTGTTTGCCCCGGAGATGGCGAAGAACAGCCCGATCGAAACGCGTACCAGCAGGATGGCATATTGTTCCAAATCACCGCTACCCAACAGCGCAAAGTGGACCAACTGTTTCCAATCCATCTCTTGTTTCTCCTTCGGAGGATGTGCTGTGACGATCCCCCAAATCATAAAGTTCGACTTCTCCGCTAACCGCGTTTACCAGGAGTTGGGTTGGAGACGGTTCAATCTTTTCCTTAGCTGAGCCTCCCACTGACGCGGATGGCGATCTTGCAGATGTGAATCAAAGAGCTCCAACATCTCTCTCTTAAAGTCCGGGCCTCTGGGCGACACGGCAAACTTCTCACCACAAACCGAGCATTCGCCTTTATGGAAGGGTCCATCTGGAGATTTGAGAATCCGTAGATTCGCCTTAGGCATATCAACATCATGACATAAGGGAACTTGACCGGTTGAGCCCGCAGCGTTAATCAAAACTTAGCGGGTTTCTGGCGTCAATCGCTATTCTCGACAATTATACTCAAAATAGTAAGTATAGATGTCGTTAGCGAATTCTCGCGCCTCGAGATTATGTGTCCATCCGTTCGACCCATTGAGCGCGCGATGCGGGAGCCACGAATGGATCCGCAAAGTACTGTGTTTCCCGCGCAACCTTGTCGTCCCTGAACTCCATGATGCTCACGGTGTAAGACGGTTTGCCGTCATAGGTCAGGATGAGTTCTGTGACCCAAAGATCACCGCCGCCAAGGATTCGCCGGATAGAAAACCGCTTTTTGTTCGGCTGACTCGCGCGCTGGCCCTGTATGTTGCGTCGACCACGGGTTCGCTCGCCGGACTGCGGGTATTCCAACACCGCGTCCTCGAGATAGATGAGGTGCTCCGCTTCAAAATCGTTGGCATCGGACGCCGCCCAATGCTGATCCAGTGCCGCACGGATCTGTTGATCTCGAAGTCCAGAATCCTGCTCCTTCTCTTGTTGATCGTTCATCTTGTGCTCCAAACTCAAGATTAGAAAACTCGTCCCTTCGGGCGACAAAAAGCTGTTCAGCTCCTCCTACGAGTTTTTGTTTCGCGGATCGTCTTTCGCGCTGAGGTATTCCAGTCCAAGCGGCCCCATCGCGGTTATTTGCGTGACGTACTCGCCGGATTTCGCCCAGTGGAAATGGTGCGTATTGCCAGGGAGAACGATCACGGCGCCGGGCGGATAGGCTTCCAACTTACTCGCGTCGAATTCATCACCAAGTCCGATGTAAAAGACGCCGGAGATAACGGTGTAAACCCGATCCTCCGGGTGCTTGTGAGGCATCAGCTTCGCGCCGCGGGGTGCTTTGACCCTGACTGTGTAAGGTCCGGGTTCCGAGGGCTGACCCACGACGACGGCCATCCGGACGGAAGGTGGGAACGCCGGGAACGGTTTCCAATCGACATCTTCGGGCAAGATGGTTTTGAAAACCTCTTGCCCGAGTTGGTGAGGTCGGATTTCGCTTTGCTGCGTAGGCTTTACGGCACTGGCTTCATGAGACATACAAACCTCCATGGTGCTCGAGAAAACATTCGCATCAACGGTTGATGTGGATTATGGCTGCGGGAATCCGAACATCAACCACGACTGATTGGCTACCCAACGCGGGTACAGCACCGTCATCTGATCGAACAACTCCTGGTCGGACGTCGCCGTTTTCTGCAACCGATCGAAGTCCTGCAAATAACGCTTGGTGTCCTGGATTGTCGAAGGTGAGTCGGGCGCGCCAGGCTTCTTGTGACCGGCAACAACAATCGCCGGGTTCAGCGCCGCTAGCCGGTCTAGCGCCGCGATCCAATTCTTTCGGCTCTCGGGGGTGGTGTCGCCGACGTACATGCGGCATTGGTTGTACACAACGTCGCCAGCGACAATCAGGCCGATCGATGGAACGTAAAGAGACGTCGAATCGGGACTATCGGTGCGGCCCTGCTCGATGATGCGCAATTCGTGGCCCTCGAGAGTGAACGTGTCGTGCTCATAGGGCTCAGGTGGAACTAACTTGGTGGCCACTTGCCCAGGAAAGAGCCGGCGGGCTAGCCGCTCCACTGTGGGAGTGAAGGACATCTGCATGGCGTTCACCGCCTTGGGCGTTGCTATCGCCCGGGCGCTGGGGAAACGGTCGAGCAGAATGCTCAGACCGTAGAAATGGTCGAAATGGGCGTGCGTTATATAGATGGTCTCCAAGTTGCGGTTGTGCAGAGCGACCCAATCCGCCAGCGCCTCGGCCTCAGCCACTGTCCCCATTGCGTCCACCAGCACCGCGTCGTACTCGCCGAAGATTAAGGTGGATGTGATCGGGTCAAAGCCGAACGCTTCGCCGAATGGTTTTGGCCGCTCGCCCACCATGGTCTTTCCTGGGGCGGTGAAAACGTTCACATTAAGCGTGTTCGACGTGATGGGGGCGGTCATTTACGTGGTCTCCTTAATTGCGGCTCTCATAGGTGCTCCGATTCGGCACCAGGGCTGATTAAGTCAGAAGCGAGACGACAAGTCTAATGGACGAAGGTATCGATCCATACCAAAGCAGAGATTGAAATATGGCAACCTGTTTTGATTTTTCCGTACGCTGCCAGAGCTTCACTCGTTCAATGGCGAAGATTTGATCCGGCTCAGGATGCGCCAGCCGCCGCACTTCTTTTCTCGTTGAGCGCCGGTATAAGAAGTTTCAGAAGCGCTTCGTCCGAGAACGGGTTCTGACCTGAGATCAACTCGCGATCTTGAAGGACGTAGCTCTTCCACGGAGCGACCACACTCACGTCACCGCCCGCCGTACGCAACGCGAAGTCCGGGTAGAAGAGGACCTTACCACCAATCTCAAGCGGCTCCCGCTGCTGCTCTTCCGCCGTCGAAAAGATGGTCATCTTATAACCAGAATAAATCCATCCTTGAGCCTTCACCCGCGCTCCAGCTGCATCGCCCACTGCCAGCGCTCCGACCACCTCCGTCGAATTCGGAAGAGCGGAAAGAAGTGAAATCGGGCCATGGCAGAGCACCGCCGTAGGCTTGGATGTTTCATGAAAGTGTCTCATCACGATGCCAGCGTCGGGATCATCGAGAAGATCAATCATCGGACCATGGCCCCCAGGGACGAAAACAGCGTCATATTGATCCAGGCCCGATGCGATGACATCCGAGATGCGAGTTGGATTTTTGAGCCCAGTCAGACTGTCGCGGAATTTTAGATAGTCCTGAAGCTTTGCCTCGTCCCCACCGAAGAACTGGGCTATAGCTGAATTGACATCCAGTTGCGGCGTGTTGCCTTTGGGGTTGGCGAAAGTGATTTCGTAGCCTTCCTTCATCAAGGCGCGAACCGGAACCGTCAGTTCGTTGAGATAGTAGCCAGCCCCGGCATAAACCTTGCCATCTTTCAATGGCAAGCCGTGACCGCTCGATACCAGCACCAAGACTTTTCCTTTTGTTGTCATCTTGTTCTCCTCTCTGAAATCGAATCTGTTTCCCGAAATCTTAGCCGTACTTGAGAGACGTGCTTTGTCCGACCTCGATGATGTAACCATCAGGGTCGCGGATGTAGCAACGAATCTCGCCGTACTTGGGAATCGGCGGCGTGAGGAACTCGGCTCCCCGGCTTTTCCACAATTCGTAGCACGCTTGAATGTCCGCAACGCGGAAATTCATAAAGCTGTTGATGTGATTCGGGTCGGGCACGCTGAGCGTTACCGTGGGCTTGTCCGGGGTCGGCCCGCCCCCGACATTCAGAATCATCCAGATATTCGCAAGCTGAAGGTAGGGAGGCGCGTTCCCGTCACCCATGGTCAGAATGCGTGCACCGAAGACCTTTTCGTAGTAGCGAGCCGATCGCTCGACATCTGCGACGGTGAGAAAATGCGCGACGGTGATCCCTTCGCGCGGGGGCATCTCATAGCTCTTCTGTTCGACTTGTACGGCGGTCATTGATGGCTCCTTTCGAGATGGTGCACAGAAAATTTTAGACGTCACTACAGACACGCGAAACGTGTCCGCCAAGCTAGGCTTCGAGCGCGTCCCATCCGCAACCTCGGAGTTCGGAACCGCGTCGAGTGCCGACCTAGCGCGCGATTTGGCCTAAATAATATCCCAGCCGATTCTCGACATCCCCCGGCTTGTGGAAGCCGCGCGCGATCAGCGCCTTGATTCCCTCTTGAGCGGCGGGTCGACCGAGCGAAGCGATGCACGCATCCCACCCGGCGCCGAGCTCGACGTCCGGCGGCAGGCTGGTGTTGACGAGGCGCTTGGTCTGGGCGATCGCCCATTTGTCGAACTTGGCGATCCGGGTCGCCAGCGCCTCTACAAACGTATCTAAATCGGCGTCGGGCAGGGCGCGATTGATGTAACCGTAGGCCTCGGCCTGCTCTGCTCTGATGTCTTCCGAGGTCAAGAGGACCTCAAGGGCGCGGTTTCGGCCTATGAGATGGGGCAGCCGAGCCATGGGACCGCCGCCGGCGACCATCCCTACGCCCACCTCCCATTGCGAGATGATGGCTTTTTCGCGGCTGGCAAAACTCATGTCGCAGGCCAGCGTGATCTCGCTGCCGTTGCCGGTTGCCCGGCCACGGATGAGGGCGATGGAGGCCACTGGCAAGCGGGTCAAACGCGCGAGAAAGTCTGGCCACGGCGGTAAGCCTGTAGGACCTGGCGGCATCGAGGTCAGGTCCTCAAGCTTGGCGAGGAAATCGGAGTGATTCAGGAAATAGTCGTCGACCGCGCTGTCGAACACCACGACCCTGACATGCTCATCGGCCTCGAGTGCGCCGATGACTTCCTGGAACTCCCGGACCATTTCTGGGCCCATCACGTTGATCGGCGGATTGTCGATCGTGACGCGCCAATAGGCGGCTGACCTCCGGGTCACGCAGATGTGTGCGGGTTTCGTAAGTGCAGTTGCAGTAGTCATGACATTCTCCTCTATACTTGTTTGCCTCGGAAAACGATTGATTGACCTCCACGCTTCCTCTGGATTTGGATCATTTGGTATTTGTCGGCAGCTCGTTGATGACTGCCGCGCCTGCCTTGCTGACGATCTCGTCCTGGGAATCCGCGCCTCCCGAAACACCGACTGCGCCAATGATCGAGCCTTTCTCGATCAGCGGAATGCCGCCTCGAGACGCAATAACTCCATCGAAGGCGAGCAGATAGTTGAGATGCATAAGGTTGATACCGTCCTCGAAGACCTTCGTTGGGCGCCGGAAGGTCGCGGCTGCTCGTGCCTTGTGCTCGGCAATCTGAATGGAGGCAAGCATCGCACCGTCCATTCGTTGGAATGCCACGAGGTTGCCGCCGGAGTCGACCACCGCTACGTTCATTTTCCAATCCCGCTTCTTCGCATCTGCTACCGCCGCGTGAATAACCGCCTGGGCTCGGTCCAGTGAGATCGGTGGGCCATACGGAGTGTCGAAAGGAATTTTGTCGGGCACAAAATCGAGAGGATTTGGTTCTGTGGGTTGAAGCGCTCGACTCGCGCCGACCGCGGTTCCTGCTTTATCATTTGACATACACCCTCTTTCGTTAGATCGCAACTTTTCATGCGCATCCGATCAAACCGGGTGACATACCTGCATCAGACCAGAAGCGTGGAAGGCGCGCAATTGGACGATGGTATCGGCGATACCTTGGTATCGGTTTACGCGATTGGCTCGCATCTGGAAGCCCAGGGAGGTTGCGACTCAAGAGGTGAGACCACAAGACGCCTCTCGGTACTCGAGCACGTCTGAGCAATTTCTGTTGGGCACGCTCGAGTGCTAGCGCACTGTCACAGGAACGATTTTTCGCGAGGGATCAGCTACGGATTTGTGGCTTGTGAAGGTCGCAGCGGCGCCGGCAGTCACGCGGGATCGGCGGCAGCGGCGGGCAGCGTAAACTTAAAGCATGCGCCCTGCCCGGAGTTGTTAATAGCCCACAGGCGGCCACCGTGAGATTCGACGATAGAGCGGCTGATGGAAAGCCCCATGCCAGTCCCATAACTCTTGGTAGTAAAAAACGCCGTGAAGATCTGGTCCGGCTGGTCAGCGGGCAGGCCAGAGCCCGTATCGTTGACCGAAACCATAAGCTGACTGTCATCGCCTAGTTCCGAATTGAGGGTTAGTTGACGAGTCCCTTTCACATTTTTCATCGCGTCGATGCTATTGATCATGAGGTTCATCAACACCTGTTGCAGTTGCACGCGATCGCCCATAACCGCAGGAAGATTTGCAGCCAGCTCCGTCCGGACCGAGATGGAGTGTTGCGTAATTTCATTACTCAGAAGAACGACCATCTCTCGGATAACTTCATTCACATCGACCGACTCCTGTGTAGGCGCGTCCTTCCTGAAGAATCGACGGATCCGGCTTATGATGTCAGCGGCACGGTTTACGTCACGGATCATCCTCGAAGCGGCTTGACCAGCCCCATCCAAATCGGGTTGCTCGCGTTTGAGGTATCGAAGGCAGGAATGTGCATTTATGGACGCACCGGCAATGGGTTGATTTATTTCGTGAGCCAATGATGCGGCCAGCTGTCCCAGGGTGGTCACGCGGTTGACATGGGCGAGATCTGCTTGCGCTTTACGCAGCGATTCGTCCGCTTTTTTCGCAGGCGTGAGGTCTGTCACTGCCCCGATAAATTCAACGACGCCGGACGAATCCCTCATGGCATGGGCTACGACGTGAAGATACTTCACCTCGCCGTCCGGCATCAGCAAACGATGCTTGGTATCAAAGCCTGCGCCGTCCGTTGATACCTGTTCAAGAAGTTGCCGGACACGATGTCTGTCATCGGGATGAGTGCGATCAATCACCAATTTCAACGAAGGGCTCGCCGAATCGTCGTATCCGAAGATCTGATAGGTTTGCTCGGACCAGAGAATGTCGCCTGTCGAGACCTGCCAGCCGAAGCTGCCGGTGCGGCTTAAGCGCTGCGCTTCAGACAGATAGGCTTCGCTGCGGCGCAGCTGCTCCTCTGCGCGCTTTCGGTCCTCGATGTCGATGCCGGTGCCATACCACTTGAGGATTTTACCTTCACCATCGCGCAGCGGCACGTTGCGTACGAGCATCCAGCGATAGTCGTGATCTCCCGTCCGTATTCGAACCTCGTTTTCAGTAGGCTCTCCGGCCGCCAGGGCCGCTTGCCGCTGGCCGATGTATCTGGCGAGATCGTCAGGGTGGACGATGGAGCTCCAGCCTGAATGCGATAACTCGTCCGCCGATAGTCCCGTTCTGTCCGAAAGCCGCTGGTTGATGAAATCGACGGAGCCGTCAGGCCGAGTGCTCCATACATAGGCCGGAATGGTGTTGATGACACGGCGCAGCCGATCTTCACTGTTTTGCAGACTTGCATAAAGGTCCCGCAGTTGCCGCGCGGTGTCGTTGAATACCTGCCCCAGATGGGATAGCTCATCTTCTCCGCGGACGGAAACTTCATAATTAAACTCGCCGCGCGCCAACATCCTGGAACCGTGCACAAGCCGCGCGAGCGGCTGCGTGATGCTGCGTGTAATCGCCAGGCCCAGGGTTCCGGCGATCAGTAAGGTGAAAATAACCGTTATCGACAGCACGATGAACACGCGACGTTGGACGCGACTAGTATTCAGCGCAGCCCGCGCCTGCTCTTCACTAGCCTCGCGGTCGACTTTCTCAGCTAAAGCTGAGGTCAGGAATTCGAGCGGGCGTACCTGGTTTGCGATTCGCAGTCGCACCGTGTTCCACTGCCCCAGAGCGGCCAGATCGGTGATTTCCTCCATTTGCGATGCCAACGTTCTCTGCACGATTTCAAGAGTCGGCAGGATCGAGTCTGGCTCAGCGCCCGGAGGCAAGAAACTCAGGGCGTTCCTGACGCGCTGCGTATCCTCCGCAAATACGCCAGTGAGGCGTTTGGCCTCTGAAGCGAGCCGCGGAGCGTCTTCATCGTTCGCTAACGCTTCCAAGGAGTCGTGAAATACCAGAAGATTGGAATGGACGCGCAACACCGAGACCAGTTCCTCGTTGTAGCCCTTCAAGCGCGCTGCCTGGAGCTGGGCAATCTGGAATTGCCACAAAACGATTGCGTCACCCGCAAACATCGAAAGTATGATCAGAACGAAGCACAGTACCAGACGTGGACCGATGTTGAGGCGCAATCCCGACCTACCCTTTTATTTATGTGCCGTCTCAAAGCCTGTAATTCGAACGAGTTCCTTCTCCAGGTTGCTCGCCGCCGCGGATGCCGTGGACTGGCGCGTCAACACGGAGTGGACCGCCTCGGAATATGCACGTGAAACCTCCTCATAGTGCGCGCCCGAAACGTTGGAAGGGCGCGACATTACGGTTGCACCTGACAAATCATCGGCTTTCGGAGCCCAAGGATATTGTTTCGCCAACAACACGGGAAGATCATATAACTGAAGTTGCCACTGTGGTTTCGAGCGGGAAACGGACTCAGCCTCGGCTTCTTTTTTCACAAGGAACTCCACCAGTTTGATCGCTTCAGCGCGGTGAGGGGACGACGAGGAAACCGCCAAAGCCCATCCCCCCAAGGCAGATACACGGCCAGCTTTTCCCGCCGGAACGCTGGTTACGCCGGCTTCTTGATGAAAAGGTTCGTCGGGCGGGTGGCGTTGAAAGTAATCGGCCCAACCACGCGCGAATGCAGCGTTGCCCGCGATCCAAAACGTATTGCTCGCATCCCATTCTGTGTAAGAAATTACTCCGGGTGTTGTGATCCAACCTAGCCAGTGCGCACCCCGTTCCCAGGCACGGACAGCGTTGGGATTATTGACGGTAATGGTCCTGTCAGCCTCGATGACGTGGCCTCCTCCCTCAGTCACCTGCCACTCCAGCGCGATATGCGACAGTGATTCCCTGACCGTGCCGGGCCATACGAACCCCCAGAAGTCCTTCTTTCCGCTATCGCGCTCGCCTTTCTGGATGCGGGCTGCCATGGTCTCCAGTTCGTCCCAATTCTTCGGCGGCAAGCTGTATCCGTATTTGCGCAGCAGATCCGCCCGGTAATACAAGACGCTCGAATTGGGGTGATACGGCATGCCAATCAATTTGCCCTGCACCGTGTAGGTTGCAAGAACTTCCGGATCAAACGTTGGCATGTCGGAAGAAAAATAAGGCTTAAGGTCGACGAGATAGCCGGCCAGGGCTCCGGACCAGATCGTGTCCACACCGTACACGTCGGGCGCGGAGACTCCACTTTGCAGCAGGTCTCGAAAGAGTTGGAATTGTGCGCGATTATCTTGAGGCGTGGGCAGGTGATTGACCCGAATTCCCGTTTCTTTGGTAAATTCCTTTATCGCCGGATCGGATACCATGCGATGGTCCCCCAGATCCAGCAATGCTTGGGGATCTAGAAAGGTGAGCGTCACTGCCTCCGGCGGTTTTCGGCAGCCGAACGAAACCGACGCGAGCAAAACCGCCGCCACTGCCAGAACCAGCCTGAACGAACGGAGGGTCCAGAATCGAATTCCGTGGATGATGCCGCTTCTCGTTTCTGGAGCTTTGCCTCTCGTCGCCATCTGGCCCACTCATCAGCCCCGTATTCAATTCGTCCCTAAACGCAGCCGAGAAGCGGGGCAGCGCCCAATCCTTCGTGTGGAATGTACGCTGGAACGCCCTGACCTGCCAAGTCTATTTTAGTTTCGTTTATTGACAAACTAGCGCGTCAAGACAAGCGAAGCTCGTCCTGTTTTCGAAGCGGCCCGGTTGCAATGAGATGTTCACTTTGAGCGTCGGACCGGTCGTTCTCATCCGGGGTGGAGAGAAGAACGCAAGACTCGTTGCGGCGGCGGAGTCCGCTGGTACTCTCACGGCGGCAAGCCAATACCAAGGTACAATAGACAGATTCAAGTGGAGCAGCGCATGCTCCCTTCATGGACTACAACGGAGAGAAGTACCGTAATAGCAAACGAGCGGCATCATGCTGGCTCAAACGCCCTGATCAGCCAAACTACGAGGGCGCGATTCGAAAGCCTGCCGCGATGGATCTACAGCGCGTCACGAAGAATCCGTGATGGCCGGACGTTTACTAGTATCCGTGGTCGACGATGACGAATCTGTGCGGGAGTCGCTGCCCGACCTCCTTAAAGAGTTCGGCTACGCAGTTCAAACGTTTTCATCGGCGGAGGCGTTCCTCGCATCGGATTACGTCAGCCAGACCAAATGCCTGATTCTTGACATCGCAATGGCCCCAGGCATGTCCGGACCCGATCTCCAGCGGGAACTGTCCCGTCGTGGTCAAGGGATTCCCATCGTCTTTATCACCGCTCACGGAGATGAAACGATTCGTCCGCGTCTGCTCGAGGAGGGCGCCGTGGAGTGTCTGTTCAAGCCCTTCAGCGAAGCGGCTCTGCTGAAGGCCGTTGATGCTGCGCTGCGCGTGAATTGAGTGAGCCAGAACAAGGCCTTTCCTTGACTTGGGGGTATACAATGCATTTAGCGAACGCAGTAGGTCATAAAATGGGGCCATCGCCTGTCTTGCGAGCCGTTACACCAATCGTGTTCGTCGTCGACGACGACATCTCGATACGCGAATCACTGGAATTGTTGATCCGTAGCGAGGGCTGGAAGCCGGAAACATTTGCGTCTGCGCAGGAATTCCTTGACCGCCCACGAGTCTTTGTTCCCACTTGCCTAGTTCTTGATGTTTCTCTTCCGGGACTCAACGGTCTCGATCTGCAGAAACGCGTCGCCATCGACCGAATTGACATGCCGATCATCTTCATCACCGGCCACGGTGATGTGCCGATGACGGTGCAAGCCATGAAGGCGGGCGCTGTGGAGTTCCTGACCAAGCCATTTGGCGACGAAGTATTGCTGAGCGCCATCCGCCATGCTCTTGAGCGCAGCCGCGCTGCACTCGCCCACGAGGCGGAGATGTTGGGTCTGCGCGAGTGTTACGCGTCACTCTCCCCTCGCGAACGGGAGGTCATGGCGTTGGTGGTCTCCGGCCTCTTAAACAAACAAGTCGGCGGGGAACTCGGCATCAGCGAGATTACGGTGAAGGCGCATCGAGGGCAAGTGATGCAAAAAATGAAGGCCGATTCGCTCGCGGACTTGGTAAGAATGGCCGCGAGGCTCGGCTTGGCCCCGGCCCCGAAATCCTGACTTTGCCTCTTTGTGATTTTCTGGAAACAATTTTACCGTCGCTGGCGAGGTCAATTGGTCAGAGCGCGGCGCACCATCAAGCAACATTTTTTCGGGGGCATTTGTGGCTAATTCATGCAGGGTCGCGTTGAATCTTTGCTGCTGTTATTCATAGAGCCAGAGCTTCAGAAGCGCCCAGATCAATAGACCCACCGCGCCCAAAACAGACATGACGACAAGGACTTGAGAGCCGGAGAGGTTGAGTTCGTAAGATGTGCCGGACCACTCCAAATCGGGGGCGACTGCGACCGTTTTCAGGCCCAATGGCCTCGCTTTGAAAACCTTTAGCGAGAATTTAATCTGGCTATCACTTTTTCTGAACTCATCAGCGCTAATCATAATCTGCTTCCTCGATTGCTTTCGATACCTCGATGGCCTCTTTTCCCTCACCGTTAGAAGCGTGCGAAAGAGAAAAGATAGGGTTTTCGTGGATGTCCCTTCGCAGCCTGTTGAGTCGTTCGGACCAATTCTTGGGATGTGGGGACGCCAATGGAAATGCAAGCGCTGGCGTTGCCGGTCGCGGCCGCTCATACATACAAAGGTATCGCCGATACTTTCGTCCAATTGTTTCCCTTCCGCGCAGCTGGCCTAATCGCGAGTGTTGGTTGAGTGCCCAAACGATTTTGAGAAAGGAAACACGAAGCGATGAATATCCAACAGGTCACAACGATTACAGGGCGACGGGAAGTCACGCCCCAAAGCACTCCCGAAGCCACATCGACCGACGAGCGGTTGCTCGTTGCACAAGCGAAAGCGGGACGCACAGGCGCTTTCGGAGAACTCTACGAGCGTCATCGACAGAGAATCTACCGCACTGCATTCCGGATACTTCGCAATCAGGAAGATGCGGAGGATTCTGCTCAGCGATCGTTTCAGCGTGCGTTCACCAACCTCGGTAGATTTCGCGGAGAGTCGGCTTTTGCAACCTGGCTGACCCGCATTGCCATCAATGAAGCGCTGATGCTGCTCCGCCAGCGGCGCGGAAACACAACGGTCTCACAGGACAACAGCCATGGCGATGAAGAGTCTCCCTCCCTCGATATCAGGGACGCGGGGCCAACTCCGGAAGAAATTGTCTCCAAGAATGAACTCCGCACAGCTGTAAAACAGGCGATTTCACATCTCCGGGAGAGTTTGCGAACCGTAGTTTTTCTCCGCGAATTGCAGGGGCTAACGAGCGTGGAAACCGCGCAGATCCTCGGTCTTTCCGTGGCCGCCGTTAAGGCTCGCACCTTCCACGCCAGGCGCCATTTGCGGCGGCACTTAGAACGGAGATTGCAGACGACGCGTGCAGATGGGCGCATTGCAAACCGGCCCCGAAGAATCTTCCCGCCTCGGTCCGTCGTGTCGTAGAAGCGTTCGGGATGCAAGGAAAGCGTTCGGGATAGGAGTCCTTTCCGACAGGGTCGGAATCTTCGATCGTCGGAAGTGAAGAGAAACCCCTCACTCCCGATCGTAGTTCGTGACAGAAATCCTTCGTCGGATTGGAGGAGAGATTCTTCCTCGTCGGAAATCTGGTTAACAATAAGACCCCCTCCCCCCGCCTTTTTTCGTAAGTGCGGATTCTAAAGGACTTTAAGTGCCGTGTTTTGTAAGTGCGGATTCTAAAGAGGTTATGGGCGCATTTTTCGTAAGTGCGGATTCTGCGGGACTTAGGGAAAGAACAGTTGAAGGTTGACCCTTCGACTACGCTCCCTCCGAGGCTCAGGATAAACGGGGCAAGAAGCTCGAAGTTGAACGGGGAAAGATTCGGAGAGTTAAACACAGAGACGCAGAGTACACAGAGGTCAGAGACGGGGACGGATTTATGGATGGGGGGCCCTTCGAAGCTCCGGGTAAAGGGGCAAAAGGTGGATTTGGCGGCGATCATGGGGTATGGTAGCAAGGATTTAGATTACTGTCAAGATATAGTACTGTAGTTTTACTGTTCGAATGAGACGCGGGGAAGTTGAGGAGCTAGAAGGGGTTGGCGGGAATTTTGTAGTTTGGTGAGACGGTGAGAGGACGCTTGAGGCGACGAACTGTCGACTGCTGAAAAAAGGTCAAAACCCGCACCCTGAAAACCGCAGGGTTGCGGCACCCCATGAGCCACTGCCTCACCCGCCGGAAGAGCCAAAAGCCCCACACGTAAAATCGACGTGTGGGCCACCCGGCCGGCCCAAGACTGGCCGCCGTGGTAGTATGACCCCTATATCTGGGAGCGAGTCGTACCCTCAGCAGGGAGCCAAGAAAACATGGCGGAATTGGAATCCTTTGGCGCGCCGCTGGCAGCTTCTGCCTCTGCCTCTGCCTCTGCCTCCTCCGCCCCGGCCACGACAATTCCTTCGCGCCATGCTCTTCTCGTCCGCGTCACTCACTGGATCACCACCCTCTGCTTTCTCGCCCTGCTCGTCACCGGCGTCGAAATCGTCATCTCTCACCCGCGCTTCTACTGGGGCGAAACCGGCAACGTACTAACAACGCCGCTCTTCAAACTCCACATCCCCTCCTCGCGCGCTCTCGTCCCCTCCGGCTACGGCTACGTCCTCCCGGACCAGAACGGCTGGAGCCGCTACCTCCACTTTCAATCTGCCTGGATTGTCGTATTGACCGGCTTGCTCTACGTGCTCTACGCCTTCTTCACCGGGCACTTGCGCAAAAACTTGCTCCCCACCAAATCCGATCGTTCGTTGCGCGCGTTCTGGAACGCAATCGCTAAGAATTTGCGCTTCCGTCGCCCGCCTGCCGCCGAAGCCTGGTCGTACAATCTCCTTCAGCGCCTCGCCTACCTCTTCGTTATCTTCGTTCTGTTCCCGTTAGTCATCTGGACCGGCTTGGCCATGTCCCCCGCCTTTGTTTCCGAGTTTCCCGTGGCCGTCAATTCGCTCGGCGGCCAGCAATCCGCACGCACGCTTCACTTCTTCGTCTCCCTGGCTCTCGTTCTCTTCCTTCTCGTCCACGTCGGCATGGTTTTTCTCGCCGGATTCTGGAGCAGAACGCGCGCCATGATCACCGGCCGCGCCGCCACTACCCCCTTTGCGTTAAAGAAGGAGCACCCATGAACAATCTCTCCCGTCGCAAACTCATCGGCACCGGACTTGCCGCCACTGCCGGTGCCGCAGGCCTCGGCGTAGCCGCGCGCCTCGCGCAAAAGTATGGACTCGTGCCACCCGACCACGGCGGCATCTTTGGCCTCGGCGAAACGCTCACGTACGCTTCTCAGCGCCTGCTCACCAGTCACTCCCAGGCTCGCGAGTTCTCGCCCAGCCAAGTCTCCAAGCCTCCGCTCGCCAACGAAATGGCTCCTCTGCCAGACGTCTTCAAGCGCCTTCAGGCCGGCGGATTCGCCGACTGGCGTCTCTCCATCGACGGCCTCGTCGACCGCCCCGCCTCGTTCTCCCTCGCCCAACTCAAGAGTTATCCGTCTCGCAGCCACATCACCATGATCCAGTGCGAAGAGGGCTGGTCCTATATCGCCGAATGGATCGGCGTGCCTCTCCACCACGTCCTCGATGCCGTCGGCGTCCAACCGCACGCCCGCTACGTCGTCTACTTCTCTATCGATAAATACTGGTGGGACAGCATCGATATGGCCGATGCCGCACACCCGCAAACTTTTCTCGCCTATGGCATGAATGGCGATGAACTTCCCGTCGGCAACGGAGGCCCGCTCCGCATGCGTGTCCCCCGCCAGCTCGGCTACAAAAACGTCAAATTCATTACCCACCTCACCGTCACCGACAGTCTCAAGCGCTTCGGCAAGGGTCTGGGCTCCGCCTCCCCCGAATCCGGCTACGCGTGGTACGCCGGCATCTGACCGCCTCGTCTCCAACTGTAGTGGCGCAGCATGCTGCGCCACTACCTCCTAGCCCGCATCTCCACCTACGAAGTAGCCCCCATCGGCGTCCCCGCCCTCCTCCTAAAAGGACTCCGCATCAACATCGCCATCCGTCGGGCGGAGGTCGAGGGTCTAGTAGGAGCAGTCGGGATTGAGATGGTTTTTGTGGAGCTGTGGAAAGGCGCGGAAGGGTCAAACCGAGAATAAGACAGAGGAGTAACCCACCGTTTGCAAGAAAAAAAACCGCAAACGTTAGGCCACCCAAGAGTTAAGCCGCTGCCACCCGCGGAGAATCTAGGTTAGAGCGTTCTCTCAAACCGCTGGTTCGGCTCCTGGTTCTGTTGAACTGGCGCCTTCCTCGGTTGCATCAGCCAAGTCTGAGTCAGCCGCGTCAACCAAAGGAGGCATGACTTCAACAAACTCAAGCTGTATTTCCTTTGGAGCCTCCACCGGGATCATTATGCGTCGTAATTCGCCGACCTTCGGTGCCTTTGCGCTCAATCGAAACCCGATTTCACGTGCACCGTCTCCCGCTGTTTCGGCCACTTCTGTTCCATCCATTTGAATGCTCTCTATTGTCGCTGGCCGGCAGACCTTTTCAGCCCAGACGATAATTTCCTCCCCAGCCTTTAAGCTCACCCCACTATCGGGAATGCCGAGGACAACTCTTCCCCCATAGTGAGTTTCAGTAATCTTGCAAATAACCGAATAGTGCTTTAAGTCGACATGTCTTCGATAAATTTCATACCTAACTAGGTCTGTTAGTGCATATCCGAGTGCGCAGATAAAGCGGCCAACACCACCAGTTTCGTCTTTGGATAGCAAATTCTCCACTTTTTTGTGGGCGGCCTCATTGCGGTACCCGATAAAAGTTTGGAGTTCTTTCTCTACGGAGCTACCTTCTGTTCTTTCCTTGGACATGAAATCGAGAATTGCTGAGTGGGTTTCGACGAATCGGCCTGTATTTTCGAATCCCAATGAGCCGAACAATCGCACTAGGGCTTCAAGTCTTAGGTTTTGCCGATCGATAAAAAACGCCTCTGTCAGAAGAGTGTAGCCAGCAGTCCCGCTTAGGCCTGCAGCGAGTTGAGCGACCACTACTTCCTCCTCGATGTTCTTATAGAGGCCAGTTTCTCCAAGCTTCAAGAGGATGTGTCCTATTCCTCGTCGATGTTGATTCGTTACGCGCAGAGGAAGGTCGGAATATTTCCCGTAGAGCTTCGGCAGCATCCGCACGTACTCACCGACAAGATCACTTACAAATCGCTCATACACGGCATATATTCGAGTTACAGCAGCACAATGATCATAAACCTGCCAATCGACCTTGCCGGGCATACCAGAGACTAGGCCGCCGAGCGTATGGATCGTCTGAATGCTCTCATCGGCATCGGCTGGTAATTGGGGTCCGAGTGCAGATAGGAAACCGTGTCGCGAGAGCAAAATATCGCGCATGGCCTCATTTGTTGCGAGGACCTTCAGCGCCGTTTGCACTTCACTCTCGAGCTGGGAGGTTAGGTGCGCGAACATAACCTATCCTCCGATGACCGACTCCAGCATTTTGTCGAACAGATCTATCCTGTCTTGGACGTCTTGCTTCGTATTTCCTCGGCCGGTAAACGTTCCCGCTGGACTGCTCGCGAATAACTGCCTGGTCGTCGCGAGAACGGCGTCGCGACGTTGGACTAAGACTGCGCCCCGGTCCAAATGACGGCTTAGGCCTACCATCACTGCGTCGGCAAAAGCGACTTGTGGTTTGTCAGCCCATGATGCGGCTTTCTGATCCCATGGTTTGAAAAGGGCATTCTGGTATAGTTGGCCGCCTAGTTTTATCGTTCTTTCGAATAATAATTGAAGTATTTTTATGTCTTCGTCCGTAAATGACCGCGCACGAATCATATACAGGTCAAGAAAGCCCTTCATTCCCCGCTGGTAGTGTTCTGCATGGCGAAGCGCAAAAAAACGGAGGGCTATTTCGACATCGCGCATAACCACGTAGTTCTTGTTCTTCGCCAGTTCTTCGGAGAGTGTTTGCTCCTCAGCCTCGCTATAGGGTGGCACGTCCCAAGCGGCTCGGTATTCAGCGTTTCTCGCCAGTGTCAAAAGCAGTGTGTTGAACTTACCTTGATAAAGGCTGTTTCGAATTTCCTGATGGCTAAGCTTGACGGCCCCCGTGTTCAAACGCTCAAAGACCTGTTGTCGTAGGAGTGCCTCTTCCTCATTCGTTGCCGCCGACTCCTTCAACAAAACGATGTAAGAGATCGACCGTCTGTCTAACCCCTTCTTTATTTCAGATGGCAGTCGGTCGTAAATCCGGCCGTTCAGCTCTGGCCATTGCTGCAATCCTTCGAGTGGATAGATATTCGTGTAGAACTCGAGGATGGCGGTTATCCGTTGTTGGCCATCCATGACCTCGTACTTCGCCAAATCCGATTCATAAACAAAAAGCGGTGGGACTGGAATATTCATGATGAAGGATTCGATCAGCCTTGATTGCCGTTCGCGATCCCATCGCGGTCGCCTTTGGTACGGAGGTCGAAGCTTCATCCATCCAGGACGCTTAAGCGCCTCCACGAAGTTTGGCAGTTGCTCCCTATTAGATTCCGTAACTATGCGAAGCTCTCTTCGACCATACTTGGCGTTGATCTCCTCGTCGCTCGGTTTCGGTGGCAGCGATCGCGGTTCTCTAGCCCACATATTTTGTTCGGATGGCGCGAGTTCAATTGCCACGTTAATAACCTCCAACGGAAACAATCCGAATGTTATCAGGGACGGACGGGGACAGACGGATGTTTTCTAATACAACAGCACGTTGTACGTGCCTTGAGTCTCGGTGCTCATTTTCTCGGAAAGTGGAAACGCTCCGGCTGTCCCCAACTTCCCCAACTTCCTTGGAATCCTCACAGAGAACGTATTACGACGCCCGCGCTGCTTTTCTTGCTGGTTAGTCGAGGTAATCCAATAAATTTTATGCTTTAGACGAACAAGTTCTGTAGGAATTTGGAACGGAAGGCTTCTGGCTGACAGGGTAGGAATCGACTGTAAGGCGAGGAAAAGAATGGAGCGGCCTATCGGAATCGAACCGACACCTGAACCTTGGCAAGGTTCCGTACTACCACTATACTAAGGCCGCTCAACGACACTTCATTTTATAACATGCCCGCACGGCAGCGACAAGCCTCCCGTGGCTTCGTATTCGACAGCGACTGCATCCTGAAATCCCGGTTCAGGAGACCATCGTAACGCGCGCAGACTTCACCACCGGCGAACGCTTCTGCCGGTCGGCGAAGCGATCCGCTTTATCTTTATCGGTGTAGACGCGGCCAAACTTCTCGCCGTCAGCGTAGAAAACCGTCACCAGAAAATGGTGATGTTTGCGACGCTTGTCTTTGCCAAAAGTGGTTTTTTCTTTCTTCGGGGACTTTTTTGTCGGAGTTTTGGTCACAGAGGCCATCCCTCATTAGGTTGGTGGGTCACTGCGTCCACTATCACAGAGAAGCCCCAGTCGCGCAAGTACCGCTATCGATAGTAACGCTACATCCATTACAGGAGATTTAGGCGCATCAGGAACACTGGAACTCGTCCGATTTCGGGCTCGCGGTTCGCTCTGCCCCTCCCCTCCATGCATGCCAGGAGCAGAAAATGGCACAAGCTCAGAGCCAATTTGGACCACCCCGGAATGCGCCTTTTTCGCACAAAATAGCAGCAAATTCGCGCTTTCTGCTACCAACGGCGCTCGTTGTAACAGAACATTCTTCAAAAGAAATTGCTCTCCATGAAACTTTTCCAGCCTTTTTTCGTCTTAACAGGTGAGGACAACGATAAGCTAGATGTGGCGGAGAAAGAACATGATCATGACAATTACGAAACACCCGCCCCTCGTGGAAGACCTGCGAAATCATTCGCAGGAGCAGATTGCTGAATTGCGCATGCTGCTTCAGTCCGGTGCTCCATCGCGGCCAGATCCGCGGCGGCCCGGCTTCTTTGAAGTCGAAGGGCGTTCAAACGTTTATTATGTTTTCAAATATCCTACGGGATCGAAAGTGATGCTGCTCGGCGTGTGGGATCGCGAAAGCGATCCTGTCGCCGACCTCGTGGCTTGCACCTGTCCTGCCGCGTAATCTTCGGTTTTCTTGAGAGCGTAAAATCTGAGAAGCGCTCCGGCCCAGCCGGAGCGCTTTTTGGCGTTTAGGCCACTCTTACTTCTGTTCATCCAGCTTCAGGGATGCGGAGTTGACGCAGTAGCGCAATCCGGTCGGATTTGGGCCATCGTCGAAGACGTGCCCCAAGTGCGCATCGCACTTGCTGCACTTGATTTCTGTGCGGGCCATGCCGTGGCTGGCGTCGGTTTCGGTCTCGACCGCTTCCTGGTTCGCTGGCGCGTAGAAGCTGGGCCAGCCGGAGCCCGAGTGGTATTTGGTATCAGAACGAAACAGCGGCTGGCCACAACAGACGCACTTGTAGACCCCAGGCGTGTCGGTGTCCTCATACTCACCCGTAAAGGGCGGTTCGGTACCCTTCTGGCGCGTCACATAGTATTGATTCGACGTGAGTTGTTTCTTCCAGGCGGCTTCGTCCTTGCGAATTTTCTCGTCCATGGTTTTGCCCCAATTCCTCTAAATTTGGCTCTCGCCGTGCTCTCGTACTGGTATCAGATTCGCTTCAAGGGCTTTGGGATTCGGGCCAGTTTGCGCAGGGCCCCCCGTACAATTGGATTCTAACCCGGAAGACGCTATGCCAGAAAAGCTCGAAAAACGAGTGTCGGACAACCGCGTCAGCCGCAGGGCTAAGATTGCCCGGCCCGTCCGCGTGCGCCCTTCGGAGCCTCGCGACGATCACTTCGAGGATTTGCCCATCAGCGTAAATGCCTCAAAGACCGGCATTTATTTCACTACGCGCCTCCATTCCTACTATCCAGGCATGCGCGTTTTCGTTACGTTTCCCTTTACCTCCGTGCACGATCCCATGAATTGCGAGTATGTCGCGCAGGTCGTTCGCGTGGAGAAGCTGGAGAACGGCAAGACCGGCGTGGCCGTCAGCCTGAAGATGAGCATGAACTTCAATGCGCTGGGGCCGTCAGGGTCGGGAAACCGGCGCTAGAATCTCCGCCTCCATCTAGGTACCCACATTCTGCGAGGAAATGGATTAACAAAAACCGCGATTGACACTGGCGGCGAATTTCTTTACTTTCTTAGTGTGCACTCTCGAGCGCATCGCCACCATCATCATCACGGCTACACGCCGCGTCCGATGAGGTGTGCATAGAGTTTCGCAACACAAAGCACTCATCGGCCCGCTGGCGCAAAACGCCCCAGCGGGTTTTTTGTTTCTCGGGTGATTGATTTTGGAAATTGGGTTTTGGAGATTTCGTTTTGGGAGGCGGGCACGTGGAATCGGTGAACATTGACTTCGCAAAAGCGGGCGGACTGGTTCCCGCCATCATCCAGAATCATCGCACCGGGGATGTCCTCATGCTGGGCTTCATGAACTCCGCTTCGCTTGCCGAGACGCAGCGCTCCGGCGAAGTTGTTTTCTTTAGCCGCTCGCGGAATAAACTTTGGAAGAAGGGCGAGTCCAGCGGACATGTGCTGAAGGTGCGCGAGGTGCGCGTGGATTGCGATGCCGATGCTCTTCTTGTGCGTGTCGAAGCCGTGGGTCCGGGCGTTTGCCACGAAGGCTATCGAAGCTGCTTCTTTCGAGCGCTGGAAGCGGACGGAACGGCAAAAATCACCAACGAGCGCGTCTTCGCGCCGGAAGACGTTTACGGCCGCGCGGAACAGGAGAAGAAAGCATGAGCGCTCCGAGGCTGAAGCTTGGCATTCCCAAAGGCAGCTTGCAGGACGCGACGCTCGAGCTTTTTGCGCGTGCCGGCTGGAAAATCACGCTCAGCTCGCGCAGCTACGTTCCGACGATTGATGATCCGGAGATCGAATGTCTCATGGTGCGTGCGCAGGAAATGGCGCGCTATGTCGAAACCGGGGCGCTTGACGCGGGAATCACTGGGCACGATTGGGTGGTCGAAACTGGCGCGGCGGTCGACGAACTTTCTGAGCTCGTTTATGCCAAGCAGCGGCTGGCGCGCGTCCGCTGGGTTCTTGCCGTTCCCGAAGATTCCGCCATGCGGGACGTGAAAGATCTTGAAGGAAAAACCATCGCGACGGAAGTTGTGCAAATCACGGAGAAATATTTGGCGCGGCATGGCGTGAAAGCGCGCGTTGAGTTTTCCTGGGGCGCCACCGAGGTAAAAGTCCCTCAGCTTGCGGATGCGATTGTCGAGGTCACGGAAACTGGCTCGTCTTTGCGCGCCAATCGTCTTCGCATCGTGGATACCGTCCTCGAATCCGCCACGGTTTTTATCATGAACCGGTTTGCCGCAACGGAACCGTGGAAGCGCGAAAAAGCGGAGAACTTGATCCTCATGCTGCAAGGTGCGATCGCTGCTGCCAGCAAGGTCGGGTTGCTGCTCAATGTTCACCGCGATGATCTGGCTGCCGTGCTTGGCGTTTTACCGGCGCTTAAGAAACCGACCATTTCAGCGCTCAGCGATCCCGATTGGGTGGCCATCAATACCATCGTCGATGAAGCGGTGGTGCGGCAAATTCTGCCGAAACTGAAAGCCGCCAAGGCTCAAGGCATCGTCGAATATCCCCTGAATAAGATCGTGCTCTGATGCGCATCCTGAAACTCACCTCCGCCGTCGAAAGAAGTCTTCTCCGCGCCCGAATTGAGCGCGACCGGGATGCGGAGCGTATCGCTGCGCGCATCATCGCCGATGTCAGCAAACGCGGCGATGCTGCGCTCTTCGCTTACACCAAACAATTCGATAGCACCGACCTGCTCCGCGAAGGTGTTTGGGTCACGCCGCAGGAAATGCGCGCCGCTCGCTCCAGAGTGAGCCCTGATTTTCTCCGGGCGATTCCGCAAGCCGCTCGCAACATCCGCCGCGTCGCAGAAAAACAGCTGCCGCGCGCGTGGGCAGTTGAAGTCGAGCCCGGCGTAAGAATCAGCCAGCGCGTTTCGCCGATCGAATCCGTCGGATGTTACATTCCCGGCGGCAATTTCGCGCTTGTCTCCACTTTATTAATGACCGTCGTCCCCGCGCGTGCCGCTGGCATTGAGAAGATCGTGGTCGTTTGCCCGCATCCCAATGACGCGCTGCTCGCGGCCGCGCACTTCCTCGGCATTTCGAGAATTGCCCGCATCGGCGGCGCTCAGGCCATCGCAGCGCTCGCTTATGGGACAAAATCCGTTCCGCGCGTCGAAAAAATCTGCGGCCCTGGCAATCGGTTTGTCACCGCGGCTAAGCAGCTCGTCAGCAGCGATTGCGCCATTGATCTTCCAGCAGGCCCCACGGAAGCCATCGTTCTCGCGGCGAAAGGCAATCCGAAATGGATTGCCGCCGATCTCCTCGCCCAAGCCGAACACGCGCCGGATGCGGGCAGTTTTCTGGTAACGACATCGATGAAGCTCGCTCGTTCTGTTCAAGAAGAAGTTCAATCGCAGCTGTCGCACCTTCCGACAAACAATCCGGCGCAGCAATCCATGCGCAAGACCGGCGCGATCTTGCTCGCGCCGTCTCTCCAAGCCGCTTGCGTCTTTTGCAACCGCTTTGCGCCCGAACATCTCAGCCTTCCGGATGATCCCGCCGCGCTGATCGAGAAAATCACTGCCGCAGGAACAATCTTTCTCGGCCCCTGGGGCGCGCAGCCTCTCGGCGATTACGTCTCCGGCAGCAATCACGTCCTCCCGACCGGCGGCTGGGCACGCAAGCGCGGCGGTCTCTCTGCCGCAGACTTCGTGAAATGCATCAGCATGCAGACCATCTCGAATAAGGGCTTTCTGCGTCTCGCGGATGCCGCCGAATCTCTGGCAGAATCCGAGGGTCTGCTCGCGCATCGCAACGCCGTGAGGATCCGCCGATGAAGGCACAACTCCCAACGCGCCAAGCCATCCTCGACCGCCGCACCTACGAACCGCCCGGCGAGGGCCGCGCAGACAAATTGCGGCTCGACTTCAACGAAAATACCGCCGGCTGCTCGCCTGCCGTCCAGCGTGCATTGGGCAAGCTGACGCCGAAGCTTCTCTCGATGTATCCCGAGTATGAGCGCGGCACGCGCCGCCTTGCGCGTCATTTTCACGTGGCGCCCGAAGAGCTTCTGCTCACCAACGGCGGTGATGACGCTCTGCGTCTCTTCTTCGACGCCTTCGTCGATGCGGGGAGCAGCGTAGTCATCTGCGAGCCTACTTTTCCGATGTACCGCTATTGGGGAGAAGTTGCGGGCGCGAAAATCGAAGTCCAGCGTTACGGATCTGGCATGGAATTTCCGCTCGAAGGTGTACTTCAGGCACTGGCCTCGCGTCCGCGCGTCGTATTTATCTGCAACCCCAACAATCCCACCGGCACGTTGCTGCAAACAAGTGTGATCGAAACAGTTTTGAAAGCCGCGACCCACACGGCCGTCGTCCTCGACGAAGCCTACGCCGAATTTTCCGGCGTCACCGTCGTGCCGTGGATCAACCAGTATCCGCAACTCTTCGTCGCGCGAACTTTTTCCAAAGCCGCGGGGCTCGCGGGACTTCGCCTCGGAGCTCTCATCGCCTGCGCGGAATCGCTTGCTGTCCTTCGCCGTGCCACGGCTCCTTTCCCGGTGAACGTAGCCGCGCTGGCCGCCGCAGAAGCGGCCGTTGGCGATTCACGAACGATGAAGCTTTATGTGAAGAACATCCTACGCACACGTGGCTGGTTCGAAAAAGAACTCCACAAACTCAGTGTAAAGACCCATCCGAGCGCCGGCAATTTTCTTCTGGCCGATTTCGGTCCGGGCGGATCTGAACTGTGCGCGCAACTGCTGAAAAAGGGTGTCCTGCTGCGGGATCGCGCGAAAGATATTAGTCCTGGCCTGGTGCGCGTCAGCATTGGCACACAAAAAGAAATGGAACGCTTGCTGAAACTCATCAAGCGTCACAGGTAAGGTGCGCATGCCGCGATCAGCCGCAATCCATCGCAAAACGAACGAGACCGACATTCGGCTGAAACTGAATCTCGACGGCCGTGGAAAGTCTCGCGTGTCCACTGGCATTCGTTTTTTCGATCACATGCTCGATCTTGTGGCGCGGCACGGCGCTTTCGATTTAGAGATTGCTGCGAAAGGCGATCTGGACGTCGATCAACATCACACTGTCGAGGATGTCGGTATCGCCCTTGGTGAAGCTGTTTTGAAGGCTCTCGGGTCAAAACGTGGCATCCTGCGGGCGGGCTACTTCCTGATGCCGATGGACGAGACTCTTGCCGCCGCTGCCGTAGATCTGAGCGGCCGGCCTTATTGCGTCGTTAAAGCTAATATTTCCGCAAAGCGCGTCGGCGATTTTCAGACCGAGCTGGCGGAGGATTTTTTTCAGGGTTTCGCGCAAGCGGCGCGCGCCAATGTTCATCTGCGCGCGCTCTACGGACGCTCGTCACATCATCAAATCGAAGCTATGTTCAAAGCTTTTGCGCGCGCGCTTCGTTTTGCAGTCTCGCGGGATAAGAGACTGCGAAGCGTGCTGCCCAGCACGAAAGGCCTACTATGAACGTCACGCTTATCGATTATGGAGCAGGCAACGTCACGAGCGTCGAGCGCGCGCTGCTGCGTCTCGGCGCCGCAAGCCAGCGCTCCACGTCGCCGGAGGGTATTGCAAAAGCCGAAGCGTTGCTCCTTCCAGGTGTCGGCCACTACGCCGCGCTCATTCATGCACTGGACCAGCGTGCTTTGCGCGCACCTTTACTTGATGCTATCCAGCGCGGTGTTCCCTTCCTCGGCGTCTGTCTTGGCCTGCAAGCGCTTTACGAAACCAGCGAGGAAGCTCCCGAACTCGCAGGACTGAAACTGTTCTCAGGTTCCATTCGTTCCCTTCCCGCCACGGTTAAGCTGCCGCACATGGGCTGGAATCAAATCAAGCCCACTCGGCCCTCCCGTCTGCTCGAAGGAATTTCAGCCGAAGCATATTTTTATTTCGCGCACTCCTACGCTGCCACCGGCGCCAACGGAGAAGCTGTCGCCCTCTGCGAGCACGGCGCGAATTTCGCCGCTGTCGTCGAAAAGAAAAATATTTTCGCGGTACAGTTTCACCCGGAAAAGAGTGCGGACTCGGGCGCGCAGCTTCTGCAAAACTTTCTGAGGCTTGCGGCGTGAGCCTCGCGCACCGCATCATTCCGTGCCTCGACACGGACGGCGAGCGCGTTGTCAAAGGCGTGAATTTTGTTGGCTTGCGCGACGCGGGCGATCCCGTTGCTCTGGCTGCTCGCTATAACGCGGAGGGCGCCGACGAACTCGTCGTCCTGGATATTGCCGCGTCGCGCGATCGGCGGCCTACGTTTCTCGAAACAATTCGCCGAGTCGCCGCCGAGCTTGCCATCCCGCTCACCGCAGGCGGCGGTATCCGCTCGCTGGATGATGCACGCTCTGTCGTGCGCGCAGGCGCGGACAAAGTGACGGTCAACACTGCGGCAGTCGAGCGCCCGGAACTCATCTCCGAACTGTCGAGCGAATTTGGCGCGCAGGCTGTTGTCCTGGCGATCGATGCAAAATGGGTGGGCGATCACTGGGACGTTATGGTTCGGGGAGGCCGAGATTCTGCAAACCGCGATGCGCTTGCATGGGCGCAGCAGGGCGTCGAACTCGGTGCTGGCGAAATCTTGCTCACTTCCGTGGACCGTGACGGCACGCAGATCGGTTTCGACACGCCTTTGACCGCAGCTCTTTCGCGCGCGGTATCCGTTCCCGTCATTGCCTCCGGTGGCGCAAAACTCCCCGAACATTTCACGGAGATTTTTTCCGAAGGCGCGGCTGATGCCGCGCTCGCTGCCTCGATTTTCCATAACAGCATGCAATCTATTCGCGAATTGAAGCAATTTCTTGCGGCTCGTAACATCGAGGTTCGCCTGCCGTGCTGATTCCCTGCATCGATCTGCAAGGCGGCCAAGCTGTGCAACTCGTCCACGGCCGCAAACGCGAACTCGCCGTCGCCGACGTTTTCGGCCTGCTCGAAAAATTCAAATCTTACCCTTGGCTGCATCTCATCGACCTCGACGCGGCCATCGGCAGTGGCGACAACAATGCACTCGCCCGTGAACTCTGCATGCAAGCACGCGAGCGCTACAAATTGAAAGTTCGCGTAGGCGGTGGGATTCGCACTGTCGCACGCGCCCAGGAAATTGCCAAGTGGGGCGCGGGCCAAATCATCATCGGCAGCGCGGCATTTCGTGAAGGAAAAATCAACACTCGGTTTTTACATCGACTTGCAAAGAAAATCGCAGCGGCTCGAATCGTCATCGCCCTAGACACTGCGAAAGGCTACATCACCATCAACGGTTGGCGCCGCAAACTCGCGTTGCGCCCGGAAGATGTCATGACGCAACTTCAGCCTTTTTGCAGCGCCTTCCTTTGCACGGACGTGGACCGCGAAGGCACCATGACCGGCGCGAATCTCCATTGGTTTCGCAAACTTCGCGACGCAACCACGCATCCGATCATTGCCGCTGGCGGAATCAAAACTCACGGCGAAATCAAGGCGCTGGAAAAGATCGGGATGGACGCCGCGGTCGGCATGGCGGTCTACAAGAACCGCCTCCGCTGAATTCTGTCTTCTCCTCTGTGTGTCCTCTGCGCCCTCCGCATCCTCCGTGTAAATCTTTTGTTTTTTTCCTCCGCGCGATACCATACCGAGCCATGCGCAAAACAACCGTTCTGTTGTTCGTTCTTCTAACTCTTGTGTGCGCGGCTCGCGCGCAGGAAGCATCAAGCGATTCCCTGCTCTTCACGATCAAGCCGCTCGGCAACAACGTCTTCGCCGCCATCGCGAAACCTAAGAGCTCCGCCGGTTCCAACGCCGGATTCGTGATCGGCGACGACGGTGTCGCGGTCATCGACACGTTTCAGGACGCGGCCGCCGCGAAACAACTGCTCGCCGAAATCCAGAAGCTCACCAAGCTGCCGGTGAAATTCGTCGTAAATACCCACTACCACCTCGACCATGTCACCGGCAACGCCGTCTTCGCGCAAGCCGGCGCGGTCATCATCGCTCACAAGAACGTGCGCACGTGGATTCACACGGAAAATCTGAAATTCTTCGGGGCTGGCATTAAGCCCGAGCAAAAGGCGTGGGTCGATGGGCTCCTCGCGCCCAACCTCGTTTACGATTCGGCGCTCGAAATCTTTCTCGGCTCGCGCCGTGTAGTGGTTCGCTACTTCCTGGGCCACACAGGTGGCGATTCCGTCGTGAGCGTGCCCGATGCAAACGTTTATTTTTGCGGCGATCTCTTTTGGAGGAAAACGCTGCCTAATCTGATCGATGGCACGACGGACAAGTGGGCCGAGAGCGATGCGAAGCTTGCCGCGGAAGGCCCGAAAGCCGCGTTTGTCTCTGGTCACGGCGACGTCGGCACCGCCGAAGACGTGCTGGAGTTCAAGGGGTATCTCGACCAGCTGCGCGCCATGGTCAGTGGAGCCATCAAGAATGGCCTTGCCGGTGATGCGCTCACCAACAGCGTGCTTCCGCAGCTTCAGGAGAAGTACGGCAGCTGGGATTTCTTCGATCACTTTGCCAAACGCAACATCGCCGATACGGAGAAGGAACTGCGCGGCGAGAAAAAGATCCCGCAGCCTGCAGCGCAATAGCCGAGCCACTTCTCACGATAAAATTTGTTCTGTGAATGTAGATGCTTCGCAACCCTTTTCGAGGGGCTATCGAAGGTACGCGTCGGTGATGTACTGCTGCACCATGCGTTGCGTGTTGAAGAAGGAGCCGTTTATGGCGATGGCGTGCTGCATGATTTGGATGTAAAGGCGCGGCTCTTTGTAAAACATCGGCAGAATAATGTTTTCCAGCTTCCAATAAAGCGACTCAGCTTCCTTGCTGTTGTCCGTGGCGATGTCGGTCGTGTCCATGGAGCGCCGCGGCTCGCCAATCGACCATCCGGTCACGCCCTCGATGTGGCCTTCCACCCACCAGCCGTCGAGAATGCTCAAGCTCGGAACGCCGTTGAGCGCGGATTTCATGCCGCTCGTGCCGGAAGCTTCCAGGGGAAATTGCGGGGTGTTGAGCCAAAGATCGACACCGGAAGTCATCTTGCCGCCGAGGTCGAGATTGTATTCGTCGAGAAACACCACTGGAACGGCTTTCCGCAGCGCTTTCTTCGCGTGGAAAACGCGCCGGATAATGTCTTTGCCGCCGCCGTCGTTGGGATGCGCTTTGCCTGCGTAGATGATTTGGAACTGGCCCGCGTTTTTGGCGATCTGGCGTAGGCGGTCCAAATCAGAAAGAATCAGATCTGCGCGTTTGTAGCCTGTGGCGCGCCGCGCAAAACCGATCGTAAAAACTTCTTCGTCGAGGCTGAGACCAGTTTTTTCGCGCACGGCTTCGAGAAGTTCGTGCTTGGCAATAAGATGTGCCGACCAGACCTCCTCGGGAGGAAGCCCAAGCGCGCTGCGAAGACTGTAATTGTCTTCGCGCCACTGCGCGATCTGGCGGTCAAAAAGTTGCTGAAACGGAGGCGAAGTCCACGTCCCGGCGTGAACGCCGTTGGTGATGGCTTCGATCGGAACTTCCGGAAACATCTGGCGCGAAGTGACGCCGTGCTGCTTCGCGACACCGTTGACGTACGTGCTGAGGCTCAGCGCCAGGTACGTCATATTCAGATGCGCGCCTTTTGCCGCCGCTTCCTGCAAATCCGGGTAGTTCTGCTCGGTTTGCAACGAGCGCTTCACGAGCTCGGCCACGGAAGCGTCCTTGAGATCGAAAAATTTGCTTTGCTGCGGAAAAACGCGCGTGAGGTATTCGATTGGAAAGCGGTCATGGCCAGCAGGCACCGGAGTGTGCGTGGTGAACATGCACTTGGCGCGAACTTTTTCGATGTCTTCGCCATTGATGGCAGTACGCCCCGCGTTTACGGCTTCCTCGCCGAGCAATTCCAGGGAGAGCAGCGCGGCATGGCCCTCATTCATGTGATAGCGCGTGAGATCTTCGTATCCGAGTGCGCGAAGCATGCGCACACCGCCCACTCCAAGCAAAACCTCTTGGCACAGCCGGTAGTACGAATCGCCGCCATAAAGTCCGCCAGTGAGGTTGCGGTCCCATTCTGCGTTGGAAGGGAGATCAGCGTCGAGAAAATAGACCGGCACTTCAAAGCCGCGCACACCCTTAACGTCATAGCGCCAGCAGCGCAGCGCGACGCGGCGATTTTCAAGAGGCACACTAACGCGCGCGGTCTCTTCTTTTAGGAAATCCTCGACTTTCCAAACAACCGGCTCTTCGGTCTGTGAGCCGTCTTCGGAAAGATGCTGAGAAAAGTAGCCCCTGCGGTAGAGGAGAGATACGGCCACCATGGGCAAGCGCAGATCCGCGGCGGCGCGGATGGTGTCTCCCGCGAGAACTCCCAAGCCGCCGCTGTAGCTCGGCATGGCGTTCTCCAGCGCAATCTCCATGGAAAAGTAGGCGACAAAACGCTTAACTGAATTCGCGTGCGTGGACATCTCTCTCGCTTCTCCGCTGGGCGCCGCTACGGCAGACCTGCGGGGAAAATGGGCAACGACTGACCTTTAATTGTCGAGGAAACGCCGCGCTCAATCAAGCAAGTAGAAAAGATTGGTTGCCATGTGTTGGTTCAGCATGGCTAGAAGTCGCTCAGCGACTGGATAGGAAAAGACAGGCAGAAATGCCTGGCCCACAGATCCTCGTCAATTCACCTTGGCGGTCGCCGGCTGGGCCTGCGGCGTCGGCCGAGTGAGCAGATCGACGTACTCCTTATAAAACTTTTCCTTATCAAGATCCTTCTGGACATCGACGAGGACTTCGCCCATTCCGGGCTGATGGCCGGGAGCCCAGGCCAGCGTATCGCCGTAGGAGGCCCCATGATCGACTTCCACATCGATATAGAGCTTTTGCCACTTAGTGATGAAACTCGGGTCGAGCCATGCCACGGCGGCGAGCTCATCCCACAGATAATTCGCTTCCGCATATTTCGCGACGTATTGCGCGGCGGGAGTTGGGCTCTTGGAAACCTGTTCGATCAAACTCTTCTCCATCCGCGTCTTGACTGAAATATCCACGGTGGTGAGCACCATACGCGGCCAATGGGCATGGAGCACAGCGTGAGAAGCTTCTGGATCCATCCAGAAATTGAATTCGCGCTGCGGGCTGAGGTTGAATTCCGGATCGTCGGTCTGCGGATTGATACTCCCGCCCATAACGATCAACTCCTTCGCAAGCTCCGAGAACTGCGGGTCAAGAGCGATGGCGAGCGCGAGGTCGGTCATCGGTCCGGCAGCGTAGATAGTGACTTCATGCGGATACTGATGAACCATGCGGACCATAAAATGAGCGGCGTCTTCTGTCGAAGCCTTGATGGTGGGAGCGCCCTCAGGCATGGGAGGAATTTCGTAGGGACCGTGGACAGGATGGCGGCCCGCGAAATTCCAAGCGCCCTGATAAATGATCTTGCCGTAAAACGTTTCCCACTTGGCGATGTACTCCTTGGAATTGACCAGGGGAAAAGCCGCGCCGGGAACAACCGGAATGTCCGTCCGGCCAATGATTTCGAGCAGGCGCAGAGTATGCTGTACCTCTTCGTCACGCCAAGCGTCGCCCGTCAAGACAGTAATTCCCAGAACATCGGTCTCCGGCGAATTGATCAGCGTGAGGATAGCCTGCATGTCCGTGCCGCCGGGACCGGCGGCGTCCTGATCGATGATGATTTTGCGCTTCGCCTGCGCATGCAGCGGTAAAGCGACGAGCCCTGCGAAGGATAGAAGCAGCGCAATTGAGCGCATTCGTGACATAAAGATGTTCCCTTCCAGCGTGGTGTGAAATCCATCGATGAAGTAGACAAAGGATGATAGACCAAGCCCTCAGGCCCAGCCAGACTATCCTCCAAACACAACCGGCCCACCAAACTTGCGATGGGCCGGTCGAAACGAAATATAGAGTGCCGATCGTCCAGCGCGGTCTAGAACGTTAGTTTGAGGCCGAGCTGCACGAGCCGCGGGTTGTTAACGGTGGAGTTGACCGCACCAAAACCGCTTCCGTTTATATCGCTGAGTGGCTGACCGAACTGTGCGTGGTTGAAGAGGTTGAAGAATTCCGCCCGGAAATTCAAACCCATATTTTCCCAAGGCAGTTTGAACTGTTTGATCACGGAGAAGTCGGTATTGACGAAATCCGGACCGTAGACGGGAACACGACTAGCATCGCCGAGTTCATCCTGTGCGGCGTGCACAAAGCATGCCGGGTTAATGTACTGGGTCTTGGTCTGGTTCGCGTAGGGGTTGCAACCAGCAACCTGGTCGGGGCGGTTGAAGTTATTGCCATTGCCGCCGGTGTTAAAGGCGACGCCAGAGGAGCCAGGCCCGCTAAAATTCCCGTTAGCGCTGTCAATCAAGGGGAAGGCGAAGCCGGAAGTGATTTTTTCGATCAGAGTTAGCTGCCAGCCGCCCAGCAGCGAATTCGTCACGTTGCTCCAGTCGGAGCCGAATTTCTTGCCTTTGCCAAACGGCAAATCATAGATGACGCTAGCAGTGAAGTTGTTGTGAAGATCGAGTTGAGACGGGGCCCAATCCAGCGTCTGCCAATTCGGCAGCGGAAAGTACGGCGCGCTCAGCAATGATCCGAGGCCGTCGCTAAGGCCATTGTCGTAAGTATGTGAATACGTGTAGGCGATCAGCGCATAAACGCCGTAACGGGAACTCTTGGTCTCGGCCTTCACTTGCAAGGAGTTATAAGTGGTTTTGCCCAGATCCCCGAATTCCAGAATGGCGTTGCCGGTAAGCGGAGTGTAGGGCGATTTGAAAGGAGCCCCGCCAGCGGCGCAGCCGAGGGTGTAGCCACTAATCGTGCCGCAACCTGCAGGGCCATTCGTGTCGATGGCGTTACCGGCGACCAGGATGTGGTTGCCACGCGAACCAGCATAGCCAGCCGTGAGGACGATGTTGCCGGGCAACTGGCGCTCGATGTTGGCATTGTACTGCACCACCTCTCCCTGCCGGAAGTCCCGCGGTTGGAAGAAATATGTCCCGGTAAATGTGGACACAGTCGGAGGAGTGTTAAAAATTGGAAATCCATTAGAGATGCTTAAGACGGTGCCGCCCGGGCCACAGGCCGGGGTATTACCGGATGGGGTGGACATTGGGCATCCCCCGAACTGGAATATGTCGCCCTCGGCGAAAAACGGAGGGTTCTGCCATAGGCCCTGCGCGCCCTGGCTCCAGGCCGAGTCGTGATAGATCGAAAAGCCGCCGCGGACCACCGTCTTGTCGCTGCCAAGAACCTTCCAGGCCGCGCCAATGCGCGGTTCAAGAGCCTGCCAATTCATGTAGATGCCAGCCGACCCGCCTATGCCACCCTGATTGGCGACGAGAAGTTGGCCCGTGGCGGCATTCGCGCCCGTGGCAATACTAGGAGGAATGAAATCGGCCATGCGCCCGGCGGCCTCGGTAATAGGTGTGCTCAAATCCCACGCCAAGCCCAGATTGAGGGTAAGGTCTTTCGTGACTCTCCAATCGTCTTGAACGTAGGGACGGAAGATTTTCCAGCGGCGGCCGGTGACCGGGCCGTTGAAAGTCTGATCATGTTCGGAGATGCTCACAAAGCCCAAGGAAAGATCGGCTTCGGGATTACCAGAGAATGCGCCGAGGGGAATCCAGAAACCATCCTGGAAGGCTTCGGTGCCGACGTTCATCTGATTGGCGCGGACGTCAATTCCGACTCTGAACTCGTGCTTGCCGCGAATCAAGTCGAGGGAATCAGCAAACGTAAAGATATTGGTTCCACCCTGGAATGGGGTGTAGCCGCGATCGCCGAGGGACCATAAGCCGCCGTTGAACAACACCGAAACCAAGCCGCAGCTATAAGCTTCCGGGGTACACGTCGCGCTCCCGGGCGTGCCGGTGCAGCCGAGGTTGGCACCGGGAATGCCGATGCCGGCGAGGTTGGCAGAACTGCAAGAGCCCGTGCCCTGAGAAGTGATGTAGTCGAAGATGCGGTTGTAACCAAAACTGGCCGTGTTCACCGTAGTAGGCGAAAAGACGTGTGTTTCTCCGATGGCCACATTGCGTGCGTGATTGATGATGCCCTGGTTGCTGCCGAAGGCGCTGGCCTCAGCAAATCCGCCGGCAAAGCCGCCAGGAACGTAGGAGTCCGCGTCGTCGTAGCTAAAGCGGCCGAAAATGGTGTCGTTGGCCGTCAAGTTGTGGTCCAGCCGGACGTCAAACTTCGTTTCATAGAGGCTGCGGACCGGCTGGCTTACGAAATTGAACGACGGATTGGGATTATTAATGTTGTTAAAGTTCGGCAAGGGATACAAATTCACCAAGGCCGCGCCGAGGGGGTTAATCAAAGCGGCTGGTATCTTGGCGCAGGCAACGCCGGGAACCTGGCTGCCGTCCGGGTTGACGGCGGTGGGCAGACCGCTGGAACTGCCTGTGCACTGAAAAGGGGTACCGCCCGTATAAGGGTTGGTGATGGAAGTGGGGGAAGCCGGATTCCCGAAGAGGTCGTTGCTGAAATCCGCGTAGGGCTGCGCCGCGCTCGTGTGCATCGCAGCGGTGGGCACTAACCCAGTAAAAGCGATGGCGTGAAGCTGGTCCTTCTGCTCGCCATCGAGGAAGAAGAAAGTTTTGTTCTTGCGAATCGGGCCGCCGATGGAACCGCCGAATTGGTTCAGATTGAACTTTTCTGGCGTGGTGGCGAAGAAGCTCTTGGCATCGAGCGAGGTGTTGCGGAGGAACTCGAACAGCGACCCGTGGAAGTCGTTGGAGCCGGACTTAGTTGTGACCAGTACTGTGGGTCCAGCGCGCGTGCCGTATTGGGCGGAGTAGTTGTAGGTCAAGACTTTGAATTCCTGAATATCGTCAATCGAAGAAAAAGTCCCGATACCGCCGGCCGTCAATTCGTTGTTGTCTACGCCATCCAGAATCCAATCGGTGCTGTTGGGACGCGAGCCGCCGACGGATAGCGAGAAGGAGCCGCGCGCGGCGACTTCACTGCTTGCGCCTGAGGTGAAAAAACTATTGGGATTCGTCTCTGCCGTTGCTCCGGGCGTGAGTGTGGCGAGCTGGACGAAGTCGCGTCCGTTTAGAGGAAGCTGTGCGACCTCCTGCGCCGTGATGACCTGGCCGAGGGACGGATTGGTAGTCTCCACCGCGACAGCGGACGCGCTGACCTCCACTGTCGAGGCGACAGTGGACGGCGCTAGCGAAAAGTTCAATTCGCGTGCTTCATCAACCTGCAGACGCAGATCCTTGTTTTCGGAGGTCTGAAAACCCTGAAATTCGACACGCAATGTGTAGGTCGAGACTGGCAGCAAAGGGATGAGGTAGTGGCCGACTTCATCCGTCTTAGCCTGACGAGCAACGCCTGTCCCCTGCGAGGTAGCCGTGACCGTGGCGCCCGCAATAGCTGAGCCGGATTTATCCGTGACAGTGCCCGAGAAACTTCCCGTCGCCTGTCCGTACAAAACGGGCGAGACGCAAAGCACCAGCGTACAGACCAAAAACAGAAAAAGTATGCGAGACCTCATAAGTAACACCCCTTTCGAAAACCCCGTTTAAGACGATTGCGTCTGCGCAGCCTCAGCTCAGATTTGCTATCTCGCTTGGGACCAAGAAAAGTTCCGCCAGCTATTGGTTGCAAATACTGTGCAGGGCCACAACGCTTGGATGAAGTAGAAATCCGATGCAGGGTCGTGATGCATACTGCGGAAACAATCTCCCCGTAAAACCGCGAATGTGAACAATCGTTAACAATCTCAAGAACTCCCCCATTCGCACCGTTGGTCGTAGGCTAGCGTTCGGCTGCGAGAAGTGTCAAGACAAAAGTAAGGTTTGCAAACGGTTTAGGTGGAAGATTCTTCGAAGGTTTTTTCGTTTTGCAATGAATTCAAATTTTTGATGAATCAAGCTGCGGACAATCCATCAGTGACGCCATTCCGGGAAAAATCGGCGGCGCCAAAACGGGAATGGCCTGGATGTCGGCTATAATCACCCACCGTGTCGGCGAAAAACATTTTGGATGGCGTGCGCGCCATCGAATTAAGCGAGGCGCTTGCAGGTCCTTACTGTGCAATGCTGCTCGGGGATCTTGGGGCAGACATCATTAAAATCGAGCGGCCAGGTGTGGGCGACCAGTCGCGCGGCTGGGGACCTCCTTTCGTGGGCAGCGAATCGACGTATTTTCTGGGCGCTAACAGGAACAAGAAATCGGTGGCATTGAATTACGATCATCCCCGTGGAGCAGAGGCGCTGCGGAAACTGATCGCTGCTTCTGATATTTTCATTTGCAATCAGCCGTCTCTGACTTCTCTGAAGAAGCGCGGCATCGATGCGGAGACGCAGTGCGAGAAGCATCCCCGGCTCATCTACTGCAGCATAACTGGCTACGGCTTCACAGGCCCGAAAGCGGGCCGGCCGGGCTATGACATCCTCGCGCAAGCCGAAGCTGGTGTGATGAGCTTCACCGGCGAGCCTGACGGCGGCCCGATGCGTTATCCGATTGCCATTGCGGACATGACTTGCGGCATGTACTCGGCCATGGGCATTTTGGCTGCGCTTTATTCGCGTGAAAAAACAGGCCGTGGACAATTTTTGGATATGGCGCTGCTCGATTCGCAATTGACCTGGCTGGCGAATGTCGGGAGCGGCTATTTGAACGCGAAGGCATCACCGAAACGCTGGGGCAACGCACATCCAAGCATCGTGCCGTACGAAGTATTTCGCGGCGCAGACGGCCGAAGCTTTGTTCTAGGCGTGGGAACGGAGACGCTCTGGAAGAAATTTCTCCGCTTGATGGGAATCGAGAACAGCGCCGGGCAAGACGAGCGCTTCCGAACCAACGCGCTGCGAACGAAAAATCGCGCCGAGCTGATTCCGCTGCTACAAAAAATGTTTGATGGCCAGCCAGCGAGCGCGTGGCTTGAACAACTGGGCGCCGCGCAGATTCCCGCAGCTCCCATCAACACAGCAGAAGACGCCGTGAACGACCAGCAAACGCTGGCGCGCCGAATGATTGTCCAACTCGATCATCCCGCGCTTGGCGTGGCCCGCAGCATCGGCAATCCCATCAAATTTTCCGAGACTCCAGTGAGCTACCGTCTCCCGCCGCCCCTCCTCGGGGAACACACAGGCGAGATTTTGCAATCCCTCGGCTATTCCGAAGAAGAAGCGCGCGATATGTCAGCCGTAACGAACTGACGAAGTATTCTTCATGGCCGCATGGGCCACAAGCACGCAAGCGGCGGGTACCGCACGTTCAGCTAGAACAATGAAGGACGCGCCGATCCGCCCAGAAGACTGTTGTTCACGTTGGCGATGGTATGCGTGCCCTCGCTGCCGCTCCACGAAAAGAGCAGGTACACCTGCGGGAAGCCTCCTGCGCGAAGGGTTAGGCCAGTCGAAAAGCTATGCAGCCACGGGCTGGAGCTAAGCTCGCCTGCCGTTAACGCAACTTTGCCCTCGTCCGCCATAAGAGCAAAACCCAGCGGCCCATAGATGGAATGATCAAAACTTTCACGCAGCAACATCACGTTGGGCGCGCGAAAGCGATAGTCTTGATAGCTAGGAAGCGCGGTATTGCCGTTGATATCGCCGCCGCCAAGAGTTGGTTGAAAGTAAAAAGGAACGACGTGCCCCTGCGACGTGAAGGAGTCTGAGAAGAGGAACCGAAAACTAATACTGCCTTCGCGATTGCGGGTCACTCGGGGGCAAGGATGCTCCTGCCGCTCCTTCTTGTCTTCCGCAGGTTCGCCTTGGGTCATCGCTGACTGATATGATGCGCCAGATGTGCAATCATCGGGTCCGTTTCCAGGAACCGGATAGAGCGTTCGCGTCTTGCTGTAGAGAGCAAATTGATGCGACAAATCAGCGTTAAATCGCTGAAACGAGAATTGGGAATCGCCTGGCGCGAAAAATTCCTGAAAGTTCAGAAAATAGTTGAATCGCAAATTCACCTTTGAAATAGCCGGCTGCAAGCGCACACCTTCGCTCATTTGAACGAATCCCGGCTGGAAGGTCAGACCGGGAGCTGTTGCTTCCGTATAGAGCTGACCAATAGAAGGACTTGGCTGTCCTGTGCTCGCGAATATATCGACAAACCTTCCGTTGAGCTCACCGTAAAGAGAAAGATGCAGCGGTTCAAAAACCGGCCACCAGACGTTAATGCCCGGAATGCTTTCGCGCATTCCGAAGAAAGACCGGCCAGCCAAAGTTGTGGAAGGTCCCAGCCCGAAATAATCGATCTTGTTCAGCGAAATCGTCTGCGCATACACATGGAATTCTGGCCTTTCGAGCGAGGGTGGCGGCTGTTTGTGGTTCGGGTCGGGTCTTCCTTTGGTGGTTGTTTCTTTCCTTGGCTTAGTAAATATAGCTGTCATGTACACACCGGCGCGCCACGAACCATTGATAGAACCGACGGCGTCCGCATTCCAACTGAGTCGCCAGTCGTCGTTTGGTGTGTAGTGCGTGACGAAGGCGATGCCAGCGCCGAATCCGTTCTCAGGAGCAATGCTTCCGGCGGCGATATGAAGGGGGTGGTCGGTGAACAGTAGTTCGCCGCAACTTGGAATCGAGGAAAGAGAGAAGGTTCCGCAACTTTGGCTGAATCGCTCGCCTTCGCCGCGAAAATCCGCACCCAGTTTGGTTTCGTCCTGGGCCCTAGCCGATGCCGATGCCGCGAGAAGCATTAAAAGGAATAATCTGAGTCTCACAAGCCCTCCCTTACTTTTTCAACCGCTTGGGGCCCTGCGGATGCAGGTAGGCCATAACTCTTTTGGTGTAAGCGCTGACATCCCCCTCGGTTTTGATAGAGGCGGGGTCAATCACTAGCAGCTCGACGATCTCCTGCAAATGCTTGAGGAGTGCATGGCGCAAGTGCACGGTCTGCGATTGTAAAAGCTTTCCGGCCGGCCGATTTTTGTCGAAAGCGTTCGATACCGGCTTTGGAATTAGAACAATTTTCGAAGTTCTGACCATCTCGAGCACCTCTACTTGAAGTTGAAATCCGGGCAGTCATTGTCCGGTTGCTTTTGATCAGTAAGGAAATCGAGAAAAGTGTCCGCAGATTTTTCGCGTGGCGATGCGTTTAGAAAAGCTTGGCGAGTGGCATCGTCCTTGATCGTAGCGGGATCAAAGGTCTTCAGAATAAATTTCATTATCGTTGCCGGAATCGATGCGTGTTCGAACGTTCGACCGCCTGCCGCCGGTCCAGGGATCACCGTGCCTTTGGGGACCCACGGAGAGACCAGGACCGCAGGAACACGGACGCCGAGTCTATCGAACCCAAAAGGTGCTCCAGTGCCTGTGTCCTGAGCGGAAGCAGAGAACGCGTCCGCCGTACAGCTCGGGGGGAAAACGTGGTCGTAAATGCCCCCATGCTCGTCATACACGATGAGGAGGGCGGTGCTGTTCCAAAGATCGGGATTGTCAAATATCGCCTCGTAGACCTGCGACATAAAAATCTCGCCCTGCTGGATGTTGTGATCGGGGTGCTGATCCGAGGCGATTTCCGCTCCGCCATCTCCGTCGTGGTCGTTGTAGTTGGGCTCCACGAAGCTGTAGTCCGGTAGGTTGCCGGACTTGCAATCGTCAAGGAACTGATCGAACGTACCGAAAATCTGGGACTGGTTCTTAAGGAGATTGACAATCTCCATGGTCGAACTCGGCCCATCGTAGTAGTAAATCTTAGCCGTGCGGTTGGCCATCAGCACGCGCTCGTAAATACTCTTGTATGGCCCCTTCCACTCAAAAATGTCCATCCCAACCTGGCCGAAGGAAGTCCCATAGTGTGCGAACGCACGGTTGCAGATCGTGGGGCCAGGAATCGAGGAAAACCAGCCGTTGAAGACAGCGAACTGCTGGGCTAGACCTGTGAGTACAGGTAGCTTTTCCGGCGGGAAGTAATACATGATCTTGTGGGATTGATCGACGTTCTTCTGCTGCTGATAATAGCTCTGGATGAATCCTTCCATGTTGACGGCGCGCCCCGGCCCGGGCGGTACACCGCCAAAGATTTGAACATCTACGCCGGGAAAATGGTGATCGGGATCGGGATCGAGCTGGCCCTGAAAATCCGCGCTTGGCTGGACCTTGATCGGTTCGTTGGTGGTGTCGAGGTTGAATTCGGCGCCGGTGAGCCCGTCGATCCGTGGGTCCTTTGCCTTTAGCGCGCCCAGCATGTGGTCGAACGAACGATTCTCCATCATCAGCACAACAATGTGTTTCAGGTTGTCCAACCCGGCGGACATACACACCCCCCATATTTTTCTGAGAATTGGCTGGTTCTCTGCAGGTAGTGCATCCAATCCGCGAAACGTTTCATCGCCCGGACGCACTAATTGCCAAGCAGCATAGTCCCCATGGCTCTCAAGTCAAAGCGGGATTTCTGGCGAACAGGGAGGTGTGAATGTTCGGATCGCAAGTCCTCGAAGTCGTGATCGGCGTCACTTTGATCTATCTCGTGCTCAGCATCGGCTGTTCCGGCGTCAAAGAAGTCATCGCCGCGATTTTCTCTCTCCGCGCCAGCACGCTCGAAAAAGGCGTCCGCAACATGCTCAAGAACGGCCCAAACGATTACACCGCCAAGCTTTTCGCGCATCCGCTCATCACCGGCACCGCGCCCGAAGGACAAAAGCCTTCCTACATCTCCGCGCGCATGTTTTCCGCAGCCTTATTCGACATCGTAGCTCCTGCGGACAACTCCCAGCCCCGCACCATTCAATCCTTGCGAGCCGGCGTTGCGCAAATTCCCGACGCCAAGCTTCGCTCCACGCTGCTCAACATGATCGACACCTCGGGCACCGACGTGGAAACAGCACGCCTCAAGGTCGAGCACTGGTTCGACGACACCATGGCCCGCGTTAGCGGCTGGTATAAGCGCATGGCGCAAAAAATCATCTTCGTGCTCGGGCTGCTTCTATGCGCGGCGATCAACGGCGACACACTCATGATCGTCAAGGAATTGTGGAGCGACCAGGCGCTTAGCAGCGCAGTGGTTGCGGAAGCCGCGAAAAAGGTTCAATCTACGACTCCAGCCGATTACCTCAACGCAGAGGGTTCTCTACAACAAGTCGCCGGAGAAATTCGCGATGTAAATACGCCCCCCATCGGATGGGTGCGGGACGAGCATGACATCCGGGCGTTGCCCAACAGTTTCGGCGCGGGAGCTTTGAAAGTGCTCGGTATTCTGCTCACTTCCTTTGCCATTGTCCTGGGCGCGCCCTTCTGGTTCGACATGCTCAACAACCTCATCAATTTGCGTTCCTCCGGGAACCCACCGCCAGTGCGCGGATTAGAGACTTCCAGCAAATAACAGCGAGTATGAAAGCTACATAACACTTAAAAGAACCCAGAGAATCGAAAAATAGAAAGGAGCCACACATCATGAACGCAGGACAAAAACAGACCAAGCTAGCAGGCAGCACAAAACATCGTCTGCCCAATGCCGAAGTCGTCGGAGAAGTGCCAAGCGCGGAATTTCGCGTCACGATCACCGTGCGCCGCCGCAACGAGCTTCCCTCCATCGAAGCCCAAAGCAAACTAAAGCCCGGCGAGCGCACCTACCTGACACGCGAAGAACATGCCGAACGGCACGGAGCCGATCCCGCCGACATCGCGAAAGTGGAAGCCTTCGCGAGAGAAAATGGTTTGCGCGTCACCGACACAAACGCCGCCCAGCGCACCGTCACGCTCTCCGGCACAGCTCCGGCTTACAGCAAAGCCTTCGGCGTCGACCTCAAAATGTACAAGGCCGGCGAGGTAGCCTATCGCGGCAGAGAAGGCGACATCCTCATTCCAGAAAATCTGCAAGGCATCGTGACCAGTGTCACGGGGCTCGACAACCGCCCTTTCGCTAAGCCGCATTACCGCATCCGACGGGGTACGGCTCGCGCGGCCGGTGTTGGCGCGACGGCTGATCGCTCGACAGCGTCAGCTTCGATCCCTGCCGGATTCACGCCGCCGCAACTCGCAACCCTCTATAATTTTCCGACGAATCTCGACGGAACCGGCCAAACCATCGCCATTCTCGAATTAGGTGGTGGCTTTCATGCAGCGGAGTTAACAACCTACTTTCAGAATCTCGGCATCTCCAAACCTCCTAGCGTCACCGCGGCCACCTATACAAATGGCGGAACGAATAGCCCAGGGACCAACGCGCTCGATCCCAACAATCCCGACGTCGAAGTCATGCTCGATATCGAAGTATCCGGCTCCATCGCGCCCGGGGCAAAAATCGTCGTCTACTTTGCTCCGGATACCAGCGACCAAAGTTTTCTCGGCGTGATGAACGCCATCCTCACCGACACCGTCAACAAACCCAACATCGTTTCGATCAGCTGGGGCGGCCCCGAAGACGAGACCACCGCGCAGTTCCGCAACGAATTCGACCAGTTGCTGCAATCCGCCGCGAGCCTTGGCGTGACGGTCTGTGTCGCTGCCGGCGACAACGGTTCCGCGGACCTGCCCGCCGATGATCCCAACTGGGACGGCAAAGCGCACGTGGACTTCCCCGCCAGCGATCCCTTCGTACTTGCTTGTGGCGGCACACAGGTGACCGCCTCCAGCACCGCCATCACGAAAGAAGTTGTCTGGGATGACGGGAAAAACGACGGCACAGGCGGCGGCGTGAGCCGATTCTTCGCGCTGCCCAGCTATCAACAGAATGCCGGAGTTCCTCCAGCCGCCGATCCCACAGGTCCGGTGATGCGCGGCGTACCGGATGTTGCCGGCGATGCCGCTCCCGCTTCGGGCTATCGAATCATCTGCGATGGAACGAGCTTCCCCGCTCCTTCGCAAGGGATTCCTCCGGTTGGTGGCACCAGCGCCGTCGCGCCTCTTTGGGCCGGCCTGCTGGCGCGCATCAATCAAGGCCTCGGCAAGCCTGTCGGCTTCATCAATCCGCTGCTTTACGCCGCGCCGGAAGACGCCACGTTCCGCGACATCACGCAAGGAAATAATGGCGACTACAAAGCCCGCAAGGGTTGGGACGCCTGCACAGGTCTCGGCACGCCCAATGGACAAAACCTGCTTCAGTCTCTGACGTCCTGACCCGCGGGCATGATTGCCTCGGGGAAACATCAGCAAAAATAAACGCAAGCGGCGCTGACCTGATGCGCTGCTTGCGTTGCTTTTGTATGGATCAAACGGCCGAAGTCTAAGCTTTTGCTCTTATCTGTGCTTTGAGGTCGCGAACGTTGAGGATTTCCATCGCGCGTTGCAGCAGTTGCTCAAATTCGCAGCGCTCGATTCTCGGGCCGGCAAGATTGACTTCGATGTTTTGCGTGGTTACGACTGGGTTTTGTTTATTTGCATGAGGACGGCCATGAACTAGATTCACCAAAACACCCCTTGCGGAAGAATTGCTGGACCTAAAGTAGTGCGCATGAGAACGAAATCGTTTCACGCTTTCGCGGTGTTCCGCTTGGGAACTACGCTGCTTACAACTGGATTTGAGGCTACGGTGGGTGAGGTCAGGAACCCGAGTAAAGCTGGAACGGCGCCCAATACAAAGGCTTTCTAAAGACGCTATCGGAATGCAGCAGCGAGAGCTTTGCCGCACGCAGCGCGGAGGTGGGGTCTTTCCCGTGGCTCAACCCCTCATATAGGCTGTCCATAAGCTGAGGAGTGGATGTGTCGCTCACTTCCCAGAGAGCTCCAATGACATAGTGAGCGCCTGCTCGCAAGAACGCCCAAGACAGTCCCACAAGTCCTTCTCCAGAGAAAGCTCGCGTCCCCGCGCCATTGCACGCGGAAATGGTCACAAGTTCAGCCGACAGGTGGCGCTTGACGATGTCTCGCGCGTACAGCTTGTAGGAATCTTCGCCTTTCTCCTTGCTCAGAATGACGGCGGATTCGAGCGGGCTCGTGCGGCTGGCGGTGCCGTGTGTGACAAAGTGGAGGTAGCTGTATTGTCTGGAATCGCTGCTGAGATAGGCGGTGGGCGTTGCGCTTATTCCGGAAAGTACTTTCGTCCGCGACTCGGCAAAATGCCTTTCGACGTCCTTCATCTCGTCGGCAGCCTGCACCAGCTTGGGGAAATTGTCGTTAGGCGAAATCGTATCGCCCACGAGAAAGAGAGTTTTTTCTTTTGGCGCGGCACCCGCTCCAGACGAGGCAAGAAGGGTGAGCGAACTTCCAGTCGATAGCGTTACGTCCTCAATCCAGTAATGGGGCTTGGGGTCGGCGACAATTAACGTTTCGAAGTTCAGGCCGTAAAGGCTTGCGTCGGGGAGCAGAATCACGTGAGAGTCGGCGGGGATAAGCCTTTTTGCCGGTTCGATGAGCATTGAGTAGAGCTTCTGGCCATCAGGATTGGCCGGCGCCAGCGTATCGCGCCCGGCAAGCAGCGCCTCGCCGTACGACTTTACGATGGGATCGATCTCGGCCGCGGCAGGCAGAGTGAAATACTCGGTCTGCCTGGGTGTGATCACCCAGAGATAAGAGTGCTGCTCGCCCAGCCAATAGAAAAGGAGCGTCGCTTTCAAACGCTGCGCCAGCTGCGGTGGCGGAATGTTGCTTGAAGACATCTTGATGGACTTCGTGGTGGAACCAAGGCCTTCCTCGAGTGTTCGGGCGCGGCTCAGCTCGGCTTCTTTCAGGGCATCCGTAGGCCTCCCGCGCCGGATTAAGAAGTCGATGTACTGACCGTAAATCGCAATCCCGCTGGTTAGAAAATTCAGGCGTAAGGCGTCGTGGTAAACGGATTGCCTGGCCTGCTCGATCGTGTCGATCGATTTGAGAAACATTCTTTCCGCCTCGGGATAGTTTGATTGGGCGTCCCGGGTGCGCGCGAGGCCCGCATAGGAGGCCCAGCGGAAATTCGGCCCGGCATTTGGATCAGAAAGAACATGCTGGTACATCTCTTCAGCTGCCGGGAAGTCTCCTTTGGCGGTATAGATTCTGCCCGCCGTCGTCCACGAATCGACGGCGCCGAATTTATCCTGCCCGGTCTCTACGAGTTTCAGCGCCTCTCGATTGTATTTCTCCGCTTCCGCAGTCCGGTCGGTACGAAGCATGATGTCCGCGAGCGTGTTCAGACACACCGTGGCCGTCTGCGCATTTTTCAACCCGCGTGCGCGTGTGAGCGTGCCTCGAGCGAGATCTTCAGCCTGCTTGTACTCCCTGAGAACCATGTACGCATTTGCAGCGCTCGAAAACCAATACATGGAATAACCCGACATGCCGGCCTTAGCAGATTCATCCGCGCTCTGGTTGTAAAACTCGAGAGCGGTTTCATAGTCGCCAAGCGCGGAATAATTCCAGCCCAGGTTCCCCAACGACGTTGCCGCGTAGCTTTGCATGCCAAGCGAACGCGAAAGTTGCAGAGCGGACTTGCCCAGGTCAACGGCTTCGTCGAAGTGCTGTAAATACGTCGCCACATAAGCTTGCCCGGCTTGGGAGGCCACTTGCACCTCGGGCCTTCCATGCTCTCGTGCCAGCTTCAAAGCCTGGTTATAGTTTTGCTGGGCACCGGCATAATCGCCCGTGGCCGCCGCCAGTGCTGCCTTGGCATTCAGAACCTGGCACAACAGCCGCGGGTGCGAAGAACTGGCCAGATTCTCTGCTTCAGCGAGTTTTCTTCCGGATTCATCGAACTCCTGCACATACATGTGGGCACTACCTTCAAACAAAGCCTTTTGAACAGCGATGTCCGTTGAGGCAAGCGAGGCTGGCAGAGTGCCGGCCAATATTGCGAGTGCGTCTCGGTACGCGGAGCGCGAAATAAGGATCTGCGCCTTCTGAATGCGGAAGCTCCAGTTCCATTGCGGGCTCTTGCCGCCGAATCGTGCATAGGCATCGTCAACTTGCGACAATGCCGCGTTGAAGTCGCCGTGGATTATCTTGGCGGAGATTTGATCGTGAACGGTTTGGGGGTCTGGGGCAACTCCGCAGCCCCAAATCGACAGGCAGACCGCAATCAGAGCACCGGAGCGGCCGGCGAAACTCATGGGGGAGGTGGTTGTCCGTTGTTGTGAGTTGTTCCGCCGCTGCCACCACCGCCGTCGGGTGAGCCCAGTTTGAACCGGAGCATTGTCAGAGAGATGGATCCCGGACCGGCGACGATCTCGGCCAAGGCAATTTTGCCGAAATGAGGAACGACGAGCCGGTTGCCATTCACCTCGAACCCTTCCAGCTTCTCCAAATGGGGATCGACTTCGATTTTTTCGACGAGCGAGCAAAATGCCACCCCGTCCCTTACCACCGCCCTTTTATCGCCTTTGAGATTCTTCGTCAATTGAGCAAAATTTTGTGAGTTGACCAGCAGCTCATGACGGAGCGTCACTTTGACTTCGAAGCCGCCGAGCCGCAAATTTTCAAAATGGCTGCCTAGCGCCATGATGTGCGACTCCTGGTTCTTGCTATCTTGCTCGTAGCGGGCGGAAAGCCGACAAACAATTTTGTCGACAGTGAGAAAATCCAGAACGCAGAGGCCTTCAAGAAGGGCCGTCGCGCTCGTTGTGACGACGGTGGGCTCTTCCCAGCTTCCCGCGACGTGTGTCTCGCCGACTTTGAAAGAAGCTAGGCGCGAAACAGCAAAGTTCTCGACGCGCGAGTGCGCAAAACCGCCGATCGGCGGCAGCGAGGTGGCCGCCTGCGCTGCAATCGGTACGTCCACGGGACGGACAAAGTGCGCGCTGAAGGCATGGCCTCCTGCATGAAAGTGGTAAGGGACGTCTTTCGCGGTCGGGGGCATTGGGGACACCTCAAAAGAGTAAACTTAAATCGGGGCCCAATAGTCATTCATTTACGGAACAAATTCAACAACAAACGATTTTTGAGCGGCGGCGCTTTGATTACCCGGCTGAGCCGGCGGCGTCTGGCCCCGGTATATGACGAGGGTGTACTTGCCCGGTCGGAGAGACCCTCCCCTAATGATGCGAGTAACCGTGCTCTTTGCCTCTTCGGCAGACACGGTGAAGGATGCCAGAACCTTGCTCGACTCATTTTGAATCTGGCAGAGGTACCCGCTCGGAGAATTGCCAGGCATGTCCACGTCTAGGCGGAAATCCTCGTGTGCGCCAACGGCAAACTTCACCTCTGACCCTCCCCGAGAATCTGCAGACAAGAGTGAGAAGGACCGAGAGTCTTCCCCAATAATCACGCTGGATGGGGCTTGTTCCAGGCGAGGAATCGTCACCTCATTCTGATAGCCAATGAAAAGCAGCAGCGCCGCAAATACAGGAACGGCGAACGCCGGCCGCAGCCACGCGAACCAGCTGCCGTTCTTTGGAGCCTTCGGAGCAAGCCTTTTCTGTTCGGCAATTTGCAGCACATCTAGACGTGCCACCTGTCGCGCGCTCTCCATGAAGGCAATGGTAGTTTTCATCTCTTCAGCGCAAGCGGAGCAGTCAAAATAGTGCTCTTCAAACGCTGCGTGCTGCTCCTTCGGGAGTTCCCCAAGGAGGTATTTTTCTGCGGCCTGGAGACGCACCGCTTCGTTATGGTCCATGTTTGTCATCGTTTGTCATCCACCGATGAGTAGTGCATTGGCGGGACTGTTCGTTTCATGTTTCTTCCCCGGCCGATAGCCTGCCGGATAGCCCATCCCTGTCTTTCCCGTACAAAACACGGAACTTATCCTTGGCGCGATGGAGCAAGACCCTCAAATAATCGCGGTCTACTCCGAACTGGGTGCAGACCTCGTCCTTATCCTTTTCCTCCAGGAAAAAGGCTTGGAGCAGCTCCCGGTCCTTCTTAGGCAGCTCCTGGACCGCCTGGCGGACCCGATCCTTCATCTGCTTGCTGATCAGGACGCCTTCCGTGTCTACCGCCTTGTCCGGCAGTTCTAGGTAAGAATCATCCCAAGGACTGGTCTTATTCGAGACCCGGTAAAATTCCTGAATCACATGGTTGCAGATGCCGTTCACGAAAGCCCCAAACCGCTCTGGCTGGCGCACCCCATCCTTCCGCAGCGTAACCAGAACCCGTATATAAGTCTCTTGGCGGAGGTCTTCGACGGTTTCCGACGCGAGCATCCTCGCCCGTAGTTTGATCCTCAGAAGCTGGTCAAAGTACGCCACAAAATGTTGTTCCGTCGAGGGATCTCCCTCGCGGAGGCGCTCCACGTATTCCCTGGTGAATGCGAAGAGATCCACGTAGCCCCCGGATTTGTGCGGAGGAGTATAGCCGTGCCATCCACCGGGAGCAATGGTTCCCATGTACCACTTCCCGGCTTTCGTTTCCCGTTCTGAACCGAATCGATGAAACGAAATGCCTGCCTTCCGCACTATCCGGTTGTAGGAACCCATCGAATGCTTGGGCGTCCTGCTGCGAAGGGACGGTTCCCCTGTCCCACGCGTGTCCCACCAGGGCGCATCCAAGTCGGACCTGGACCCACGAGGATGCGCCTCCCCCCTAAACGGGGAGGACCACTGAAATTGGAGGCTACGTGTCACGTTCGTTGGAAACCCACAGTATTTCCACTCCCGCATCGCGGCAATTCGGTTCGAACGCACTGAGTACTAATGCGCGGACACTCGGTATGTGCTACACCAATTCGCGTATCACTGCTCTCAGCATAGAATTTGTTGCCAAGCCCAACGAAGCGCACAAAATCCACGCCGCTTTGCCCGCGGCGATCGATGGAGCTCTCGGAGCGGTAGCCGGTTTTGCCGGAAGTTTTGTCATGATCGCAAACCACGAAGCACGCCTCGTGACGGTAGTCACCCTCTGGAGTGGAGAAGACCGCATGCAGCGCTGCAGCGAAAACGTGCGCTGGGTGCGCGCTTTGCTGGCTCCCTACCTGGACCGCTGCCTGCGCGTCCAGACGCTGGCCGCTTATGTGCCCGCCGCGGCGCAACCTCCGCGCGAGTTCGAAGCTTCCTGCTCCGAGGGAGCGATGCAATCTGGGGTGAACGAGGAAGCCGCGCTGTGTGTGGCATGAGGAGAACTGACAGTTGATTTTGCACCGTAGTTCTGGGAACGTTCCGGCAACACCAGAATGCCCTCGCAACATCCAAATCTATGGGGTGTTATATAGAGAGGATTAGTGCGGGCGACTTAGGATTAGAGAGACTTGAGTAAGGGGCCATGTTAACGATGTATAAGGACAAGATCTGTGCAGTGGATTTTTGTGAAGGGGCTGCTGTAGCTTCGCTGGCCCAGCAGGATTTTTGCCTGGACCACTTCATCGAACTCTGCTACGAAAATTTGCAACGCATTGATCCGCGCGGCCAGAAAACGGGACGCGTGAATCTCGATCCCGCTTCGCGGCGCGCATTCATCGAAGAGTGCTCGCGGCGCGCTCTGGATGTGGCGCTGCATTGCGATGATATCAACAATCTGCAGCGTGGCCGCTTGCTGGACATTCTCCTGTGGGCCGGAGAACTTTTCCTTCTTTTGCGCGCCCCCTCGCGCGTTTTCGCGGAATCCATTTTGGAGGAGCACGATCCGCTGCTTACTCGCCTAGCGGCGCGCCATTTCTAGAATCCCGGCGGCATTGTCCTGTTCCAGTGGATCCGGAACGCGCTGAGGCCGGTGCTCACTTCGCGCGCCAAATTCTCAGTCCTTGCCTTCACCGGCTTTCAGTTGCTTAAGCTCCCTTTCGCGGTCTAGATAACTTTCGCCGTTGGTGATCCAACCCGCGGCGGGCTCATCCTTCAAATAGTGGCCAAACCAGGCAAAGATGCGGCGCTGGTAGTCGATCTGGTTGGGTTTCTTGCGCAGGCCGTGGTCTTCGCCGGCGTATTCGAGCAGTACTACGTTCTTTTTTGCGCGGCGTGCGATGTTATAGAGTTCGACGCCTTGATGGAAGAAGACCGTACCGTCGCTGTCGCCGACTTCGATGAGCAGCGGCGTGGTCATATTTTGCACGCCGAAGACGGCGGAGTTGCGTATGTAAGCTTGCAGATCTTCGTAGAGTGGAACTTCCATGCGCTGCTGGCCGGTTTCGATGTGATCGGTTTCCGCAATGCCGGAGCTCCAGTGGTGATTTCCGTAGTTGCTAACAAGATCGGTGATCGGAGCGCCGGCGACGGCGGCGGCGAAGAAATCCGTCGTGTGTGTAGCAAGATAGACGGAGTCAAAGCCTCCCCAGGAGTGACCCATCACGCCGACTTTCTTGGGATCAATCACATTCATCTGGATGACACGTTTGACCGCGGAGGTCACACAGTCCACGACCGAAACGCCGGGATCGCGGGGTTTAAAAACGATGTCGGGCTCCAGCATGAAATAGCCATGGCTGGTGACGGCGCCAACGTTGTAGTAGTTGCGCTCCGACGGCGCGCTGTATTGATGCAGGCCATCGGACAGCTTTTCGTACATGTAGACCACCATCGGATATTTTTTCGATGGGTCGTAACCAGCGGGATAGTAGAGCGCGCCTTGTAGACGCTCGCCGTGGCTGTTCTTGTAGTCGATCAGCTCTTCCTTACCCCACGCGTAGTTGCTCTGGAACGGGTTTGTTTTGGTGACTTGTTTAGAAGCCTTCAGATCGGAGCCACCCACAAAAGCATTCGGAGATTCCGTGAAAGTTTGTTCGACGTATTCAAAAACATCGGCATCTTTTGCTTTTCCGAGCTGGGCGACGCTTTTGTCCAGCCAAATGAGATGTTCTTCCTTGAAGGAACCTGAAGCGGCCGGATTGAGGCGCGCATAGCCGGATTTTTTCGTCCAGATACCGAACAGGTTTAGATACATCGGTTGATCGATGTCGATGAACTCATCCCGGGGATTTAGTTTTACATAGCGGTGGCGGACTTGGTCGGCGGCGCCGTCGGTGAGCTTGGTGGCATGGGCGCCATCGGGCGAAACCTGCCAGAGATCGAACTTATCGTAGAGGATGACGCTCGCGTCGTCTTTCGTCCAACCTGCAAAACCGAAGGCCGGCTTCTGCTTGATGGTGAAATCGGCTTCGAGGTTTGCGAAGGCGGTGGGAACGGTCTTCGTGATGTTGACGACGGCGTGCGTGGTGGTGTTCACCGTCCAATAGTTGTTGTCGTGAAAATAGAGAAGATAATGACCGGCAGGGCTGGCTTCGAGGTAGTAGTCATCATTGAGGCGGTCCTGAATTTTTGTGCGGTTGCCTGTGGCGAGATCTACGAAATAGACATCGGCGGCCGGGCGGCCGATGCTGCGCTCCATGGCATAGGCGGACCAGTTCGCGGCGTAAGCCGTTTGCTGGTGATTGAAGGGGACAATCTCTTCTTCGAGGTCTTTGCCAAGCGGGACAAACTGGGCGCTCTGCAAATGCCAGGCGCAGAGAATATTTTTCTGGCGATCGTTTTTGGCATTTAGCTTTTGCTTGGGCATGACCTCGGCGTCGCGGGCATTCCAGATGTCCACAGTGGGTTGCTCTTCGGCGTCTTTGGCTTTTCCTTTATCTTTGTTTTTTGATTCGGAGTCTGCGCTCGCGTCTTTCTCGGATTTTTTTGGTTCGGCGATTTTTTCTTCCCATTTGGCCATGCCTAGAAAAACCGTATCGCCGTCTTCGGACCAGGTTGGTTTGTGAAACGAGACGGTGCGCATGCCCGACGGAAACTTTGCGTCTCCCGTGGGATCGTATGTGTGGCTCGCTTCGGATGCTTCGCCGACGTGGGTCCACGCGAGCGCAATCTGTGTCGCGTTTTCACGGTGGTCATCGGATTTCGAGCGCAGAACGGCGAGATCGGCGCTGTCTTTGCGCCACGCTAAGCCGCTATAGATGGATGCCGAAGAATCGAGGACGCGAACGGAAGCATTTTCGGAGTTGAAAAGCTGGACGCCGTTGCCGGTTTTGTCTTCCGAGTTGATGGTCATGGCAAGAAGCGTTCCCCGCTTGGGGAGATCTTGCCACGCAAATTCCGAGACGTTGCCGAAGGAGGTGTCGCGGCCGGAAGAGAGCTGGCGAAGGATCAGTGTGGCGCCTGGCGTGTCTTCTTCTACGTTTGCGGCGGCATCGGGCGCATCTTTTTTCTCGGGCGCATAGCGGCGCATCGCGAGGTAAGTTCCCGTGGGGCCGAAGGCGAAGGATTCGATGCCATCGATGACGATTTGTTCGCCAGTCGACAGATTCAGAAGTCCAAGTTTTCTTTGTACGGGCTTCTTCTCTTTCTTCATCTTCTCTTCTTGCGCTTCGGAGTAGCCGATCGCGTAGGCGACCCAGCGCGAGTCCGAAGAAAAAACCGCTTGCGCGCCGAACGCGGCGGTCTTGGTAGTGCCGTCAGCGACGTTGGTGACGCGCAGCTCGTTCTCGCGATTGGAACGGTTGATACCGTAGGCGATCCACTTGCCGTCCGGCGAGAGTCCGCCGAAGTCGCGCGGGACGGCGAGCGATTCCCACTGGCCGTAGTCGGCCGGCTGCACAGGAGATTTTGTTTGTGCGTGGATCGAAGTGCAGAAGCCAAAAGACAGGATGAGTGCCGGTACTAGTCGTCGCATCGCGCGCCTTCCTTGCTGATTGGATTGAGCACGCGAATTGTGCATGCAATGGTGGTGTTGGCGCAAGCGGGAGAGGCCCTTCGCTACTCAGGGTAAACAAGCCCCCTCTCCTACAAAGTTTGCTGAGTTGGCTTGCTCAATCGGCGGAGGAATCGCCAACCGGGTGGCGCGTGCGGGTGAAGAGGCGGCGGGCGGCGGTGGCCCAGGGCATGGTCTCGAATTCGGCGAGATACGAATAGGCTACCGGGACGACGAGGAGAGTCAGGAGCAGGCAGAGAGTTTGGCCGCCGATGATAGTTACGGCGATGGAGGCTCGTTGCTCGGAGCCGGCGCCGATGCCGATGGCTACGGGGATCAGGCCGGCGATGATGGAGAGCGTGGTCATGAGGATGGGGCGGAGGCGGACGCGGTTGGCTTCGAGGATGGCTTCGCGGACGGGCATGCCGCTGGCGCGAAGGCGGTTGGTGTAGTCGACCTGCAGGATTCCATTTTTCTTTACGATTCCCAACAACAGGAACATTCCGAGGGCGCTCCAGAGGCTTAGGGCGCGGCCTGTGATCCAGAGGGAGAGCAGCGCAAACGGGATGCTGAGCGGGAGCGTGAGCATGATGATGAATGGGTGCGAGAAGCTCTCGAACTGGGCGGCGAGGACCATGTACATGAAGATGGAGGCGAGGAGCATCGCGAGCAAAAGATTCCAGGTGGTTTCTTCCAGGACTTTGACCTGGCCGGTGAAGCGATAGGAATAGCCTGCGGGCAGGCCGATCTGCTTGATGGAGTCGACGGTGTGACCTGCGGCGAGATCGAGGGGATACCCGCTGGCGACGTTAGCGTAGACGGTGACTTCAAATTCGCGGTTATAGCGCCAGAGAGTGGCGGGGCCTGCGCCGCGGATGATCGTGGCGACATTTTCCAGGCGGACCTGCCCGAGCTTGGTGGAGGGAACCATCATTTGCGCGAGGACGTCGGGATTGTCGCGCTGGCGTTCGAGCAGTTGCATGATGACCGGATATTGCTCGGAGCCTTCTTTGAAGCGCGTGATTTCGTCTTCGCCGGAATAGAAGAGACGAACTGCATCGCTCACGTCGGTCATGCGGACGCCGATATCGGCGGCGCGCTGGCGATCAACTTTCACCTGAAGTTCGGGAGTGTTGAGGTTGAGGCTGGGATTAACGTCGACGAGGTCGGGATACTGACGCATCAAGTCGGCGACTTGTTTGCTGATTTCGGCGAGCTTGCTGAGCTCGGGGCCGCGGATGACGGCGCCGATGGGGAAATAGGTTTCGCCGCCGAAAACGGAGGGGAGACGGACGTTCGAGACCATGTTGCGATAGTCGGCAAGAAAACCGCGGATCTCGGTGGCGAGCTGCTCGTGGGTGCGTTTTCTTTCGCTGCGGGGAACGAGCCCGATGAAAAGATGCGCGTGATTGGTGGGGCCGTGAGTAAAGGATTGGACGAAGGCGACTTCGGGGAGCGCGACGACGCGCTGCGCGATTTCAGCGGCGCGCTGGGTGGTGATGGAAAGAGCGGTGCCTTCAGGGAGGGTGAAGGAGCTGATGAGCTCGGATTGGTCGTCGGAGGGAATCCAGTCGCGGCCGACCAGATGGTAGAGGCCGAAGGTAGAGAGAAAAGTCGCCACGCAAATGATGACGATGACCCAGCGGTGGGCTAGCGACCATTGCAGGAGCCTCAAATAGGATTGCTCGACCCAGTGCAGGATTCCGGCGGCGTGGGCCTTTTTTTCTTTTTCGCTGATCTTGAGGATGCGCGAGGACATCATCGGCGTGAGTGTGAAAGCTACGAGGAGTGAGACGAGGATGGCCATGGCCATCGTCCAGCCGAAAGAGTTGACGTATTTGCGCGCGTAGCCGTTCATGAAAGCGATGGGCAGGAAAATGATGACGAGAGAGAGCGTGGTGGCCATGACCGCCAGGCCGATTTCTTGCGTGGCTTTGATGGCGGCGTTTTTGCGGTCTTCGCCTTTTTCTTCCATGAAGCGGACGATATTTTCGAGGACGATGATAGCGTCATCGATGACGATGCCAACGGCGAGGGTGAGCGCGAGGAGCGTCATGTTGTTGAGGGAGAAGTCCATGCCGCGCATGAGCGTGAACGTGGCGATGATGCTGGCGGGAATGGCGACGGCGGCGATCAGGACGGCGCGCCAGTTGCGCATGAAAAGAAACACGATGGCGCTGGCGAGAATGCTGCCAAGGATCAGGTGTTCGAGGAGCGAGTGGACGGAGGCTTTGATGAAGTCCGAGATGTCGTGGATGACGAGAAGTTGCACGCCGGGCGGAAGCTGGGAGCGGAGTTCGTCGAGCTTGGCTTTTACGTTGTCGGCGACTTGGACAGTGTTGGTGCCGGACTGACGCAGGACCTGAATGCTGACGACGTCTTCGCCGGGAGTTCCCTTCCGATAAAGCGCGGACCAAGTGCGAAGCTCTTCCGCGCCGTCTTCGACTTGGGCGACATCGCGGATGCGAACTTGCGCGCTGCCGCGTGTGCCGATGACGATTTCGCCGAACTGATCGGCGGAGGTCACGCGGCCGAGTGTGCGGAGGCCGAGTTCCTGCGGGCCCGTGATCATGCGGCCGCCGGGAGCTTCGATATTTTCGCGCTGCAGGGCGTCGCGGACATCGAGGACGGTGAAATTGTGGGCGGTGAGTTTTTGGGCGTCGAGTAGGACGCGGATTTGGCGGGCTTGGCCGCCGTTGAGCTCGACGCTGCCGACGCCGTCGACGGTTTGGATGGCGCGGCGGATTTGCTTGTCGGCAATTTCGGTTAGCTCGCGGCGGCTGATGGGGCCGCTGACGAGCAGCGTGAGAATGGGGTCGGACTGCGGATCTTGCTTGGTGATGACCGGAGGCAGCGTATCGCGCGGAAGGCGGTTGACGGCGGCGGCGACCTTTTCGCGGATGTCTTGCGCCGCGCCGTCAATGTCGCGTTCGAGAACGAACGTGCAGGTAATGTCGGCGTAGCCTTCGCTGGAGTAGACCGTGATCTCGTCGATGCCGCTCACGGAAGAGATGGCGTCTTCGAGCGGCAAGACGACTCCGGTGACGACTTCTTCGGGAGTGGCGCCGGGAAGCTGGACGTCGACGTTGACAGTGGCGGGATCGGCTTTTGGAAAGAGATCTACGGCGAGGCCGCGGTAGGAAAATGCGCCGAGGGTGACAAGAAACGCGATCAGCATCACGGTGAAGACGGGATACTTGACGCAAGTTTCGGCTAGCTTCATCGGCGTGTGAGTGTGCTTCCGGCGGCGGCTACTTCAGCGCCGGCGTGTTCCCTTCGGGTTGCTCTTGAACGGTGGCGCCGTCGTGCAAATCTCCGGAAATGGCTACGGCTACGCGGTCACCGGGCTTCAGGCCCTCAGCGACTTCAAAGCGTTTGCCGCGCTGGTCGTCGGTTTGACCAGCGGGACGAATCTGGTGCTCGGAAACGTGATTGCCGTTCAGAAGAAAAACTTTGTAGACGCCGTAGCGGTAGTTCACCGCGTCTTCGGGCAAGAAAATGGTTTTTTCTTCTTTCTCGCTGGGAATGGAGGCTTGCACGAAGAAACCGGGCTTGAGGCGGCCGTCGGCGTTGGCGAGAAGGGCTTCCGCTTCGAAGGTGCGCGAATCCTGCGCCACGGAGGGATTGATGCGCGAGACGCGGCCGTGAAACGTTTCGCCGGGGAAGGCCTCGACTTGTAGATCCACGGTGGCACCGTCTTTCACCGAACCAGCCCAGCGTTCGGGGACGGCGAGGCGGGCGCGAAGCGTGTCCGTTCGAACGAGGACCATCACAGGCCCCTGAACGCGAAGATATTCGCCGGGATGGACGTCACGCGTTTTAATCGAGCCTGGGAACGGAGCGCGGATGGTGGCGTCTCTCAGTTTTTTCTCGGCTAAGTTCTCGCTGGCTTCGCTGGAGACGAGGAGGGCTTTCAGGCGGTCGACCTCCTGCAGCGCGACAGTGTAGCCGGCTTGCGTGCTCTGGAAACGGCTGGCGGCTTCGTCCAACTGTTGCTGCGAAATTAGTTTGCCCTTGAACATTTCCTGGGCGCGATCGTATTTGCGCTCGGCGTCAAAGAGATCGGCGGCCGCGCGCTGGACGGAGGCGATTTTTTTCGGATCGGAGGGAGGCGGGTCGTTCGGGCCGATGCCGAGCTGCGCGCGCACTTGGGTGACGAGGCCACGCTGGCGGTCCACTTCATATTGCAGCTCTTGGGGATCGATGAGGATGAGCGGCTGGCCTTCTTTTACGTTGTCGCCGACGTCGGCGAGGACTTGGGAGACCCGGCCTTCGACCTGCGCGCTTAAGATGCTTTCTTCGAGGGCGAAAAGCGAGCCAGCGGCCTGCACGCGGCGCTTGGCGATTTCCTCGGCGACCATATAAACATGTACGGGCGTGGGATGCGCGGCGTCGCCGAGCATGCTACTGGAAACTGACTTCGAGCAGCCGGCGGAGAGAATTGCGGCAAAGGCGGTTGCGCCTGCCAAACATTGGAGCATTTTCATAAAGTTGCTTGGAGAGCTATCCGTCCGTGTGCGTTCGAAGGCGCCTTCTTGACCACTCTCGGAACACACTATGACCGTCATCTCCTGCTTGCCTTTTGGACGAATGAAGTTACCACAACGTTTCGCGTCCCGGAGTCTTTTCTGTTAGAAACACTCGTTGCAATTATCGCGCGTAGTTGCGCGCGAATCCAGCGCGCGGAAAGCCGACGATCGTTTCCGCCGACCTGGTCGTGCATTTCGCGCCGCAATAGCAAGGGAGAGGAAATCTTCCAAGGCTGGGCAAAGATGGTGCGCCGCGTAGGAATCGAACCTACAACCTATGGATTAAGAGTCCATTGCTCTACCAATTGAGCTAGCGGCGCACAGAGGGTGTAAGAATTTTACATGGGACGCGCAATTTTGTCGAACGGGGCAGGTGCGCCGGTAGATGAACAGCCCACTTGAGGTGCAGCCAAACCGAAGCTGCGAAGCTTTTCGCATTGAACGCAAAATTCGCTCAGGCAGGAGTGCCTGTGCTACTTGGCGCGGAGCTGGGCGGCTAGATCGCGGGCGACTTGGCGAGCGCGCGGGAGATCGGCGGGATCGAAGGAGATGGCGGAGACGCGGGGGTGGCCGCCGCCGCCGAATTTTTCGGCGAGCGAGGCGAGATTTTTGTCGGCAGTGGCTTGGTTCCAGGGGTTGGTGCCGAGAGAAACTTTGGCACGGACTGGAGAAGAGCTGACGCTGACGGAATAGACGCACTCGGGATGCAGCAGATACGGGATGAACTTGTTGTAGCCCTCGAGATCGAGGTCGCTGACGTCGAAGAAAATCACGCCATCGATCGCTTCGGCGCGCTGGCGAAGAATTTCGATGGATTTGCGATGGCGTTCTAGCAGAGGGCCGAGGTGTTTGGCGACGAGAGGTAGCTTGACCATTTCGGCGAGCGGTCGATAAGCAAGCTCAGGGATGATGCGTGCTGGCAAACCGTCCTCTGGCGCGGCTTCGATGACCAGGCCTAGCTGCGTGGCGGGCTCGGTGAGTTCGACGGCCGACTCTGGCGTGGGGTATTGCGCGCCATCGATGATGTCTCCCCAATGAATCAGTTCTTCCAGCGGCTTGGTGTCGAAGCCGAATTTTTCCCTGGCAACAGTGGCCATAAGCTTTGTGCAAGATTTATAGTCCGGCTCGTAAAACATGTGCGGGCCAGGATGATTGCGGAATTGCTCGGCGTCGGCGGGCGTGAGAAACGCGCTTTGATGGTGGTCGAACCACCATGTCACTTTGGGAGAGTTCGAGTATTTGAAATCGACGATGGCGTTTTCGTCGCCGTCAAAGAGGCCGGGCGTCCATGGCTGCTGCGCGCGATGGGTCATTCCGGTGAAGCCGAATTCCGCGTTGGGATCGAATTTTTCCTTATAGAAGCGGTAGAAAAGAGCGGCGGAGGCGGTGCCATCAAAACAGCGATCATGGAAGCACAGCCGGACACGGGTCATGTCTTAAGGGTGGCGCCTTTCGGTTTTTTCCTGCGTTGCCAAAGCAGGGACAAAGCCTTTTAGGGTGGCGGGACGCGAAAAAGAAGTCAAGCGGAAAGCGTGGATAGTAAGGACGAAGAAAAGAGCCGCCCAGCAAGACTGGGCGGCTCGTGAAACACGCAAAGGTTTGGCAAATCTTACTTATTGACCATCTTCTCGACCATATCGCCGATGATCGGGAGCTTGAACATTTCGTGATTGTAGGCTTTATACATCAAGAAGATCCAAGTCCCCAAAAAGGCAATGCACAAGATAGGCCCGAGAAAAAAAGTGAAAATACCTAAGGGAAAATGGAAGATCGCTGTAGTGATAGCAGTTATAACTAAGGCCACAATCCAAAACGCGAACCCAATTACGTACATCACAAGGTTAAACGCAATGTCCTGGGCAGCGTGAAATCTTACGAATGGCCTCTTGTCGACCAAAAGAAATATCAAACCGGAAACCCACCAGAATATGTAGCAGAGGAGGCCGGCGACGTTTTCGTCTATACCTGCAGTAGGATATCCCGCGGCTGAAGACGACGGAGAAGGCACTGCCACGCTCGGCGTTGCGCCACCCGCCGCGCCTTGCGCAGCACCGCACTTTGGACAAAACGATGCATCGCCTATATCTTGACCACACGCTTTGCAAAATGCCATGAACGCACCTCCAAGGGTTCAAACGTGCGCGGAGAGTAGCAAAAGCAGGTTTACAGGGCAACGGAATTTGTAAATGCAGTGTGACTTAGACAATTGGTGCCGAAGAGGAGAGCGCTCGTGCGTTCTCCTCTTCGGCTGGGAACTGGCGTCTTGCAAAATGCCTACTTCCCTTCTTTTTCCGTCTTCTCCGCCGCAGGGGCAATGGCGGGGATGTTGGCTTTCTGAATGGCAGCGTTGAGCGCGGCAAGATCCTTGGATTGGATTTCGTGCCAGGCAGCCAGTTGCAATTCAAGCCGTGAGTTCAGTTCGTCGTAGACGGTGAAGGACGCGGCAGTCGGCGCGGTGTCCGCACTTTCCACGGTTTCCTGCAGAGCGGCAAGCTGGTCAGCCACCTGAATTGGAAAATTCAGAGGGTCTTCGCCGCTCTTGGACTTCGGCTGAATGATTTTTTCTTCAACGGCGTTCATTTTCTTGATGAGCGCGTCCGCTGATTCGAGGATTGGCTTTGCGCTGGCGTCCGCGGAAAGGCGCTTTTTCAGCGCCTCGAGCTGGCCGCGCACGCTGCGGATCTGGTTCACTGCTTCGTCTCCGGCTCCGACGCGATCGCGAATGCGCAGAGCGAACTCTTGCTGCTTCTCGAGGTCGGCTTGCGATGTGGAGATACGCGGATCTTTGGTGAGCTCAATGTCCGCCGTGGACGTTTTTCCAGCCACGGTTAGTTTGATTTGATACTTACCGGGAGCCACCAGCGGGCCTTCCGGCCGGCCACCCCAGCCTACGGCGCCGGGAACCTTAATCGGAGCTTCGAAGTGCAGATTCCAGACGAAGCGGTTCAAGCCCACTTCGGTGGGAAGTTCTTCGCCGGGTCTGCTGATGCCAAATTCTTCTTCGTCGGGGGAAGCGCCTTCGGCGGCTTTCTTGCTCGAAAATTTGCGAACGAGCTTGCCGCTCGCGTCGAAAATTTCGAGCGTGATTTGCTCTTTGGGAGCGGTCTTCAACGAGTAGTCGATCACTGCACCAGCTGGCGGATTAGCACCGACAGGAATTCCGGCCGGCAAGGTGAAGCCCGGTCCGCGGAAGCGAACCACGGCGGCGGGTTGATAGAGATGCGCCTCGTCCGTTGCGGCAGCTGAGTTCATCTGGCGGATGGGAGTGATGTTATCAAGCACCCAAAAGGCGCGACCATGCGTCGCCAGGATAAGGTCATCGTTCTTTATAGTGAGGTCGTGAACGGCCGTCGTGGGCAGATTGAGTTTCAGAGATTGCCAGTGTGCGCCATCGTCGAAGGATGCGTAGACTCCGTTATCCAAGCCAGCGAAGAGCAATCCTTTGCGTTTGGGATCTTCGCGGACAGCATGCGCGTAACTATTATCGGGCAAGCCCGCTGTGATCTTCGTCCAAGTCTTGCCGTAATCCGTTGTTTTGAAAATGTACGGGCGATAGTCATCCAAGAGGTGCCGATCGATGGCTACGTAGGCTGTGCCCGCGGAGTGTGGCGAAGGCTCGATAATGCTGACCTTGCTCCACTCACCGAATTCTTTGGAGGTGACGTCGGGCCAGTTTTTGCCTCCATCGCGCGTGACGTGCAGAAGCCCATCGTCGCTGCCGGCCCAGATGAGGCCTTTCTCGATAGGGGATTCGGCAATCGCGAAAATAGTGCCGTAATATTCGACGCTTGTGTTGTCTTGCGTTAGCGGGCCGCCCGAGGATTGCTCCTTGGTTTTATCGTTGCGCGTAAGGTCGCCGCTAATCGCGGTCCAGTTCACACCGCCATCGTTGGTCTTAAAGATTGCTTCTCCGCCGTGATAAACGACTTTGGGATCGTTGGGAGAAACCGCGATGGGAGCGGTCCACTGGAAGCGGTGCTTTAAATCCGCGTCGCCAGCGCCCATCGGATTGAGTGGCCAGGAAGAAACGTCCTGCACTTGATGAGTTTTCTTGTCGAAGCGCGTAATAAGTCCGTCATACGAACCTGCATAAACAATGTCGGAGTTTGTGGGATCAGGAACCACGAAGCCTGATTCACCGCCGCCGACTTCGTACCAATCGGAACGATCGATGGCGCCCTCATCGCTGCGGCTGGCAATCGCTACAGTCGAGTTGTCCTGCTGCGCGCCATAGATGTGATACGGGAATTCGTTGTCTGTAGCCACGTGGTAGAACTGCGCTGTCGGCTGGTTCAACTGCGTGGTCCACGTCTTGCCGTTGTCGTGAGAAATAGTGGCGCCGCCGTCGTTGGTATTGATCATCCATTCCGGATGCGTGGGGTCGATCCAAAGACCGTGGTTGTCGCCATGAGGAGAGCGAACAAAATTGAAGCTGTGGCCGCCATCGGTCGAACGGTATACCGCGGTGTTCAGCACGTAGACCGTGTCGATGTTTTTCGGGTCGGCGAAAATGTGATGGAAATACCAGGCGCGTTGCGTATAACGGTGATCTCCCGTGAGAAGCTGCCAGGAATCGCCGGCGTCATCGCTGCGATAGATGCCGCCTTTTTCGGCTTCGATGATGGCGTAGACGCGATTGCCGTCGGCGCCGGAAACGGACACGCCGATGCGGCCGAGTACGCCAGAAGGAAGGCCGTGGCCTTCGAGACGCTTCCAGGTGGCCCCATCGTCGTTGGACTTATAAAGACCGCTGCCCGGGCCGCCGCTGACGGCTGTCCAGGGATAGCGCTGCGCTTCATAAAGAGCGGCGAACAGGACGTGAGGATTGGAGGGATCGAACGTGAGGTCAATCGCCCCGGTCTTGTTGTCCTTGAAAAGGACTTTTTGCCAGGACTTGCCGCCATCGCTCGAACGAAAGACGCCGCGCGTTTCGTTGGGGCCGTAAGCATGGCCCATCGCGGCGACGAAAACGATATCGGGATTTGTGGGATGGACGATAACTCTGGAGATGTGGCGCGTGTCTTCGAGGCCGATGTGCGTCCAGGTCTTGCCGCCGTCGACGGATTTATACATGCCGTCGCCGTAAGAGATGTCTCCGCGCCAGCAGGATTCGCCGGTGCCGACGTAAAGAACATTGGGGTCGGAGGGAGCCACGGCAATCGCGCCGACCGACATGATTCCGGTCTTGTCGGTCATCGGCGTCCAAGTGTTGCCGCCGTTAGTCGTTTTCCAAACGCCGCCTGCAACGGAGCCGAAGTAATATGTCAGCGGATCGCCCGCGACACCCGTTCCAGCAAGGGCGCGTCCACCGCGGAACGGGCCGACCTGGCGCCACTTCATCGCCTTCAACGCATTTTCATCGAGCGTTTGCGCGCGAAGCGGCGCGCAGCTGAACCCAAATAAAAACATTGCGAGAAGAACAGAACCAAGGCTCGTCAAGCGCTTCAGACCACTCATCGTTTTCTCCCCCAAGAGAAACAAACGTTGCACCAGTACTACGACAGATAGTATTGCGCGGAGCAGAATAGTACATCCAGTGTCGTAACCCGCGCCAGAAACTATGGATGGATTGTGCTTGCTCAGTTCTTGACGCGCCACGGAGTGCTTTTGGGTACAATCCCGGCGTGACAAACCCGCCAGCTTCGAACCTTCCTTCCGCAGCTCGACCCGGAACATCCTGGCTTGAAACTCTTCTGCGCAGCTTCAACTTCAAATGGCTGGAGGATGCCACACCGCCCGAGCGTAAATCTTTGATCGCCGGCGGGCTCGGGTGGATGCTCGACGCGATGGACGTGATGCTTTATTCGCTCGTGCTCGCGTTCCTGATTCGCGAGTTCGCGATGGATACGCGGACCGCTGGGCTGCTGAATTCGCTTACGCTGGTGGCTTCGGGCATTGGCGGTCTTCTTTTTGGAGTTCTCGCAGATCGCATCGGACGCATTCGTTCACTGATGGCGGCCATTCTCGTGTATGCGCTGGCGAGCGCGGCGTGCGGCTTCTCGCACACCATTCCCCAACTGGCTACTTTCCGGTTTGTGTTGGGCCTCGGCATGGGTGGGGAATGGACCACCGGAGCAGCGCTGATTGCGGAAACGTGGCGCTCGGAACATCGCGGGAAAGCGTTGGGACTGATGCAGTCAGCGTATGCGATCGGAGAAGCGATTGCCGCTCTCGTGGTAGCGTTGGTCTTGCCGCACTTTGGATGGCGGCCGGTGTTTTTTGTCGGCGTTTTGCCGGCGTTTCTCGTCTTCTGGATTCAACGTCGAGTTCCGGAGCCTGAGTTGTGGAAACAGCGCGCGGCACGAAAGGAAAAGGTCTCGCTGCATAAGCTTCTGGAGAAAGGCGTTCTCCGCAATGGAATTTTGGCCACAACGATGAACGCCTGCAGCATGTTCGGCTACTGGGGATTGTTCACCTGGATTCCGGCGTATTTATCATTGCCGCCCGAGAAAGGGGGACGAGGACTCAGCCTGGTCACCACCACGACGTTCTTTCTGGTTCTCTGTTTCGGGAAGTGGCTGGGCTACGCGCTGTTTGGATTTTTTTCTGATGCGTTTGGGCGTCGTAAACCTTACTTCTTCTATTTGATCATTGCCGCGGCTCTAGTGCCGATTTACGGGATGTCGCGAAGCGCCTTCTGGCTGCTGGCCCTCGGGCCGCTCGTGGCGTTTTTCGGGACGGGCTATTTCTCCGGCTACGCCGCGATTGCCGCCGAACTTTTCCCCGGCGAAATTCGCGCGGCTGCCATGGGTTTCAGCTACAACATCGGCCGGGGAATTTCCGCGGTGGCGCCGTTTGCCGTGGGAGCGCTGGCGCTGCGTTATGGGATTGGGCCAGCGTTTTTCCTGCAAGCAGGAGCGTTCTTGATGGCGGCGCTGCTGGCGCTGGCTTTGCCGGAGACACGTGGCCAAGCATTGGACTAATTGGACCGGACAGATTACGGAGACCGTTACACGGACCGGTTACGCGACTGCAGAGCGGGAGTTAATGCGCGCTCCATCGGCACTGAGGGTGAAGTTCAGAGCGAAATAAGGAGCTTGCGCCAGGATTTTTTGGAATTCGTGCTCGTCCGCATACGGGCGCTTCGGAACGCGACGCGCGAGGATACTGATCTCCAGCGGATCCTTCAAGAAGGGATAGGGCTTCAGAGTGACGAAGGTGTTCCCCACAGGCTGCAAGTCCCAATCCGCCTCAATGCCGTTGGCATTCACCGGGACGGCATCAATCGTGGAACCATCCAGCGGTGCCAGACAGAAATAGAGCGAAAGACGATCGAGCGCTTCCAACCGCTGCAGATTCGCTTGCAACGTATGATCATCCGCGTAAGCCTTCAGGAGCGAGTCTGCACGAAGATCGACCTTGAGGCGCAGCTGCTGGAGCCTCAGCCGCTGCAGAAAATCTGTCACCAGGTGCGATTCGTTGGACCTGACATACTTGGCGGAGAAACCCGGCATAGTCGCGCGCGTTCGATCGTAAAGGCCGGCGCAGTGCATGCTGACGAGAAGCCCCGCGTAGCGGTCCGCTCGGACCACCCGTTCAATCCCGCGCTGATAGAGCGCGATGTGTTCCTCGGTGGGAATGGACATGAAGTTATATGGCGAGAAGGTCTTGGAATCGATTTGAGGTAGTAGCTCCCACTCGTTCCAGCCGTTGTCGTGCTCCGCAGCAGCTAAGCAGAAGGATTCAAAAGGCTCAGGGCGCGAGAAAAACTTATTTCCCATCGCGCGCGCAAAAAAACCCGCCAACATGGCATGGTCAGTCTGCCGGATCAGAATGAGCTGATCGCCTTGCTCTTGAATGATCATGGCGCTGCCCTCTTTCGCAGCGGGGCCTTGCGATGGCGCCAATCGAGGGGATGGCGTCAATATTCGGCCGCGGGGGTGGCCAAGAGACACACCACTTACATGCCTATTATGCGCCCGAGGCAAGGCCACAATCCAGCCCTATCCTGCCCGCTGACGGATGTAGCGGGCAGGGGCATATTCCCGGTATATTGTTGGAACCACTGCGGGAGTGGCGGAACTGGCAGACGCGCAAGACTTAGGATCTTGTGGCCGAAAGGCCGTGAAGGTTCAAATCCTTTCTTCCGCACCAAGTTTTAAGAAGTGCCTTGAGCGGGAAGGCCGTCCGGTCTTACGATGGCCTTTGTTTGAGTTAGGCCAGGCCGGCGGGGGACACTCTGGGACAACATTATGAGAATGCAGGCAGCAAGCCTGTGTCTGTTCTTTTCCGCGGTAGAGCTTTTCCCCAACTAGCAGTTGTTATTTGCATTGTTGCATTCCTTGCGGTGACTCCCTCAGCCCGCTCTCTTCCCACAACCTCTTGGCATGGTGTGCTCCATGGCTCGACAGGGAGCCCTGTCAGCAATGCCACGGTAAAACTGCATGCGACCGCAGGGAGCCTTGAATTTACGGCAACGACCTCGGCAGACGGAGAATTTTCTTTTGCCGAAATCGCGGGCGGGACCTATGAGGTTTCCGTGAGCGCCGGCAGCCAGACGTGGAAGGCAGCCTCTCCTATCGTCATAGGAGAAGGAACCGCACTGACCACGGGGCTCGAGTTTTCCAAACAGGGGCAAACTCTGCTCCTCTTGACGACCGGACAAGCAACTTCTAAGCAAGCAACTGGTGGAGAGCATCTCTCCAGCGGAGAAGTATCAAGCCTGCCCCTGAACGAGCGCGACTTTAGTAAACTGCTGCTCCTGGCGGCTGGCACCATGACCGATACAAATGGCGCCGCGAATTTCACACAGCAATTTGCCGTGAACGGCCAGCGCGGCTCCGCCTCTGTCTTTGCCATGGATGGCGCGGATACGACTGATCCGGAGCTCGGCGGTGCGACATTTTCGAACTTTAACGTCGACGCCATTCAGGAAGTTCAATCCAGCTCAGGCGTAATGCCCGCGGAGATCGGCCACGGAGCTGCAGGCTTCAACAACGTCATCACGAAGTCCGGTACGAACGACGTCCACGGCAGCGCTTTTGAGTTTGTCCGCAACGCCGCATTCGACGCGCGGAATTTTTTTGATCACGCCACCGCTATTGATCCCGGGCGGATCCCGCCATTCGTTCGCAACGAATTTGGGGTCACCAATGGCGGGCCGTTGTTTCTCCCAAAGCTTTACGACGGCCGCGGTAAAACATTTTATTTCGTCGAGTATCAAGGTTTCCGGCAGGTGCTTGGCACGACGCAGGTATTTCCCGTCCCCACAGCGGCGGAGAGACAAGGAATTGATACCACGACTTTTCCAGGCGATACCTTGATCGTTCCCATTAATCCGGAAATCGCATCCGTACTTTCGGGATATCCATTGCCCAATGAGCCCTCGGGACCTTATGGGGCCCGCACGTACGCAACCTCTTCCAAGGTAGCGACGGATACGGATCAATTTTCCGTGCGAATCGATCATCAGATTTCGGACAAAGCTATGCTGTTCGGCCGCTTCAGCTTGAACCAAGTCAGCGGCCCGACGACCAATCCCGATCAGACAGCCATTGATCCCAGCTTCGGCGTGAACTTTTTTGATCATCAACGAAGCGCGGCGCTCAGGTATACCCGAACAGTCACTCCACACCTGGCCTTCGTAACTTCAATCGGTTACATCCGCAGCACGCCTTTTTTCCCAACCACGAATCACGTGCAGCCCGCGATCACCTTCGCGGACGGACTCTACGAGAATTTCAATTCTGCGGACGGCTCCATTTTCGGCTCCTACGGAAACCTCTATCAATTTAAAGAGGACATGACGTATACGCATGGATCCCACAGTTTCAAATGGGGAGCCGAACTGCGCTTTAACCGTGACGCCACCATATTCGGCACCAATCCCAATGGCGTTTACGTGTTTGGAGGCGGGCCCGCTTATTCGCCGGTGCTGATTCCTTCCGCGAGCGGCCAGCACGACATTCAGCCCGGCCAACTTTTGCCCGATTCGTTAACGGGATTGTTGACGGCGACGCCCTTCTCATACTCGATCACGGCTGCTGCAAGTGTGACCCCCGTGGGAAATAAATTTGACGAAGCCGGCGTCAGGCGCGAGGCCTACAACTTTTATTTTCAAGACACGTGGAAAGTGAACTCCCGGTTGAGCGTCAATTACGGTTTGCGTTATGAACTGGATAGCCGCATCCAAGAGGCCAAGCATCGGACATCCGTCGCCTTCCCCGTCGACGCGAACGGCAATCCAACTTCCTTTTACGCTCTAGGCGCCTCGCAGGATTTCACTTATAACCCCCAGCCGGTCTATCCACTCGATTTAAATGGGTGGGGACCGCGTGCCTCGCTGGATTACGCGCTGAGCAAGCACACGGCTCTGCATGCCGGCGGAGCGATGACCACGATTCTCCCGAATCTGTGGCTGGAGAACTATGTCACTGGAAATTTTCCGCTCGTCTTCCAGCCGCTGGTCACCGCGTTGCCTGACGTTCCAGTGCCATTTCGAAATACCTTCGTTCCAGAGATTCTTCCTCCTGTCTACACCACCGCCGGGCAGCCACTCTTTGCCTCGGGAAGTGCGAATCTTCCCGCGAACATACCCATCGATCTGCAGAGATTCCAAGACGACCTTGCGGCAACTACGCCTGGCCATGAAGTGCAATTATTTTCCCTCGGCGTGATCAGCAGACATTTTCGCAATGGATACATCGGGACGTTTACGGCGGGAATCGATCATGACTTCGGAAGCGTGAAAGTTACCGCTGCATACGTAGGAACCGTGGGAGTCGATCTTGCCAGCGCGGAATCACCCAACGGCTACGGCGGCGCTGACCCGGCGTTTGCACCCTTCACGCAGTTCAACGCTCAAGGGCACGCGATTGGCGGTTTTGGGCCGGAGTCGATCATGAATCCCGCCGCTCATTCCTCTTACAATTCATTGCAGACAAGTGCGACGGAGAATTATTCTCGGATTGGTTTAAGTTTCCAGGCCAGCTACACCTATTCAAAGTCCCTCGACAATACCAGCGCTGTGCCCGGCGGAATTTCGGGAATGCCCGGCGTCACTTTGCAAACGCAGCCGCAAAATCCCCTGGATCCGAGCGCCGAGAGAGGGCCGTCCACCTTCGACGAGACTCATGTTTTTACGATCAGCTTGTTTCAGTCGCTGCCCTTCGACCGCGTGAGCTTTCTTCAACCGTTGGGAAGCCGCGTAACGAAAGGCTGGCAGTTTTTGGACATCACGACGCTTACGACCGGGCCGCCATTTACCGTGTATTCTGGAATCCAGCAAACGGGAGTGGGCGCCGGCGGGGCCGATCGCCCTGATTTGGTTACGATGCCGGACCTTTCCACGAGCCGAATCATCCGGGAAGATTATTTCGGCCGCGGTGCTAACAATGGCTCGTTCTTCTTTATTCCGATAAACGTTCCTGGTGGAACAGGGCCGAATCAAGGAGTTTTTGGCACGCTGGGACGCGACACCTTTCGCGGACCAGGCTTTCATAATTTCGACATGGCCATGATCAAGGACACGCCCTTTGGTAGAAGAGGCAACCGCGAACTGGGGATGCTCGAATTTCGCGCAGAGTTTTTCAACATATTTAATATCGTCAATTTCGGCTTGCCCTCGAACACGGTGCTCGGCAGCGGCTTCGGCGTCATCAGCCATACCGCCGGATCATCCCGTCAAATTCAGTTTTCGCTGAAATTAGTCTACTGAGAGGAGCAGGCATGGAGCGCAGCCTCCGCGACGTAGTGAACCTATATAACCCGCACGATCCTCTGGAGGAAGCCTGGACCATTCCTGCGCCGTGGTACTTCGATGAGCGCATCGCGGAGCTCGAACGCGCCAGCGTTTTCAGCGATACGTGGCAAGTTGTGGGTCGCGCGGATCAAGTGCGCGACCACGGCCAATTTTTCACGGCGGATTTGGCAGGCGAGCCGCTCGTCGTGGTCCGCGGAGAAGATGGCCAATTGCGGGCGTTCTATAATGTATGCCGCCATCACGCAGCCGCAGTCGTCACCGAAGCGCAAGGCTGCGCGAAACAGTTTCGCTGCCCCTATCACGGCTGGACCTACGGCATCGATGGCACGCTCAAAGGAATGGTCGAATTTGACGGTGTCTGCAACTTCGATCGCGCAAAAAATGGCTTGGTTCCCGTGCGCGTGGACACTTGGGAGAACTTCGTTTTTGTAAACCTGGATGGGCAAGCAGCGCCTCTGCGCGATTTTTTGGGAATCGTTCCGGAGCTTGTAGCGCCACTCGACCTCTCAAAGAAACTGCATTTCTTCGATCGCCGCGTTTACACGCTCAACTGCAACTGGAAGGTCTACGTCGACAACTATCTTGACGGCGGCTATCATGTGCCGCACGCGCACAAAGGCCTGAGCAGCGTCATCGAATACACCAAATACACCATCGAGAATTTCGAACGTGCTTGCCTGCAATCGAGCCCGCTCTCATCGGATTCTTCTTCGGAAGCAGGTGTCGCCACCACCCGCCAGGGCCGCGCATTTTATTTGTGGCTCTATCCAAATTTCATGATCAACGCCTATGAAGGCGTGATGGATACGAATTTAGTGTTGCCCATCAGCGTAAACCGCTGCGCCGTCGTCTTCGATTATTATTTTGCGGATACCAGCGCGGCCGCAGAAGCCAGCCACAAAGAAAGCATTGCCGTCAGCGAAAAAGTCCAGGACGAAGACATGGCCATCTGCGACGCCGTACAGCGGGGACTCGGTTCGCGCGCCTACGTCGCCGGACGTCTCTCCGTCCGACGCGAAGCCGGCGAACAACTCTTCCACCGCTTGCTCCACGCCGATTTCACAACAGCGCTGAATCACGCTGCCGCGGCGGATTGACGCTCACAACAGCGTCGCCTATACTCGTACTTTGCGTTGCAGGCTAAGTTCTTACCTGTCTGGCCTCATCTGAGTGTATGTGCGGCCGCAAAATGGCCGTCAGGCTTGGCTTTCCGCAAGATACCAGGGCGCATGCCGTCGAGATCAGCGAGAATTTTCACGAAGACTTAAACGCTGCCGCATCATTTATCTAGGAGAGGAATGTTCCATGGCTGAAGCAACTTGCCGCCGCGAGCTGGATCTGGAGATTCCCGCGGAAGAAGTAACGAAAAAGATTGAAAGCGTAGCTAAGGAATTTGCCCGCGTCGCCCGCGTGCCGGGATTCCGGCCGGGCAAAGCGCCCGTTTCGCTCATCCGCCGTCGCTTCGCGGAAGACATCAAGGGTGAAGTCCTGCAATCGCTCGTCCCGGAGCGCGTCGAAAAAGCCGTTTCCGAACAAAAGCTGACGCCGGTTTCGCAGCCGCAAGTCGAGAAGCTGGATTTTGCCGAAGGCCAGCCGCTGAAGTTCCGCGCCGTCTTCGAAGTTCTTCCTGAATTTGAGCTGGCGAATTACAAAGGTCTCGCCATCGAGATGCCCGCGATGGACATCACCGACGCGGACGTCGCAAAAACTCTCGAAGAAATGCGCGAACGTGCTGCCGCGTTTGCGCCGGTCGAAGGCCGTCCCGTCGAGAACGGCGACTACGTACAATTGAAGCTAATGGGAACTCCGGCGGGTGGCGGCGAACCGCTGCAAGCCGATAGCGTACTGTGCCACATCGGCGCCGAAGAAACCATGGAACCGTTCAACGAGAACCTGCGTGGCGCAAATATCGGCGACCACAAGAATTTTGAAGTTGCGTATCCCGCCGATTATCCCGACGCCAAGCTTGCCGGGAAGACCTACAACTATGCCGTCGAAGTGCTCGGCATCAAGAACAAAAAGCTGCCTGAACTGAACGATGAGTTTGCGAAAGACGTAAGCGACGCCGCCACGCTGGACGAGCTGAAAAAGAAAGTCTCGGAGAGCCTGGAGCATCAGCGCGATCACCGGCAAAAGGAATTGCAAAGAGAGAAAGTCATTACCGAGCTTGTGAAGCTGCACGACTTTCCTGTACCGGAAGCGCTCGTCGAGCATCAAATGGATGTGCGGCTGGAGCGTGTGGTTCGCTCGCTGGCCGCGCAAGGCGTCGATCCTCGTGCTGTAAATCTTGACTGGGTTACCCTGCGCAAGCGCCAGCAAGAACGCGCAACGGATGACGTGAAGGCTGAACTCATCATTGATCGCATCGCGACGGCGGAAAATATCGACCTCACCGATGAAGAAGTCGATCAAGAGATCGAACACATGGCCAGCCATAGTGGCGAATCCGCCGAAGCGACGCGCGCTCGTTTGACAAAGCAAGATGCGCTCGATAGGATGAAAGCTAAGTTGAGAAGCGATAAAACTCTCGACTGGCTCGCACAGAACGCTCAGGTCAAAACCGTTGCTGCAGCAAGCGCCGCAGCGGCAGATGCAAAGTGAAACTTTCCGGCGGTTCAACCATCTCCATGAAAAATTTTGAAGAACCCGAATATCGCGGCACAACGCTTGTACCCATGGTGGTCGAACAGACCAGCCGCGGTGAGCGCGCCTATGACATTTACTCCCGGCTGCTGAAAGAACACATCATTTTTATAGGCACGCCGATTGACGATCACGTTGCCAATCTGGCCACCGCGCAGATGCTCTTCCTGCAAGCAGAAGACCCGGAAAAGGACATTCAGCTGTATATCAATTCACCGGGCGGCTCGATCACCGCGGGCTTTGCAATCTATGACACCATGCAATTTGTGAAACCCGATGTCGTTACAACTTGCGTCGGTCAAGCGGCTTCGATCGCGGCCGTTCTTCTTGCCGGCGGCACGCCGAAAAAGCGTTTCGCGCTGCCACACGCGCGCATCTTGATTCATCAGCCGTGGATGTCCGGCCTCGGCGGCCAGGCTACCGACATCGACTTGCACGCGAAGGAAATTTTGCGCATGCGCACCGTCATCAACCAACTGCTGGCGCAGCACAGCGGCCAGACCGTCGAGCGCGTCGAGAAAGACGTCGAGCGGGATTTCATCATGAATCCCGAACAAGCCAAAGAATATGGCATGATCGACGAGATTATTTACAAGCACCGCTAGTGAACTGATGCCGCGGGGGCGGCTTGAGCTCGCGAGTGGTTCTTAAAAGTTAGTAGCGTTTCGAGTTTCTCTTTTGCTCCAGGGATAAATCGGCCTAGAATAAGGATTAGAGACTCCGTCGAAGCCCAGCGGAGACGAGGCCCTCATACCAGTGAAAAAATTCAACCCAGACGAGCCGCTGCGCTGTTCCTTTTGCCATAAGACGCAGGAACAGGTCGAAAAGTTGATCAGCTCTCCCTCGGACTATCCGCGCGCTTACATCTGCAACGAATGCGTCGGCGTTTGCCAGACCATTCTTGAAGATGAGAAGCGCGAGCAAGCCGCCGCGCCCGCGCGGAGGCTTCCGCGTCCGCCGGAGATCAAGCAATTTCTCGATGGCTACGTCATTGGGCAGGATCGCACGAAAAAGAAGCTCGCGGTGGCCGTCTACAATCATTACAAGCGCATCTTTTTGAACAAGCAGCCAGGCGACGTCGAGCTGAGCAAGTCCAACATTCTTTTGATTGGTCCTACGGGCACCGGCAAGACGCTCTTGGCGCAGACGCTCTCACGCATGCTGGACGTTCCGTTCGCTATCGTGGACGCCACGACGCTGACCGAAGCCGGTTACGTCGGCGAGGACGTCGAAAACATTATTTTGAAGCTGCTGCAAGCCGCCGATGGCGACGTCCAGAAGGCGCAGCAAGGCATCATTTATATCGACGAAATCGACAAGATCGCCAAGAAGGACGAAAACCCTTCGATCACGCGCGATGTGAGCGGCGAAGGCGTCCAACAAGCGCTGCTGAAGATTCTGGAAGGCACCATCGCCAACGTGCCGCCGCAGGGCGGCCGCAAGCACCCGCACCAGGAATTTACTCCTGTGGACACCACGAACATCTTGTTCGTCTGCGGAGGCGCTTTCGTCGGCCTCGAGAAAATTATCGAGAAGCGCGCTGGCCGCCATTCGCTTGGTTTTCATACCGACGCCGCGGCATCAACGCCCAGCAAGCGCAACACCGAATTGCTCGAGCAAGTTCAGCCAGGCGATCTGATTCGCTACGGGCTGATCCCCGAATTTGTTGGCCGCTTGCCGGTCGCCGGCGTGATGAATGACTTGGACAAGAACGTTCTCGTCCGCATTTTGACGGAACCGAAGAACGCGCTGCTCAAGCAATACCAGCGCCTCTTCGAATTCGAAAATGTCCGTCTGCGTTTCACCGACGACGCTCTCGACACCGTTGCCGAGTTGGCCATGCAACGCAAAGTCGGCGCGCGCGGCTTGCGCATGATTCTCGAAGACCTCATGCTCGAACTTATGTATCACCTCCCGATGCAGCGCAAGGTGCGCGACTTCGTGGTTACCGCGGAAATGGTTCGCGGCCGGGAAATCAATTGGAGTTTGCTCGAAAAGGCCGGATAGGCCGTTTCGGGCTGTCGTAAGCTTTTCAGGGGCCCTAATGTTCACTCGCGAAAAACAAGATCTAAAGCGCGTACCCATGATGCCGGTGCGCGATATGGTCATCTTCCCTCAGCAGATGACTCCGTTCATCGTTGGCCGCGAAGCCAGCGTGCGCGCTCTTGAAGAGGCGCTCGCCGGCGACAAGAAAATATTCCTGTCCACGCAGCACGATGCTTCGGTGGATGACCCGAAGCCGGAAGAAATTTACGCCGTCGGCACGCTCGCCAACATCGTGCAAAGTGTCAAGCTGCCCGATGGCAACATCAAAGTCCTGGTCGAGGGTGTCGAACGCGCCCGCGCACTTTCGATCGCTTCCGAAGAAGGTTTTTTCCGCGCAACTGTTCGCCTGCTGAACGCGCGTGTCGAGCCGTCTCCGGCTGTCGACCAGACCGTCCAGAAAATTACCGGCCTGTACGAACAGTTCATCAAACTCTCGCAAAGTCTAAATTACGACACCATGATCGCCGCTGCGCGTGGCGATGACCCGGCGCGCCTTTCAGATACCATTGCCGCAAACTTGCAGCTCCCTGTCGACGAAAAACAAGATCTTCTCGAAACGGTCGATCCCATCGAGCGCCTCAACCGCATCGGCGACATTCTCGAAATCGAACTCGAAAAACTCAACGTCGACCGCAACATCAACACGCGTGTCAAGCGCCAGATGGAGCGCGCGCAAAAAGAGTACTACCTCAACGAAAAGCTCAAAGCCATCCAGAAGGAACTGGGCCGCGGCGAAAAGAGCGAGATAGACGAGCTCAAAAAGAAAATCGACTCAGCGGGAATGAGCAAGGAAGTTCACGAGAAAGCGATCCAGGAGCTTAAGCGGCTGGAGCTGATGCCGCCCATGTCGGCGGAATCAACCGTGAGCCGCAATTATCTCGACTGGCTCCTCGCTGTACCCTGGAAAAAGAAGTCCAAGGAAATTCGCGATATCCTGGCCGCGGAAAAGATACTCAACGAAGAGCACTACGGCCTCGAAAAAATCAAAGAGCGCATCCTGGAATTTCTAGCCGTCCGCCAACTGGTGAAAAACCCGAAGGGTTCGATCCTCTGCTTCGTCGGCCCTCCGGGCGTTGGCAAGACCTCTCTGGCTATGTCCATCGGCCACGCCACCGGCCGCAAATTTGTACGCGTGTCGCTCGGCGGCGTTCGCGATGAAGCCGAAATTCGCGGCCATCGCCGCACCTACATCGGCGCGCTTCCTGGCCAGATCATCCAGATGATGAAGAAGGCCGGCACGGTGAATCCGATTTTCGTTCTCGACGAAGTCGATAAAATGTCCACCGACTTCCGTGGCGATCCGTCTGCTGCCCTGATGGAAGTCCTCGACCCCGAGCTAAATCACAGCTTCACGGACCACTACCTCGACGTAGAATATGATCTTTCGAAAGTGATGTTCGTTTGCACCGCTAACGTGCTGCACACCATTCCTCAGCCGCTGCAAGACCGCATGGAAATCCTGCGTCTGCCGGGTTACACCGAGCAGGAAAAGCTCGAAATCGCCAAGCGCTTCCTCGTGAAGCGCGCGCGCGAAGCCACCGGCCTGAACGAAAACAATCTCAAGTTCACCGACGAAGGCCTGCTGCACGTCATCCGGCACTATACGCACGAAGCCGGAGTACGCAGCCTCGAGCGCGAAATCCAGAACATCGCGCGCAAGATGGCCCGCAAAGTCGTCACCGAAGGTGCCAGCGTCGGCGCAGAAATCACTCCCGCAAACGCGAACGACTTCCTCGGCATCCTGAAGTACCGCGAATACTGGCTCGAGAAGCACAACGAAATCGGCTTGACCACTGGCCTCGCCTGGACGGAAGTCGGCGGCTGCGTCCTCGCCACCGAAGCAACCTTGATGGAAGGCAAAGGCCGCCTCACGCTCACCGGTAAACTCGGCGACGTGATGCAGGAATCCGCGCAGGCAGCCATGAGCTATGTGCGCTCGCGCTCCGCGCAACTCGGCCTGGCTAGAGACTTCTATCGCAATGTCGACATCCACGTGCACGTGCCCGAAGGCGCCATCCCCAAGGACGGCCCTTCCGCCGGAATCACCATCTGCACTTCGATTGTCAGCGCGCTGACCAAAATCCCGGTGCGTCGCGACATCACCATGACCGGCGAAATCACCTTGCGCGGCAAAGTTCTACCCATCGGCGGAGTCAAAGAGAAGCTCCTGGCCGCCCATCGAATGGGCTTGCACACAGTAGTGCTTCCGAAGGACAATGAGAAGGACCTGGCGGACATCCCGCAGGAGATCCTCTCCTGTCTCAAGGTTCATTTTGTAGAAACCATGGATGAAGTGCTGCAGCTTGCGCTCGAACGGCTGATCGTGCCGCTCGAACATCCCGAGGTTGCGCCCGTCGCGGAACCATTCGTCGCCAGCGCCGAGAAAGACAAGAGTTTGACCAACTAAATAAGCAGCGTAATTTTGGGCCCGCCTTGCTGCGAGTTTTTCCAGGCATGTCGTGGTCCGGCGCTGCGGCCGGTTACAGAAAGTCTGGTTTGCCCATCCTGGCATGTTTTCGTTTGTCCGCCAGTGCGGTGCGCCACCTCACTAAAAATCCGGGATTTTGTTGACCGCACCGCGGCCACGCAAAAAAAGAAGGTCAATTTACACAATCAAAGTTAAGGACATATGAAAGAAACAAGCGTTGAAGGAAGCAATCAGATGAGTATTAGCCTCGCCGAGTTAAAAGAAAAAAACATCACCGACCTCGCCAAGATCGCCAAGGAATTGAATATTCCCGGCGCCAGCGGCATGCGCAAACAGGAATTGATCTTCCAGATTCTCCGCGCCCAAACGGAGAAGAATGGACTCATCTTTTCCGAAGGCGTCCTCGAATGTCTCCCCGACGGATTCGGTTTTCTCCGCGCGCCGGAATATAACTATCTCCCCGGCCCAGACGACATTTACGTTTCGCCGTCGCAAATCCGCAAGTTCGATCTTCGCACTGGAGACACCGTCTCCGGTCAGGTTCGCCCGCCGAAAGATGGCGAGCGCTACTTTGCGCTGATCAAAGTCGAAGCCGTCAATTTTGAGGATCCGGAAGTCGCGCGCAACAAAATCTTCTTC
>Ga0210383_10000138_pt1 | contig 75145 bp, 126 predicted proteins | sample IncBWC14OmetaG_FD_160072 | JGI IMG/M metagenome (GOLD analysis project Ga0210383, IMG submission 160072) | Forest soil microbial communities from Barre Woods Harvard Forest LTER site, Petersham, Massachusetts, United States - Inc-BW-C-14-O ...
AAGTAGTTCCATCTACTGGAATAGAAAGAGTATTTGGACTAAGAATATCAACAACAAATTGTTGGCCATTCAATACTGACATGCCACCTGTAATACCAGTAATTGTTTCTAACATTCCATTAGCTAAATTATGATTAGCTACTGTAGTAACCAAAATTGGATTAGTATTTGTCATATTAAATATTTGAATAGGTGTGCGCTCTAATGTTTGAATATCAAATAGAGCATAATAAATACACCAAGCAACCTGATAAGGGTCTCCGCCTCCACAAAGAACAACCCAACGTCCTGTATCAAGATTTTGTCTAACTGACACGAGGCGCTGCACCACTCCTGGAATATTCCAAAGCAACGTCTTTAAGTATCGGTCCATTCCTGTTGAGGCAGCAAGACCTGCTGTCAACGTTCGACTTCTAAATGAAGATACATCTTCAGTTCCAATAGAAGGAATACCATCTGTTGGATTAATAACGGATAATGGAATATTAAGCGGAACTGATGTTATAATAGTATTAACGCTGCCAGCAGGAACAGCCCAAGTTCCTACAGTAGTTGAAATAGCATGAATAGGAAGTGATTGACCATTAGTGTTTATAACGCCTCCATCTGAGCAAATATATTGATAAATTTGATCGCCTATAACAAATCCAGGAATAATAATAAATCCTGGCGTTCCAAAAAATATAACATCAACTGCTGTATTGGTAGCACTCTCTGGCTGTATGCCATATATTTCAATACCTAGTTGATTTAAAATGAATTGATTCGCTCCGTATGGTGTAATGCTATTAATCAGATCTATCATAAATTGATTAGAGATAACAAGCGCACCAACGTCTGTTGAGGAAATATCTTCAATAAGAGCAGCTGGCAAGTTTGCTGTATATCCAGGATTTGTAGACGTAACTAAAGTAATCAATTGTTGGCGCAACGTAGCTGGAGACGTAGGGATTGGACCCTGCGGACCCATAATGATAGGAAGTTGAGCCATTAGTAAGGAACCACTGTAGACAAATATGCACCATATTTAGTTATGCAGGTGACTGTATAACCAGGCGAAGGAACACCATCGTCATCTAAAGTATTAGGTTGACTCGTTATAGACAAGAACATGAAATAACCAGCAAATGTTTGTTGAATATAATTCATATAATAATCTGGAGCAAGTTGAGATACAACAGAAGGATGCGCTGGAATACCATAATTGGAATAAAAAGGGCTCTCTCCTAGATTCAATTTTATAACTTGGATTAAAGTAGTTAACCAAACCATATCATCAAAACCATTCGCATCAGTATCCACCTCTACCCATTTCTTAACACTTGGGAAGAGTGGATCTGGTACGATGCGCCCCCAAGTTCTCATATTCTAACTGCCCATATATTGCCAGTAACAGTACAAGCGCCGCCAAATGCTGCTTGACAAATTAAGTAATAATTGGTATTGACTGTTATATTTACATAACAAGGACGCAATGATAAAACCTCTACATTTGTCGATGGAGTAGCAGACGGAAAAACAACTTGAGTTCTAGCTGTATTAATTCCTGATAGAGTAGGAAAGGTGGCGCTTGTTAAACCAATTGCTGAATATATGGCAGTAACACCTGCTGTTGGAGCAAACCAAACTTCTCCTTGAACTTGCCAAATACCAGGTGTTAATGGGATAAATGTAACATTTGCTGGTACACCAGTAGTAATAGTTTCTCCAACAGTAATATTGCTGGAGATAACTTGCCCAGACATACCTGCGCCTGGAAAAAATCCTCCTTGTGATCCACCAAATGCACCAGCACTCATTACACCGCCAGCAGAGATATTTCCACTAGCAGATATACTTCCAATTACATCAAGCAATGTTTGAGCAGAAGGAACAGGTAAATTTGGTAAAGGAGGTATTGGAAGTAAAGTATCATCAAGAGTATCTGGCGCATCTAAGAGATCAAAAGTAGACGTTTCTACATCATCACTACTAGACCCTGCTGCGCCAAATTTAAAACTTGACGCTACCATATTAAATACGCCACTTCCGCTAATAGCGTGAGTTATAGTATTTTGAGCAACTTGCTGTATACTTTGAGCATTACCAGATATAATACCAGAAAGAGCAGTATGGATAATATTGCTACCGGCAGTATGTGCTATAACGCCTTCAAGAGCTTTATGAATCATATCCTTAATAGAAAGATGATTTATAGCTGCTGAAGAATTATGTATTATGTTATTGAGCGCATCTAAAAGATGATATGTCGTAGTATCTTGTGTTTGAGTTTTATGACCTGTTGGTCCTCCTGTAACTAGGAATTGATTTTGATCGCGCTTAGGATTGTTGGTATTGCTAATAGGATGAAATACGCCAGTTGTTAGGTTTGCTCTTTGAAATAAATTGGCTACTCCACCACCTAATCCACTTTCACCACCTAAGTTAACATCATTCGGAACCACGTATCCTTTATCACCGACCTGTGTAGGTTCGCGTGAATATTTAGAATACGCCTGAGGAACAGTCATATTTGGTAAAGTAAATGTAGGATCAGTAATATCGTATGCGATTACAACGGTATCATCATTATTAACTGTTACAACGTGACAAGGTAATTTCTTAGCTTGATTTTGAAAATTGTCAGCAGTCTTTGTAGCAGTGAAATTATGCTGTTGAACAGCAAGAGAAAATTTTTGGCCGCTCGCGCTCAAGGATTAACCTCGAAATAACCATTTCTATAAATCATAGTAGATTGAAAATATCCTTTTGTCAAACTTATATAATATTCAATTACTCCCAAAACAGAAGCTGGACCTGGGTCTGTAGCCATTGGATAAAATATATAATCTTTACTCAATATATAAAGAAAACCACTACCATTATATTGTGATGGAACACAATTAATCACATTCGCCTGTATAACTCTTCCAATTCTCATGTAATATTGTATATCAACTTCTGCTAAAACTCTCTGATTAAACTCATCATATTCTAAAGATATAATTTGAAAAGGCTTCATATTTCCTACTAACGGAACCATAAAAATTAAATTACCAGATATATCCTTGCAATTGACATAATAGCGTTGTGCGGATATATTCCAATAAATAGTCACATTATATAATGCTCCATCAAATGTAGGCATAAATGATTGTGCTTGCCTATTATTTGGAAGAAATTGAAAATAAGTAGTCATAAAAGAATAGTCGGATTATTGCCACCGATATTAACCTGTGGCGCCAAAGGTGCAGTGCCACCGGCACCTGCGGCTTGATTAACACTAGATGCTGGCAACCCTAGAGCAGTCAATGCAGAAGTCCATTCTGCCGAAGTTTGAACACCGCCTGTTATTTTGGCATACAAATTGTTCTCAGCAAACACTAAATCTTGTTGAGCAATAAGAGGTTTTCTAAAATCCCATTTCCAAGTATTCTGCGGAAGTGCAATTTGAGGATTAGACATATCACTCAAACCGAGCATAACCATATTGTAATAAGTATATGCTGGCGTAAATACAGTATAGGTTCCACCCATATTATTATGCGTATCTAATGCTGACTTAAGAGCAGTCATTGTAGCATTTTTAACTGCCCACGCATACTGCGTTTTCATAGGCGTAACCATAATCATAGAAACTTCAATAGGACTCCTTACCATTGCGTTTGCAGCAACACTCAAATTAGCGAAAGGATACTCAGCAATTTGTTGTTGAATTAATGAACCACCAGATGCAGGTTGGAATATACCAAAATAGCTATCCATATTAAAAGTATCACTACCGCCAGAAAACAAAACATTATAAGCATTTGGATTAAGTAAAGCCATTACAGGAAGTATGCTTCCACCAATATTAGTGGCAATACCATTATTTAAAAATATTGGCGTAATTTGATATAATAGTTGGTACATACTAAGCATTAGTTATGCCCAATGCCTCCGCTAGCACCACCGCTAGGCGTAAAAGTCTGTTCACCAGATACATTTGGAACAGGTATAATATTTCCCTCACTATCACTACCTGGAGTTACAGCTTCAATAACTGTTATCCAATTCTGCTCAGCATTTGCGTTTCGGAAGCGCCCCATGTGCCTGACACTAACTACAGTAAATTGTCCTTGAAATGTAAGAACATTACCATGTTGATATGTATTAAAAACTAAACCTGGCATAAAAGTAAGACCACCAGATTGCGAAGCAGTAGTCAAAATATTGTTCGGCAATGTTATCTGATTATTAGGAGAAATATCAGATCTGAGAGCAACCTTAAATTGAATCTTGTTCGGGCCTATCCAACATGGCTGTCCTATTAAATCTTGAAATTGTATCTGTATTAATGAACTAGGTGCAGTTCCGTCAAATATGTTAAAATTTCCTTTTGATGAATCTGCTTGAACTCCTTGATAACCAGAAGTATAAGGTGTCCCAAGAACACTATGGCTTAATGTCTTAGCATAATCCATATACTGTTCGAGAGACTGATAAAATCCCTTATCATCATAATTAAGAGTTATATTTGGACTAATATTTAAATTAATGCCAATTCCCGGAAATGCTGTACTCAACGCTTGTTGAATTGCTTGTCCTAATGGAGTACCTTTAGGCATATTATGAATAATATTTACAGGCTTAGTTGGTCCTCCAGAATTACCCATATTAGGTTTCAAAAAGAACGTAAGACTTAGCTCAGTGCCTGTCCATTCGCTTACACCTGGGAAAATCAAAGCGTTACATAATAGACCTTGGTGCGCTACTTGCATGTTGGCTAATGGTAGACCTTCCGTAAATCCTCCATATATAGAAACTTGACAACCTGTAAAGTAAGAAGATTGAGAAACTAGATTTTGTTGAACTCCATAAATTTTAACATATCCACTTAAAAGCTGGCTACCAGGAGCAATTTGAAGATCTAATTCTATATCTAATGCACCAGGATCATTTTCTGCATCAACAATACTGCACCATTGCGCTCCTGAAATACCTGCACCAGATATAGCAGCAAGTGCTGCTGGTACAGGTTGCCCTGCAATTGATGTTAAACTTTGAATAGTAGTATTGACACTAGCAAGACCAGGTATTTGTGCTAAAGTGGTATAGCCAACTCCTCCAGAAACTGTAAGCGCATAGAAACGCATTAACCAAAATTGCCTTGTGAAGAGCCAATCATAGCAGTTTGTGTAGCTACATCAGCACCTGCCGGATTGTGAACATTCACTCTAATTGCTTGATTATTATGATATTGAGACATATCACCAATATGCGGATGTGGTCCTGTTCGTGATGCAGTTCTTGTTGAACTAGCTCTAGCTGCATCACGTTGTGTCAAAGGATTGTTTTCGCCGCCAAGGTGTCCACCGCCTGCTACATCAATTGCAGAGTAGTTAGCGGCATCAAGTTCTCCTCTACCACCACCTATCATATATTGATGTTGATTATGTATTCCACGACTATTTTTCCATTGATCTGCAACATTCATACCAATAATTTTACCATTCCTATCCTTAATATAACTTTCAAAGACAGCAGCATGATCTTGACCAATACCTGCTCTACCACCAGTACCTCCTGCATAAATGTCCTGGTTTTGTTCTCCATGCAAACCAGCAAATGTAGCAATGGGAGTTCCTTTAACTAAACCACCTTCTGTTGCTGATTCTCCTTTTCGCCAACTGCTAGTCCAAGCACCTTTTTGTCCACTACCTAATTTGATTCCAACAGAAGCTGTAGCTAATGAAACACACTGTTCGTTGGTAATCAAACCTTTATTACGAGCAGACTTCAAATGATCTAAAACATCGTCACTGTCTTTAATACCAAAATTTGCCTCTGGTGCGCCACCAGTTCCTCCAGCACTGGAAGATCCACCACCGCCTCCAGGATTGAATCCTTTTAAATAACCTAGTCGTTGGCTTGTAGCTTGCGCCACATTACCAGGTCTTTCAAAATCAGAAACAAGAGTACCTGTCATAGATTCAGCACTTCCTCCACCAGAAAGTGCTTGCCAAGTTTTCGGATAAAAATTCTTTTGTTCCCAAATCATAGCCTTTGTTTGTTCTGCCACAGTCATATCCTGTGGCATCTTACCAAATTGCTTCATAATACGTGCAGAGCGCGCATCATCCCAAGATGCAATACCGTGTGCCATTTGGTTAGGATTAGAGCGGCTAGGATCATGATGAACGTCGGCAGGATTTCTTAACGATTCACCAGATGTATTGGCAACTAATGCGCGTGCTGCTGTTGGGCTTAATCCTTCTGCAATGGCAGCATTATACATTTCTTGTTGATTTTTTGCCAATGCTCCTTTGGCTATATTGGTAACTCCACTTACAACTCCGCCAGTACGACTTACTTCTTTTGGTTGACCAGCTTCATCTAATCCTCCGGAATGATAAACTCCTGCTCCGCCACCAGTGCCGAAACCGCCGCCGCCACCTATATTGACGCCATCACCTGCACCACCACCTGCTCCTGCGCCTCCGCCACCGCCGCTAGTGCCGTCACCTTGTCCAAATTTATTAGCTAAATATTTACCAGAACCTCCTACAAGTATTTGAGAACCTTGCAAAAGCTGTTTATTGAATTCAGCTAAACTCCTAGATGTATCAGTAACATCTTTATTCAATTTTCCGATTTTTGGACTAAATATACTAACTCTACTTACACCACCAGTAACACCACCGCCTCCTTCATCTACAACACCGCTGCCATAAATCTCGCTCTCTAATGGAGGATTGTTCTTTGGAGAACGCAATGTGCGAGCGCCTGGGCTAGCCCTTGTAGAACCAGATGAACGCGCTTTTGGATTAGCTGTAGGACCAGGCACTGCTGGAGAGCCACCTAAAATAGGGCCACCCCAACCCCAATTGTCTGAATTAAATATACCACCAGGCTTAAGTCCTGGCGCAGCTTCTGGTCCTTCATTAATCTTATTCATTTGATTTTTAATAAAGTTATCAATAGCAGGAGCAATATCTGCCAATTTATTAATAAAATGAGTTTGTATCTCAGAACTTGCTAGATTAAGTGTGGTGCTAAGATTTGTCAACGCTTTCTGTTGTTCTTGAGTAGTTTCTAAATATTTGGCATTTGCTTCAACAGCTTCTGCCGCTTGCCTAGTTTCATCACCAGACATTCCTACCAATCGAGTAGCTTGTCCAATACCTCCTGGCAAAATTGAACCCAGGTGTTGCGCCTCAAATAAATTACCCATAGATTGTGGATTATAACCTTTTAATTTCTTTTGCGCTCTTATCATCAACTGTGCGTACATAGTTGATGGATCCATATTCTTAATTTCTTCTGGGGAAAATCCCATAAAAGTATATGCAGAGAATTCATCTCCAATCATACTTTTGGCCCTATTTGCGGCCTCTAATCCAGGCTGCACAGGGCCAAATCTTGCAAGCTCGACTTGAGCAGATTTCATTCTGCCAATATCACCACCAATTCCTGTTGCTTGAAGTCTCTGTTGCGCCCCAGTATTTGCTCCTTCAGCAACAGCGTAACCAATCGCGGCGGCAGTTCCGCCAATTCCAAGCATCTTAAGAAGATTGCCACTAAACATATTTCTCAATATGTTCTGGCTCATTCTACCAGTAGAAAACATCTGGTAGAAGGATTCATTCCATTTATCGTTGCCCTTAGCAAATTTTTCAAAAGTAGCTTTAAACTGTCCAGAACCTGTACGGTCGTTTCCTGGACCCCAAGGTAGTCTGTCTAAATCAGATAGAGCACCTGGCTTAGGAGCTTTTGCCCATCCTCCTGTAAATTGTCCAGAACCTGTATTACTGCGCCCAGGTCCCCAACGCAATCTGTCCATATCAGACAGAGAACCTGAAGCAGGAGGCTTTTCCCAACCTGCACTAAATTGACTGCCTGTTCCAGTTTCACTAGGCTGCGACCAAGTTGGGCGCTTGGTAAACGTACCTTGAGCGTTTCTGTATCGCTTACCTTCTGGGAATATATCCTCTTCTTGAGCTTGTTTTCTTCGCTCTCTTCTGGATTTAGAACCTTCGTTGGCTAATCTGTTTAAGTCTCTCTGTGCGCCACTGGCTTGTTTTGTAATATCAACATTAGCTCTTAGTAGCGTATTGGATTCAGCAAGAATGGAACGATACTTTTCTGCCAACTCAACAAGCGCGTTGAGAGCAGAAGTATCAACTTCTACGTCAATCGTTGATTTGCCTTTAGAAGCCAATATTATCTCCGGTTTCTAAAATCATAAATCGTTCTATATTCTCCATTATATTGCCACATAAACTCCCTAAAGCCTTCTCCAATTATCCAATTTAGGATGGAATGGACAATGCTCTCGGAGCCGAAGTTTTCTGGATCGGTTCTGGGCTCTCTCCAGTATTCTCTTCCTGATTCGAGATCGTCAACGAATTGCAGTAATCCATAGCAGTTAATGATGTAGTTTGCGCCTCCCAAATTGAACTCAAACCTATCATTATGCTCGGCAGTTCGCTTTTTAAATGAATTGCCGAGGCTACAGTAAAATAAACCAGAGCGTTTTCAACCTCTCTGATCACTTCCTCGTCCAACATATTTTTCATTTTTATTTCTAAAAATGGCTTTGCTGTCCATTTGTTTGTAACAGGATCAATCATCAATACGAATGTAAGACGATATATTTCCTGAATGACAGGCATACTGAGATCAGTTGTACTATCAATTTCCTTAGCCATATCCCTCAACGCAAGGGCGGCAACACGCGGTGCCATGCCTGGGCCTATACCATTAAAATAAAGGTTTGACAATGTCTTGACGAAAAGCATATAACTTGCTTCAAATACTTCTCTCGATATGGGTGTAGAATGAACCCACATCTTTTTGTTTTCGTCAATATCTAACGGAATGACTAGGTTTAGTTTCTTGTTGATCGTTACGCTTGCCATTTGCTACCTGCTACCTTTTGGCGATTATGTATTGAACATAAACGCGTTGACCTCGTAGTAACCCTTAATCGTCACAACCCAGGTAGGTTCCTCACCTGCGAACGACATTGCATTCACGCTTTCGAGAACGCAGTTTTGAAGGGTATAAGAACCCAAAACGCCTGCGCCATTAACGAAAGAATTGGCAATTGCCGAAACGTCAGGTTGAACCGTAATCATGCCAAGAAGTGTATTATCTTCAAACTGCGCCTTAACTTGATTGGATTGCGGTTGTGACTTAAGCAACGCAATCGTCAAAGTAGCAATCTGGAACGGCGCTGGGGAAGGGACAGCGCCTGTCATTGTCGGGAAATAATCTGTGGCATTTCCCTCAAGAGTCAGTCTTATCCCCTCTCTTCCCAAGAGGTAAGGCGTGATTTGAAATAGGGTTCCACTTTGAAAAGTGACGAGGGCCGCTACTCTATTGAGTACGCCCTGAGGGACATTAAGATTACCAGCGGCCATCGTTCTCTCCTATCTCAAAAACCTTCTTATTTACAGTGTAACGATATTGGTCGCTACGACTGTTACCAAAATGTGGACAAAGCCACGAGCGGGGATGAACAACGTGCTGAGTCCATCGTATTCGCCGGTGCCATAGTCGGCAGGGTTCAATGCAGTATAGGTGGCGAAAGGCACCGCATTGACATTGCAGACCGTCGCATAAGTGCCAGAATCAATTGCATCTGACAAATCCGACGGGCCTAGTGAAGTCTGCACAACTGGACCGTTAACCATTCCGTACTGGTTTCCGGTAGTCATCGTGCTCGCCAACACCTGCGACAGTTGCGAGACACCATTTTGGTTGTAGTACAAAGGTGAAGTCGGATCATTCGATCCGTTTAACACGGCGTTCGAGATATTCAAATTGATGTTGATCTGGACCCAGTCGATAGTCCACCACCAATTGAAATAATCGAAGCCATCCGCCGTAACACCCTTGTAGACATTGGTATAAGCAATGCCACCTTGCGCGCCAGTTTGAATGTAATTCACATTGTTATTTTTGAATCCAACAAGAGTAGGTCCATTGTTCGGAACTGGGTAGGGTGTAACTCCATAGATGTACTTGAAGCACATCGGCGACACTCTCGTCACCGCAGTCGCCTTGAAGCGCATGGCCCAGTAGAACATACCGGCGATAGTAAATTCAGCGAACTGCCCAGGCACGGAGGCATTTCTGGCAGCTTGCACGCCTGGCGCTTCCATAAGCTGAATAACAGACTTATTTGTGTTGTCGATCAAACCGACAGCAGCAAGATCATCGAGCGTAACCCAGAAGTAAGTCATAGCTTCTGGATTGACATATTGCTGGAATAGCTCGATAACTGGGCTATCAGGTCCAAGATTGGCAACATCTGCCCAATAATCAGGCAACAGATACCCATAGTAAGAACCTGGGCTTTGCAGCAGCCAAGTCTCTAGAGCTGAAACCTCATTCGCAAATAGCGGCTGGTAACCAAGCTCCAGGATATTGACGCCGACCGCAGTTCCCTGTCTGAAGAAGGTAGCAACTTGAGCATTAAGTTGCAGAGCGGAAGTCAACTGCCAAGTGCCAGGAGTAAGGATAGCACCAGGATCTGCTGTGGCAGGAACAGTAAAGCTTGTTGGGCTTACAACAGAAGCATCAAAAGTTCCATTATATCCAATAGGATTCATACCAGCAATTGAAATCTTCAAAAGAGAACCAGTAGTTGCATATGAAGGCAACTCACCAGTAATAACAAATGTGATAGTGTCAGTACCGAAAGTGGCACTCGTAATACCTCCAGAGCCTTGCAATATTGGCTTTAGATCAGTAAATTGGGTTAAAAACGTCGTAGAATTGGGAGGAACGGTTGTACCTCCAAAAGATAGAATGGCGCCAGTTTGCTGAAGCGTCGAAGGATAGGGCGCAAGAATGGTAGAAACTTGCACACTAACGATAGCATTTGGATCTTGATACATAACTTGGCTCCTTAGAACGGATTAAGGCAGAGGTGAAGACGCTCCTTGAATACAGGCTTTATCTGACGGCGCCACATGCGCTCTCTTATTTCCAACTGTTTCGGTCGTTGCCCAAACATCAATGTCAACTAGCGCATGTTTAATAAGCTGGCGTGTTAATCCTGGATCGGCTGATAATGTCTGAATATAAGACACTTTAAACTCAATTACTTTCCTCTGGGCTATCGTCTGTATCTCTGCCTGAGGTTGTTTCTCATCAACTATGCTAGGCATATTCATAATGCCTATTAGGCTTACATCCAAACTATATTGAACAACAAAATTCAAAAAACCAATAATATCATTATTATCTACACCATATGTAGTTACTCTAACAGTATCACAAGCTAATTGGGTGCTTAGAGCAGTTTGACTAAGAAATGGAAAAGCCTGTAATGCTTTGGTTTCTTCTATATGAATCGAAGCATACGGAGGCGGCTCATTCTCAGGAACAAGAAATGAAGGAAACATATTCTTAATTGGACAAACAAGCCCGCCATTAAAATCTGGCAAATAATTTGGAAAAGATAACCAAATTGGTAAAGAATTTGTAACAATCAATGCATTTGCTAAATTATTTAAAACATCAATATCATCTACAATCTGTGTACTCATTACAGAAGTAACAGCTACACCAAGATAATGCCATAAATCTGCTTGTTGAAAATACTTGCCTTGTGAACTAAATGTGAAACGAATACCCTTATATTCAGCTAAATAAAGAAATTGCGGCTCAATTTTATTAAATACATCGCATTGTGTCAATGCAGTAAACACAATAGTATTCATAGAAATAGTTGATTCTTCTTCTTGCTCAACTTCTACTGAGTAATGAAGCGCCCCTTTAATTTGAAGACTCGCTGGAGGATCACCTGCTACTGGCATTACCAGATTGTAATTTACCCAAAAAAGAAAGCCATCTAGCGGAAGAACCATCCTCTTATAAAGTGTAAAAGTAATAGTTTGGTTAGCATCAAGTGTATTTACACCTGCTTCAAGAATAGCTCCTAATGGAGGTTTTCCACCTACAGCTTCATTAACTGTGGGCATTATTTAATATCCGCCCAACATCTAAATGATACTCGATAGATACCAGATCGTTCAAACGATGGGCGCTGCCGAGTGCTTATGCCACGTTTGCGCTTCTTGCCTCTTGAAACTTTCGTAGGAACACCAGACACCATTCCGTTCATTTCTTCTTGGTCAAGAAAGCCTCTAAACAGCTTTTCAATTTTATTCGTTTTAGAAGCCATAAACTTAACCATACGCGCGCTGGTAGGTTTTCGCACCTCAGATAGCGCATCTACCACAAAATTTTCAAATGTTTCTGTAACAATATCGGAAATTTCTTCATCATAAATATCTGTAAATGTACCAAGAATACCATATTTACTTTCTAAAATGTCACCTACATCTTCAGCAGTTCGTCTCGGACCTGAGTAACGACGACGCATTTTTGCTTCATGCGCTTTAACAGCAGCCACAGGTGCTGCCATATTCTTCAATGTATATGGAGTATTTAGAAACCCCATATGTATGACAATATCTCTTGCCACTAGAACAAATCCGCTCCGTTTTGTGGAGGAGGTTCTTCATTAACACGTTTTATAGTTGTTGATTGAGAATTTTCTGTTTCTTTATGAGTTATCTCAAAATTGCCCCTGCCTTGAGGAGCAGGCATAGTGGAATTTTCATCAGATAAAGGCGGCGGATTATCAGCAATAACTACACCAAATCGTAATTTGGCATTTGCTGCGCTAACATTTAGAAGGTGTTGTGGCATAGTATCCTCTCATATTGCCCACTCATAGTCGTCAGCAAGTAAATCAGATTGCGTTGGCATCCAAGCAACAAGTTTTTTACCCATTGTAATATAAATATATGGTTCTGTCATCTTAGAATTAGCATCTGGTTTTTGAATTGCAATACTCCAATCGGCGGGCCATGATATACGACGACATGGTTTACCAGCGCCGATAGTTGATTGCATATGAGCAATTGCCCAGCCTATATTCATGGTATAGTAACCGTATTGGTATTTACTGGAGGATACTGTCTACCTTGAGCATTACTAACAATAACTTGGCAGAAGACTTCCGCTCCAGAATTTCCTGTTCCAAATAACCAAGTAGATCCTGTTGCGCCAATGGCTGCACCACCATTTAAGAACCATTGATAAGCATAGGCAGTAGGATAACCATTCCATAATCCACCAGTGCAAAGAACATAATTTGGATTAAGAGTGCATTGTGGTGGAATCATATTATATAATGGCATATTTAATGGCGGATTAGGCGTATTGCCTTGCGATAGCCAAACTTGATAAGCCTGCCAATCTGTATTGGCAGGATCATTTGGAATAAACGCACCATCTGAGTTCCGAATAATTACATTCGGATCAATGGAGTTAGTCATATAACTCCAAACCTGCGTATAGCCTTGGTTCATGGAATAACTATCCCGTTAGATGGAGGCGCGGCTGTAGTACCAATAGTATTTGTCGCTGAAACAATACAAGTCAATGTCGTTCCACTATCACCTGCTTGAATAGTGCGATCACCATTAGTTTGAGGCGCCCCAACATTAACACCATTTCGTTGCCATTGCCAAGCATAGGTGTCAACTAAATCGCCCATATTTTGCCAATTGCCATGCGTACAAAGAACTGTATCTCCAACTTCACCTGTTCCGCTTGTAACAGACAAATACGGAACATCAATATTAACAGGAGGATCTGTCTCTGGCGGAGGCGCAACATTAATATGCCACAACAATGCTGCTCTTTTTTGAGTCATTACCTGCGGATATTGCGGCATTTGAAACTCCTATGGGGTAGGAACGACTACCCACGCGCCAGCTTGTCGCGCGTACATTTGCCCATCATTGGGCGCATCTTCAAGTCCGTCAGCTCCAGCTGGACCTGTAGCGCCCGGATCGCCAACTGGACCCTGAGGCCCTTGTGATCCTGTAGCGCCTGTATTGCCAGGTGGACCCTGAGGACCCTCAGGTCCTTCAGGTCCTTCCGGTCCTTCAGGTCCTGGATCACCCTGGGGTCCTTGTGGACCGGGAGGGCCTGCTGGACCTGCTGGACCGGGAACTCCAGGCGCTGCTGCCATTTGGAAGTGCTCCATACTTTCAGCATATGCGATGCCGCCTCTGCTGCCGGGTCCTGGGCCATATGGCATCTAAGGCTCCTACGTCACATTAATAGTACAAGTGCTTGGAACACCTATACCTACAGAATTTTGAGCATAAAGGGTATAAGTATAAGTACCAACTTCTACGAAACTTGCATTAGCCACCGTAACTACACCTGAACCATCTATAGTAAATATACCATCTGGTGTACTACCAGTAGGAACAATAGCCCAAGCATCTGGACTATCTGTTCCAAAACATTGCCCAACAAAATCACCGTTAGATACTGGAAGAGCAATATCAAAATTTGCAGGATCAATAACAGGTTCAGTAGGAGGATTCACATAAACTTGATTAGATGTTGCTGTAGCAATACCACCACCTACGGCATTTGCTGCCTGTGCTACTCCACCAATATATGTTCCTTCATCAGCAGTTGTAGTAATATATGAATTGCTTGCTTGTCCACTAATAGACGAACCATTTCGTGTCCATCCATAATAGTAACCTGTCGGATTACCAGTCCAATTTCCGTTATTTAAACTTAATGTATCACCAACATTTACAGGTCCAACAGGAGTAATTGTTGGCGCAATGATATTAACAGGCGGTCCAGCAATGGATACAGTGTTACTTGTAGGTTCTGCTGAACTTCTACCACCATCATTATCAGCTGCTACAGTCGCGCCAATTGTATTGTTTCTATCAGCAATAGTAGTCATATAAGTAATATTATTCGCACCAACAATAGGATTATTATTTCTAGTCCATTGAATATCAAATCCTACAGGATTATTAGTCCAAACACCTGTATTGAGTGTTAACAATGTTCCTGAATTTAATGTTCCAGTAGGGGTAATAGATGGCGGTGTTGTATTAACAGGAACAGGCGGAGGTCCAGGTGCTGTGTCCCATACAGGCATTGCATTGGGCGCCCCAGATATAACTACTGGAACAGCATTATTTGCATTTCCTTGGTCAGTACCAAATGGAGGCGTTCCTGCTCCAGCAGCGAAATATACTGGAATTGGACCTGAATAAACACCTGTTGGTCCTGATTCTATAGTAATTGGCATTGCTTTAGGTGACGAAGATAGAAAAACTGGTATAGCACCAGCAGGATTTGTCCTGTCATTAGGGTATCTAATGGCAGAAGGCATCAGGGTGTCCAACCCCACATAGAGCCGACGCTTTGGGCAATGCCCATATAGATGCGCCCCCAAGGAGTTTTCAACGTCTGCAAGTCCCCAAGCGTTAAATTCTCCATACTCTTTAGCAATTGCAATCCAGCACTCGTTCCTTGATCTGCTGCATTATTCACAAGACCTGGAACAAAGCTATTAAGATTCAAACTGCCTCGTAAATCTGCCCAATATGTAGCCGCGTTATCAGGAGGCGGAACTGCATTTGGATCATCTTGTGCTATATTGACTAAGTAATCTCCAGCTAAATTATAGACTGCGACCGTAAAAACACCAGGATTTGCGCACCAAATGTATCTGTTAACAATTTCAAAAGCTATGTCATACGACATTTGAATATAAATACTATCCTCAGGGAGTACGTTATCTGGTACTCCCATCACAGAATAAACCCAAGCTGTATAGCCCTCTATTGTTGGAGGAGCTAAGTCTTGGAGAGACATTAGAATACTGACCTCTTAGCTTGTCCTGTTTTGAATAGGTCAGTAACAATACCTAACGGACCCCTTTCACTAGGGTCTTGAGGCGCACCGCGTTCTTTGGATCGGGTGATTGTGATTTTTTCGGCGATCTCAGGGTCGCGGTCTTTAGTTGGTTTCTCTGTGATCTCCATTTCAAAACTTGTAAGCTTCTCACCAGCATTTTCCTCGATCTGTGCATTGACAGCAATAGCTGCCTCAGCGCGAAGTCTTTCACCAGTTTTCTTGCTGACTTCTCGATTGCTGACAACAAGCTCAACAATCTTCTCAGCAGGGATAGGTTTATCAATTGAATACATATATGGGATAAAGTATCCTTTAAATTGATCCAATTCCGTAACACGAACCATTCCATATTTTACGTGGAATTGTGCAATAATGTCAATCTGCTTCTGGTCTAATTCTCCAGAAAGCTTAATTTGACCTCCAATAGGAATCATTTGTCTGCGATAATTTTTGAAATCAGGCAAACGATATTGGAAGTCTATATTTTGATGTGTGCCGTTAGCAACAAACATTTGCATTTGGATTAATCCTTGCTACCAAGGGACGGCCGTGGGGTAGCAATCCACGACCGCCCAGGATCGTCCAGTTTCGAGAAAAAGATCCCTACAGCTGGAGATTACTCGTACTGCATCGTGGCGATAACAATGCACTCAGGACGGACACCCCATCCCGAAGTGATGCGCCACTCGGACAGCACATCAATGGCGCCGCCGGCGAGCGGAGTGGGAATTTCACGAGGCGCTGCCATATCCGCGTACATCAAAGTGCAAGCCTCGATGCCAGGCGCAATTTTGGCAATTTCGTTCGTGTTGATCTTGCTGCCGACCGGCTTTTTGACTTCAGGCATAACGATTAGGACAACGTCATTGTTGCCACCGCCGACGCCCTTGCCGATCAAAGTATCATCATAAACCCAGGAAATAGTATCGCCGTTATTTCCCAGAACCGTCTCGAACATCCCCTTGGTTGACACAGAACCTGCGCCTTCGCGCTGGAACTGGACAACCTGGACGATGTTTTGATATTCCATCGCCGCTAGGGTTCTCTGCGGACCAAGAATTGTAAAGTGCCGCCCGATACCGAGTTGATTTGTCAAGGTCTTCAGCGCGCTGATCTGTGTGATAAGCCACACACCCAACTCGCCGTTGTCGTATGTCACAACGGTGTCATTTCCGTTGCTATCAGGCGGCAGCGATACGGCTGTGGCGCCCTGTGCGTTGAGAAGCCCTTCGCCGTTAATGGGATTCATCCCATATAGAAGAGCATTGCGAGCGAGTTGGAAATGGCCCTGTCTCATGCCGAGGCGTTGCGCCTCAACCATGTTAAGGCCCCAATTGCCCATTGCCGCGGTGTCGTGATGATCATATTCCGCGCGCACCCTCAGAAGATAGCTGGCGGTAGAGATCATCGAGAGAGCGATGCTGACGCTCGGCAGCTGGTTGTAGGCAGCTTGCCCAGCAGCCATGCGCGTGCGAACGTCGAGACGCTTCATGTAAACATAAAGGTCTCCATCACTCAATCTGACAAGCGGTTCCTCGCCGGCCAAAGTGCTAAAAGCCCCTGATGCCTGGACATAAGGGAGAATGATCCCGGGTTCAACGAACGAAGGATTAACAATGGCATATGACGGATTGACGCTACCCATGGAAGTTCACCTCATATTTTGAGAGGCGGGTTGCGCCTCAGTTGCACCGTTTTCGATCAGATTTCGAGTAGAATTGTGTCACCTGAGCGGTTCCAAGTTGCGAAACCAGTCGTCGAATTGTAAACGACTGTCATCGAGTTTCCAAGATTGTACCCGATAACATTCATGCCAGCCGGCGGCAGAGCAATACCGCCAGCAGCAGTTGCCGTAACCCACTGGTTCGTAATATTGAAATACAGTGGGGCAGGTGCCAGTCCAACAGGAACTGGATAACCTGGAGGCGCCAATTGTAGCAAGAGCGCCGGATCCATCGCCATAGGAATACGCGCACGGCTTCCAAAGCGATAGAAGTTCACAAGCATACCAACATTCGCTTGCGGAACTGGACTCGAAACGCTGTTGATCATAGCGTGATTCTGGTTGAACACGCTGATTCCGGTCGGTGCCACCGCCGCAGTCGCTCTCATGATAGAGTTCTGCAACGCTGGGTCCCAAAGGCTGCCAGTCGGCGGCAGATGCTCAGCAATTGGAACGCCGCCAAACATCGGCAGCGTTTCAGTCGGCGCCAATTGACCACCGGTCAACTGATACCGGATTGCGGGATCATCCATTGCCATACCCTGCATCATCCCGTCGAGCGAGATTTTGAAGGTACCACTGGCATTTGTGGTAAGAACAGGATTAATATTGATCATGACCCAAAAGCTCCTTAATGGTTAAGCCGACGACTCCCTCAGTTGTTGCTGTTTCGTATGCCAACAAGTTGGCGCTTCGGCGCAGCAAACTGACTCATCCACGCAGACGGTCTGCCGACGAAAGTGGAAATCGTGCGACCTGTGGAATCTTGGCTCTTGATCTCCCGTAGGAAGTCCTCACCCATATCTGCTGGGTGCAGACCGGCTTGTTCAGCATCGGAATAGATCGTATTCTCGATGTTGGCGAAGGCAGCATCATCCGCAATGACCTTAAGGTCAATATCCTTCCAGGCAGTGGAATGTTGCTTGAGGCCTGTGGCAAGACGACGGCGATACGCAATCAAGGTCTCCCCATCGAGCGGGCGCGGAGCTTTGCCTCCATGCATCAAATAGACGCGATCCGCCTTGACCTGCGAATCAGCCATTGCTGCATAGTCAGCGTCGGTCATCTGGCGCGGCAGTTTAGAGGCCACGTCAGCAACGCTTTTACGGAGCGTTTCAAGCTCGGCCGCATCAGCCTTTGCCTTGGCATCGGCCTTTTCTTTTTCCTCGGCATCCGTCTTGGCTTTGGCTTCCGCGTCCGCCTTGGCCTTGGCTTCTGCATCAGCTTTTTCGCGCTCGGCGGCGTCCATTTTGGCACGGGCGTCAGCCTTCTCCTTTTCGTCGGCGTCTGCCTTGGCTTTGTCAGCCTTCTCTTTCTCCTTCGCGTCCCAAGCATCGCTTACGGTCTGCTTGACTGAATCCTTGATAGAATCAGCGAAAGATGCAAAATAAGAATCAAATCGGGCCTTGTCAGCCTTTTCCTTTTCTTCTGCATCAGCCTTTGCCTTGGCCTCATCTGTCTTGCGAGCGGCTTCAAGAGCCGCAGCTTTATCGTCGTCTGCCATAACAAGTTCCTTTTCTGCGGTTGACACGCCACTCGGCGATAGTCCTTTATCCCAAACACCCACAAAGCAAACCGCTATGTGGTCTAGCAACCTTGGCTTACCTTCAATAAGTAATTTGTTACCATTCCTCAGTTTAATCTTTTGATCTTCGCCGGTAAGAACCACACAAGGCGAAGTGCTTAATTGATTTTCTGCCATTATCTTGGCAGCATGTTCATCCCAAACTTTGACAATAGCCCAAACTTCATCATCTTTAATATATGGAATAAACACAGAACCAATATTTCTATCAAGATATTCTTTGGTATCTAAAGTTTTCGTACCTGGATGTTCAAAAATAACAGGAAGCCCATTGCAACGCTCAAGAAACTCTTGATTCAAATAAATCGACTTGTCGCGCCACACATGCTCTTTAATACCACTTCGATACGATAATCCAGTGCCAGTAATACGAATATTGAACATCGTAAGGTTGGCATAACGCTGCGGTGATACTAGATCACCTGCTGCCATTAATTTGGCAATACCTAATTCGTCAGCATGTAATTTCTTTAAAGTAACAACCAAACCAGGATGTAATGGCTCGGGCGGCATTTCGAGTGGCGCCCACTTAAATCCTGTATGCTCTTCATCTAGTCTTGGAGGTACAAATTCGTCATCTACTTCTTGAATATAGGTCGTATAATCAACTATTAAGCTTGGTCTATCACCGTTTCCTTCGTTTGTGGAGATGCGGCGAGAGAGTTCAAGTAATTCTCCAGAAGGGTAAAATCCAATTTCTTCAGAACATTCTCTAATGGCTGCATCGACTGATGTTTCGTTTGCTTCCCGTTTTCCACCAGGTAGATCGTAAAATCCAGAATAATCTCCTGATTCTGAACGCTTAAGAAATAATGCCCTCTTGTCAGGTGTGACAAAGAGGATGCCGGAAGCATTGATTGTCTCCGTCATTCTTTCTTACTCAAAGCACCAGTTCTTAGTTCTGAACGCTCGCTTTTATCTGAAAATGGTGCACAATTTTCCTTTTTGGCAGGATTTACAGTCACTGCTGCATCTTTTTTGGGCGCAAACAACGCATCCATCATTGAGTCCAATTTTGCCATATGTTCTTTGCTGCACGGCATTATTGAGCCTCAGTCGTTTGTTGTGACGGTAAACGCTGTCTTTCCTTGCGATGTTCAACTTCTTGAAGGTAATCTACCACCGCGCTTTCGAGTGCATCCACGCGCGTGGAACCTGAACGGCTTAATTCACCAAGTTTATAGTGTGGTTTTCCAGGTTGTCCTGCTGCGCCACCTTCTCCGCCTGGAGTTTCAATTGGAGGCTTAAATTTAGCCATTTTCTTGTAATCTAGGATCAACGGAGACGGGAACATAGCCTTCAAATCATTAAAATTATCAGATGCCCACTCATAAAGTGTCTCTTTATTTTCATCATCTGCGAGTGGAAGTAGCAATTCAAGCATAGAAATCACACTTCTTAGCTTGACATTCGCTACTTTTATCTTTTCAGAGTCAGGTTCAGTCAACAAAGATGGCCAAACCGCAATAAAGTGGTCTGACCATTCTGTAAACGCCTGATTGTAGCTCTTTTTCTTGTATTCGTCAGGAAAATCGTTTTGAACTGTTTCGTAAAATTCCAAATTCCAGGCCCGATATTGCACAATTCGAGTGAAAAAATCATATAAAGGCTGCATTGACTCACGTAATTTATCAATATAGCGCGCTATCGCTTTGGCATCCTCCTCACCCTCAGCAAAGGCAACCGCCAATGTTTCTGAATTTACTAATTTTGCTGGCATTCCAGCTGCTGCTGCTATATTTTCAAGTATGTTTTTTCGTGCTGTGCGTGATGAGTTGTCTATATTCTGTAGGTTTAAAGATTCAATACTCTCATCGATTGAAATATTCATCACCGAGCCGGTCATTGCCTCCTTAAGCATACCACGCTTGATGCCAGCTATCTGTTGCATCACATTATTTATGATGCTGCCAGGTGCTTTCAATTTTGCTACGATGATTCCGGCCTTTTTAGTAACCAAATCATCTGTAATCATCGACTGTAGGAATGATTTAAGTGGATAAAGTGCGCGCTGATATACAGAGCGGCCAACATAACCCCAAGCTGAAGTAGTATAATCAAGATAAATTGGATCTTCATTCTGATAAATGCTAGTTCGCGTAAAATGATACGATTGTCCTTGGACAGCAATCGTAATTGGCTTCAAAAATACAGGAGAATTTGGATTTTGGTTTAAAACCAAGCTTCCTGCGGTATTTAATGGATCAAAAACATTAAAAGTCATCGGTTTGTTGGCTAAAGTTGCAAAATCTAATGGTTTTGTAGGATCTTCTTTTGGAATCATCACCGCTACAGAGGAAATTCCATAAATTCTTGCTAATCTTACCACATTTGCAATGATTCTATCTGCATCTATGTTTTGCCACTCATCCGTAAACGCTTTTCTGACCCGATCTTCTGGTGATCCAGGGATGTTTATGGTGCGCCCCTGAGATTGCGCCAATTGAACCGGGGTATCTACCAGTTTTGCGCCGTAAGGATGGTAAGAATAGATGAGTTTGCAGAGTTCATACGACGCTGAAGATCCTAGCTCGATATTATCGGCCATTAGGATTTTCATAAGCGGCGTACCTAGTGGAGAGCCCCCAAACAAGCCTCCACCAGGTTCTATGACTGCTTCTGCCATTTTCTTCTTTTATTTGAAAATAGACTGCGGAGGGGGCTGTCAGTCCCCCTTGCCAGTTCACAGAGTGTTAATTCACCCCGCCGCAATCATCCCAATATTAACGCTTCGGTTGAGCAGGAGGCGTTCCAGGCGCAATCGGCTGGGTAGGCTGGCCGGCGCCAATCGGCGGCCGCGGAAGTGGCTGTCCAGGCTGCGGAGGACGCGCTGCTGAACCAGGAGGCCGTGGCTGAGTTGCTACAGGCGGACGCCCACCAGGAAGTCCCTGATCAGGATGCTCGCCACCGGCGCCAGCGCCTTCATCGACACCGTAGTCAGGATCGGTTTCATGTTCCGGAATGGTGAACTTGCCATAACGGAGGCCGACGCCTTGGATCCAAACGAGGAACATATGCTCGCCAGTAGGTGCATCTGGCGGAAGCGGAGGCCAGATAGAGCCTGGAGGAAGATCCGGTGGTAGAGGATGACCAGCAACTGGCGGGATTGGATGCTCGGGATGCTCGCCTGGATCACCAGGAAGCGCGTTGTCTGGCTGCCCAGGAATGTGAATCGGATGCTCCGGCGTGTCGATTGGCGCATCAACACCCCAATCCGGATCGGTCGGTCCCGGAGGCCATTCCGGCTTCGGCGGCTTGGGTTTGCCAGCCCACGGAGGACGATGACCAGGATGAAGATCGCCCTGTCCAAAGCCAGGATCGACAGGACGCCCAGGACGGGCAGGACCGCCGCCAACATGTGGAGGCCGCTCAGGACGATTGGGACCGCCAGGAAGACCCTGATCAGGACGACCGCCTTCACCTACGCCCCAACCTGGATCGACAGGACGCCCAGGACGCGCAGGACCGCCGCCAACATGCGGAGGACGACCAGGAACGCCATATCCAGGATCGACAGGTAGACGACTTCCGCCAGGAAGACCCTGATCAGGATGCGCGCCTTCATCGACGCCGTAGTCAGGATCAGTCGGACGACCGCTCCTATCGAGGAATTGAATATATGCGAGAGGCATCAGTTTCTCCTTAGACGGTTAGGTTTCTTCGTGGTCTGGCTATTTATACGCGTGGCGTCCCAGACAAAAGTGCAGGGTGGAATCCAATCGACGGGAGGCCGAGACCGCTCAATTGCCGCGAGTTGGGAGGTATTCTGCGACAATTTCACCCCTGCTGAAGTTTATTTACCAAAGCTCTGAATCACCCAGAGAAGTACATACTCCGTAGCAAAAGCAATCAACCAAATCGTCTTCTTGGTCTGGCACGCCAACATTAAAACTATGAACTTGCTTAATGAGATGATTAGCGTGTCTTTGTTTAAAATCCACAGTCTTGTTATAAGCTTGAGCAGAGTATTTCACCTTGCCAACGGAAACATATCCACTAGCATTGAGAGCACGCGGTTGTTTGCCAAGTTGTACCAACTTAGCGTCAATACCAGTTGCCAAAAAGTTGCGTCGATTACATTGTTGCAAAAGGACAATTCCAGAGCCCTTTTCTTCAATCAATGTTCCGATTGACCCTCGCCGCGCCCTACAAGTTCTGGCATATTCTTCAAGTTTCAAATAAATATTGGGTATCCAATCTATCAACAAATCAGCAGGAACTTGCAATATATCATAATCAAGTATTGTTAAAGGATGCTCAAAACGCTCATTAATGGCCCAATAAATTACTGCGGTAGCATCATGTTTCGCGTCAGCTTTAATGCCAGTATCAATAGTGGCAAAGACGCAATCAGTCCACTCAGGAAAGTTGACAGGATGTCCGTCAATAAGTAAGTCTTTTTCGAGGAAAAACGTACCACCAGGCGGCTGCGGATTTTGCTGATAAAGCGATTCAAAATCTCTGATTCCCAGGATTGTTCGCTTTCGTTCCAAAGCCTGTGCGTCTTCCCATTTAGGCCAAAGTGCCTCTCCAACGGGGCGTTCCAAAGGATCATCAGCGGTTGCAAAGGCTGGAAGATTTATAACCGTCCATTGATCTCCGCCCTTTTCTGCTTCGTGAAGAAGCATCCCACCCAGATCTTCTAAATGCCATCTAGTCTGGATAAGGATAATTCTAGCATCTGGCTTAAGGCGCGTGACCAAATCCGATTTGTACCATTCATAAGTTTTGGTGCGCACCGTTTCGGATTCAGCGTCCTCTCTGGACTTAACGGGATCATCAATAATTGCGAGATCAGCGCGTCTTCCAGTAATTGCGCCTCCCACTCCCGCCGCGTAATATTCACCTCCGTTTGTGGTTTCCCATCGAGAAGCGGCTCTGTTTGATTCATCTAGCGAATAGCCTAAAATTGGTGCCTTCAGAAGTATTCTGTTACGCACCTTACGGCCAAAACGCTCAGCAAGCTCTCCTGTATGTGAACAACCAATTACGGAAGAACGTGGAAATTTTTTAAACCAATAAGGTGGTAGTAACTCTGATGTATAAGTAGACTTGGCGCTCCCAGGAGGAGCAAATATCATTAAGCGATCAATTTCTCCGGATATGACCTTTTCGAGGGCTTTGATAATATGTTTATGATGACGTGCTGGTTCAAAACCAAAATCGTGTACGCACTCTTCACACCAAGAAAGTAAATCGCTCTGACAAGAACGACGCCAAGCTTCAGCACGGTATTTGTAAATTTGACGCTTTCGTATTGTGTCAAATTGGGATGGTTGTGAAGGTTCAAATCCCATTGACACAATTTAGAAACCTGAGCGAGAACCGCTTTCCTTGCGCTCTGTGGCGCTATCACTGGAAGGATTGCTGTCGCGATAGCGAGTCTGTTCAGACTCAGGATCGTCGACCAAACCAGGTTCAACCTCGCCAATCGCCGCGGCAATAGCAGTTCGATACTTTTCAAATTGTGCTTGAGCTTGTCCCTGATTGCCCATATCGGAAGCTGGCAACATGCCAATAGATTGCGTCCCGATCAAATCGAGAGCATTGGCAAATGCAGGTTCATTGGGGAAACGAGACGAAAAATTCCTCAAAATAGAAATTTGTTCCTCAGTAACGAGGTAGACACGTAGGGCTCTTTGAGCTTCAGCCATTTATTCAAAATCCTTTATAGAGACACTTCGTCCAATCTGATTTTACAGTTTTGGGCCCTTATTTTGGCCTCGTTCCCTGCTTTAGCAGGACTGACTTAACTGGCGCAGTAGGCCAATGATAGAGCGCCTGGGCCCCACGGAGGGCGTCTGGGAGGCCCAGGCATTACTAAACCCCGTCACTAGGGGGACTGGAAACGGGGTTCGAGGCGGCCTCAAAGCACGCGACATGAGGAAAAGACGCGCTGAGAGACCTTTGAGCATGGGTGGTAATTGCGGTTTTTGTAGGGCATAGCAAGAATCGTGCCGCATTAAATTTTGTTAATGTTTACTCTGTTACCGTAGACTTCACAATCATTTTGTGCTATACTATTTATTAAGAAAAGCAAGTTTTGGAGGTACCATTGCAAGACCTGTTCACGCCGCAAGCCCAAAATGACTTTAAGTGGGTAGTGGCAGTTTTCGCTAATACTGGAGCAACAGAAGCCATTAGAAAGGCTAATGAAGTACCACTTAAAACATTCTATCCAATACGATTTAATCACAAAGGACTACCAGTGCCTTTGTGGCGCCACTACTTATTCATTGAGTTCCGCAATTCCATAACAGCTCAAGTATGTCGGAGCACTACTAAATTCATTAAAGTCCTCACAATGCGCGATGAGGAAGGTATAGAATATCCAGTAATGGTACGTAAAAATGCTATTGATGAACATATGGGATTATTATTAGCTGGTAGATTCAATAGTAGATCAACTGTTAGACGCTATTATGGAAGAGGATCATTAGTTAGAGTATTGGAAGGTAATTTTATTGACAAGAAAGTACGATTAGAATCAGCTGTAACACCAGATATGCCTGGTACCCGTAAGGTAGCCATAGATATAAATGGTTGGAAGGGTAGCATAGAAATCTGGAAGTTGGCGCTGTAAAATGTACGATCATAACGACGAAGATGAAGATTTTCACGAATATCCTCCATTCACGCATCCTTGGCGTGAATTCTTTACTTTCATGTGTTTCCTAATAGCAATAATCTGGGTGCTATGGAAGGCTATATCATGGCTAATACAAGCACTATAATCAAAGAGATCAGAGATAATATCAACTCTGCACTAGAGGGAGGGTTCACATTTGACGATTATACGGATGAAGACCTTGCGGGTGATCTTATCGCGTATGCTGAGGACATGGAGAATAAGACGTTTGAACAAGTTCTTCAAGCAGTCAAAGCAGTCCGCGCTGAAGGAATAGCTTGTCAAAAGAGGTAGCAAATGGATGACTCTTGGGAATACTGGGAGAAGAATCACTTCTTTATTTTAGTGGGAAAAATTGCAGTTCCATCTAATATGGAAGGTTGGTCTGCTTGGTTTGAAAAAGCCTACGGCACTAATGAAACCCAAGTAGCATTTACCAAAACAGATATTGTTGAAGTTTCAACTGTATTCCTAGGAATCAATCATAACTTCCGCTTCGATGGGAGCGCACCAATTCTGTTTGAGACTATGGCGTTCCATAAGCTCGATACTCCCAAGAATGTTCTAGGTCACGAAATAGAATGGGATGGTGAAGAATGTATGCGTTGTGGTACTTGGGAAGAAGCTGAGCTACAACATAAGATAATGGTAGCAGAAGTTATCAGTAATCATTATCTTGGTACTCCAGAACAGCTTAAAGAAATGGTAGAAAAAATCTTCAAGGAGAGCACAGAATGGCAAACGATCTCGGACCAATCGGACCCACCAACGACTATCCCAAAGGGAAACTCAACAATGAAGACGAAGGAGGATTGATCACAGGCGTTAGTCATGATAAAGGAAATGTCATTATTAACTTCGGTAAACCAGTAGCATGGGTAGCATTTCCTCCAGAAATGGCATTTCAATTCGCTCGATCAATTGCCACACACGCCCATGCTGCTATGACTGATATTACGGAGACTACTGATGGGAACGAAAAAGGATGAGACTGTAATATGCTGTATGAGGGCCTCGCCAAAAGGCCCAAATACTGACAGCATCTTATCCAGTTGCAACAAATGTGGCCATCCTATCTGGATCGCCAAAAGCACTCCAATCATTGAAGGTGCGCGCTTTCTGTGTATGCAATGCGTTCCATGGAACGAAGTGACAGATGTAGCACCGCCGACGATGGATCAAATGTCTGACGTTCTGAGATCCAAAAATAGCAGGTAACGAAATGAAACTCTTAGAGGTAGCAAGCGAAGGTGACTTACGTTACTGGATCCAAGAATGGATATTTGAATGTGAAGGGAGGCTTTCGTTAGAGTGGGTTGAACCTATGATGTATGGGAGCACTGTTGGCGCTCCAGATTGCAAAATCAAATTTGCCAATCATACCATAGGATTAGAACTCAAATATCTATTGAGTACGAAGAAGGGCATAAAATGGACAGTGCGTCCAGCTCAAAGGCGCTACCATCATATGAACGTAAGAAATGGTGGTCGAAGTGCGTTATTAGCATGGATAGCAGCCAAAGAAGAACTTGTGCTAGTACGTGGCGATCATATACCACTACGAGACTACGCCTCAGATAAGGAGTCTGGTTGCGCCCACGGATTAGTCAAATTGGACTCATTTGGTATGTCAGATAAACAAGCCATATTTAGTTTAGAAAAATTGATCTTCAACGACGAGTATTGGGAGAGATAGATGGTTAAGATGATTCCGCCACAATACAAAAGAGGAGGATCACACGCCATGCCACCAAATGACAAGATCGCTCATCATACTCTGCACCAGAAGGTCCAGAAGCTCGATGGCTACAAATATCCAGGCATTATTGTGGCTATATTCACTACCACAGAAGGTCGAGTCCGTTACGTGGTGGAAGCTGACCATCCCGATTTTCGTGGTATGCTTCATATATTCTCTGATTCTCAACTTGAGGAAAGGTAAATGAAGTGCCAAGTTTGCCAAGGCAAAACATATCTTGAAAGATGGGCTTGCCCAGAATGTCTTGGCAGCGGCATAACGTCATGTTGTGAAGGAAACCCAAATACAAATAAGTGGTTTGAAGCGCCCATCTCAGACCGATTAAAAGAAGCTGAAATATTGATTGTCAGTACAAAATTTGATAAAGATGGTAATTTAGTAAAAATCAAAACTCTCGTAGATCAAAAACAGGATGATAAAAATGAATGAGCCAGAACGCCCGATGTTTGAGTGTGACGCAGAAGTCTATACATGCCCATATTGTATGAAAGCTGTTGTGGTATATGTAGAATTAGATGGCAGTGGTATCATTTCCAGACCTGAATATGATTTAATTGCTAATTGGGTTTATCATTCCGCGTGTTGGGATAAACAGATGAGAGAGCATCCGCCAGGAGAACCAAATGTCAAATGATAAAGCAGAGCTCAGAGCGTTTCTCAAAGAGCGCGATGATTTATTCAAAAATCCAACACTAGAAGCAGCGCAATCTTGGTGGCTCAAGGCTGGTCATCCGCAATGGGCAAGAGAAGATGTACCACTAGCCGCGGTCCACAAGGCACGATTACAGTGGTTAGAATCCACAGATGCTATGATAGAAGAATCTATCAAATGGCTACAAGAGCATGATTATTCAATCGAATGGCAAGGAGCGCCACCACTCACGCCAGAACGCCGCGATGCTGATAGAGTGTCTTTGGGCAAGAAACCGCTAGGTCAAACATGAAGAGACTCATCATAGCTCTATTCACAGTGTGGTTTTTATTTGTCGCAGCAATGGTCTACTCAGTTTTGGCTTATGGACCATCAGACCATTCTAATAGTGCTATGGACTATGATGAGTCACAATTCCTATTCTGGCACGTAATCATGCCAGTTCTGCACTCAAATATGAACTAGGAGGTCGCTATGGGAGAAGCCAAACGTAAATATCTTCTTGTCAAAGTTGTATCCAAAAAACCTGAATTCCAAACGACAAGGCTCAGCACAGGCTGCAATTGTCTGAACTGTGGCATCTTGATTGACGCCGCCACCAGCGTTAACCATAAGCATACACCATACCCAGGTGCCATAGCCATCTGTATGATCTGCTCTCATATAATGGCATATGACGAGAGAATTCATCTGCGAGAGCTCAATGATGAAGAAATATTGTTAATAGCTGGTGACAAAGATATACTCTTCTTGATCAACGGCCTTGGTGGCGCCAAGAAAGAGTGGGAATCAAAACATGGCGAAGGATCGTGGGGTAAAACCAGCAGGGACCGGCTCGCACAAGCGCAAGCCAGAGTTGAAGCTAAACAGGAAGCGGCCAGGACTAAGGGAGAATGAATATGAATGCGCCGCCTGCCATAAGGTCTTCACCAAAGGAGTGTCGGATGAAGAAGCTCTGGCGGAAGCTGCGGTATTATTTCCTACTGTACCAATTGAAGAAACCAGTCTAGTCTGCGAGGACTGTTTTCAGGAAATGATGGCAGACATCAAAGCCAGGCCATGGGCCTACCCACCTTTACCAGATGAGGATAAATAATGGCATATGACCTGTTTGATAAGGATGGCAAGCGCAAACGGCGTGAGGGCTCTGGGGTAGCGCCCAGACCACTCGATGAAGTAGAGCGTGAAATCGTCAGAGCCGACATGGCTGAGTTAATCGCCAGAGAAAAAGAAAATGGTGATTGGGCTAAGTGGGAGGAATCGCAGCGCCCAATTTCGCAACTGCGATCCCTTGACCGCGATATAGTACATATCACTGTTACACTGACAATTGACGGCCACATCATCCCAAACCCACCAGACACAGAAGATGTAGTCAGACGTGAGATGGAATCACGCTTCCTCCGCTATGAGCGCCAAGAAATGCCCAGTCGCATTATGGCCCTCGAACATGACAGGAGGTTACATCGACCTGCACCAGAGGTTGGTGATAGAGGAATATTCAATGGTTATATCGCACCAAGTTCTCCACGTTTCTATACGGGTCAGATTACTCCTGAGATCTGGGAACTCTTTGTAGGGCGCGCTCCAGTCAATGATGACATAGAGCGCGCCAACTGCTACCAAGAAGGTATGCTTGGCCATCAAAGCTGCGGTTGGTGCCACGACTGCATGAAGCCACGCTATGCTTGCGGCCATCTATGTTTCCCAAGTAGTTCCACACCAAGTAGGTGACTCATGAAAAAGAAAACCAAGAAAATAATCAAACTCAGAAAACTCATCCGCGAAACCATTAGTGAGTCTATGGACTACAACTTCCACGGCCCTAGAGGCGCCACTGGTCCGCAAGGTCCAATGGGTCCTCAAGGTCCGCCAGGCCCACCAAACACTTCAATTCATGGCCTAGCCGAAGAACTGGCATGGTTGAAGAATGAAGTAGCTCTGATGAAGTCAGAGATTGACGATCGCGCACCACGCCCATCCAAACGTAAAGTCAGGGAGTTTACACATGAAAATAAAGGACTACCACCCAAAAACTGAAGAAGAGGCCGTCGGTTGGTTGATGGAAGAATCATGCGAAGTGGTTCTCACTATAGGTCGCTGCATGAGGTTTGGAATTGAAACTGTGCATGAGGGCCGCACCAATCGTCAGATTCTCCTCGATGAGATGAATGACCTTCGCAATGCCCTGTTTGAGGCTGAGACATGGATAGCGAGGAAGTGATGACTAAGGAGCAAATCAAAATGACTAGTTGCGCCCAGTGCAAGAAAGAGTTCCAGCCTAAGACACCACAGCATAGGTTTTGTTCAATGGACTGTTCCAAACGGTTCTATCGCCAACTACGAATGTTAAAGCGAGATGAAAGATGGCAGAAGATTAATGGATTGAATTTACGTGAATAATCTGTAGTAATGAGGGTGAGTGAATTTTTGAGGGATAAATTCTGACGGTCACCACCAAAGGTGGCCCTGAAACAGGTAAAACAGTAGACGGCCCCGACCTTTCGGCTGACCAGAAAACGCGCATAAACGACCGTACACGGGCGCGGACGCGCGGACGCATATTCCCTAGCGCGAATAGTCCGAGGGCAATGGGCCAGCCTCTAATGCGATTTAAACGCATATCGCAAACGAGCGCATAGGCGACACATAGGCGACAAGCCTGTCAGTACATTACAAAAAATTAATGTTCGCAAACGTCGTTTGCGCTTGTATCGCACAAGCTAACGTGCTTTATAGGCGTTGCACCGCAAAACGCGGTGCGGGCGGCAGCTATGCGCTCCGGCCCTTTTCTAGCAAAAGGTCTAGTACAATGCAAAACGACAAGGTTAAGACTGCGGACGCTATCGCGCAAGTTAGCGCGGAAAACGCGGAATTGCGCGCTAGCGTTATTGCGCTCGTTAGTGCAATGCCTGCCGCTATCGCGGACGCCGTTAAGGCGGCAATCCCTGCCCCGACAACGCGCGCGCCTCGCACGGCTCGCGTTGCGGTGCAAATGTCCCCTGCGGACGCGGACGCCGCTATGTGCGGTTTCGTTAAGAAAGGGCCGCGTCGCGATTTCTTTCTTGCGTTGCGCGGTCTCGCGGACGGCGTATATCCTTTGTCCGATTTCGCGGGCGTTTCGCTCGCGGACGCACAAGTTGTGTATCGTCGCCTTAGCGGCAATCGGACGGGCGGGCGCGTTACGGAAAGCTTTTTCGACCGATTAGGCTTTTCGCTCGCAATCGACAACGAAACGCGCGGCAAGGCGGACGTTATCGTTACGCGCAAGGCGGACGAAAAGGCGGCTGACGAGGTCGTCGCCTAACGCGAAACGGGCGGGCGCGCAAGCGCCCGCTCTTTTCTTGCCCTCTAACTTCAGGACCAACAAACATGTCACGATCATTCTTCATAGGCGTCGCTGTGGTAGGCTCACTGATGGCGCACCAAGTGGACCGAGCTCATGCTCAACTCACTCACATTCAACCGAGCGAACTGGTTGACGACTCAGTAGCTCAAGGCCATTTCAGGGAATGTTTGAGAACCAGAAAGGACATTCACGGAAACGTGGACGCTTTTGGATGCAATCAGATACTCAAAACTGAGACCAGGAATCCCACCTGGAGTTGCTCCAACAATCTGTCCATCCAGACCTGCGATCAGGACTAACTGATGGGGCGCAAGCCCCATTTTTCATGCCCAGTTCGTTCAAACCATGACTTGAGTTTGATGATGATGAGTCCATGACTGTCAACCCATGATTTGAATTTGATTCAAAGATCATTCACCATGGTCATTTTCATCCATTGACTGGTGATATCATGAGTGTCATTGGCTGATGGCTGTGCACCAACGTAGATTGATGATGATGATTTCATGGTGACCATTGGCTGATGGGAGCGCCAAATCATGGTCTGAAAATGTCACCGACGTCGTCACTACCATTGATCTACTGAAATTCCGAAATTGACCAGAAGCGCCCCATACTATCCTATTTGTCCTGTTTGTCTTATTTCAATAAAAATAAACAGGACACGAAAAGCGCAACGATTACAAGGGGTTACCACTGATTGTCCGGTTTGTCCGGTTTGTCCGTTTATTTTTCATACCTTTCGCGCGAAGCCTGATATACAGCTAACTGCCCCACGCAAACAGGACTCAATTGGTGAGCCCGAAAACCCTTATATCCCAGTAACTTACGCTCGTCTGTTAATGTAAAACATTAACCGTACAATTCTACTGATCAGAAACGTACATGGCCACTCATGATACTGGTCTCTGTAAAAGTAGGATATTCCCACTCTTGGCTACCATTACCATAATCATATTCTGTTTTGATTCTAAAATTCATCAATTCTCTACAGACTACCAATTTCGGAATAACATGCACATTCATTCGCTCGCTATTACCTGGGCTACCACTGGTATATTTATCACTACCAACAATATTGAGTGGTCTACCATTTTTAGAATATTGTATCAAACCATTAACTACTAATGGCATCAATTCTTTAAATTGGATACCAAATTCACGCTCATTTAATTTATGTCTGAATTGGGCAGTAGCATTATAATCCATCAATAGTTTCTCCTTGATAACCAAATAGCCCTTGTCCTCGTAATATTTGACAAATGGTAATTTACCTGAACATAGAATATCAAACCACCATCGCTCTACACCAGCCATGGACGCTGTTTTTTGGTCAATTTGCGCCTCAGTAACGAGGGCAGTTCTGAGATTGACATCAATTTTATAATTCAATAGATAATGCATGAGCGCTTCAAGACCGTCATTATTGAGCATTTCATATTCTAATGAATCAAAATACTCTTTCATATCTTTCTGGGCACTACTGACATTCAATACAAAGAACCTACGCTCATCATGAGATGCTGGTACTATCCAATCAGCATTACCTATAATGATAGATCTGATATAATTTATGACACTGCGACCTGGCAAGTTCTTTGGATTGATAAATAGACTATCTCCAGTAATAATATGTTTCAATGTGGACTCATGGGCTTTATCACCAGCCCAAATGGCTTCTTCCAGACATAACAATATGACCTTCTCAAGATGATCATTATGATTGCCAAATATGCTATTCTTATTATCAATTGGGAGATATAATTTTGTCTTACGCTCATTATTCTTTCCATTCATCAACCTGCCTAATATGAGGGCGAAATATGATTTGCCAATACCTTTGAGACCTTTCAACACAACTGATGTGCCGAGTTTATTCCACGGCTCTTGTATTAACTGGGCGCACCAACACATAAGCCAATGATAATGGGTTTCGTTACCGCTGCATATGATATTCTTCACATAATCCAAAAATAATACACATGAACCTTCTTTTGGATCAATTGCAAATCCTGGCCATGTATTATATACACCAGATCGCATTGTTTTGGAATCAAATTTATATTTGGGATCGAATACTATTCCACGCTCATACGTGCGCCTCATGTGGTATTCCAACCACAATTTGCTTACTGGAAATGGCTTTGCATTTCCTTCATCATCTTTGGTAACAATCTTAACATTTTCCAATGAATCTATAAAATCCTTCTTGGTCATTAAATAGTATTCACCATCTATCCTCTCATTTAGAATCATAAATTTGCCTAATACCAATATGATAGCGTAATGTTGATCTACCCAATCAATAGCTCCTTGTTTGGAATCTAATTTGGGCGCGCCATGACTGGTTGTTTGGCTCGTTTGAAATCTAGGATCATCAACGATCTTTTTGATGCGTTCTGAATTTGGGAATAGGTCTTCATCAGCCATGGTGCGCCCGCCCATACGTGATTAGTTATTGGTTATATTAACTTTCACATTCTTAAGTTTTTCTCTCAAATCATCTTTTGTTATTATTTTATTATGCTTCATATCAATAACACATTCTTTGCCTTTGATAATAACAGTGGCGTAACGCTCATTCATCCATTCCATAGCTTCTTTTTGTGATTTGAAGATGATATCTGGCATTGCTACCTCCCATTATTATGCTGCGAATAGGTCACGCTTCTTGGGCGCCTCAGCCTCTTTTTTAGCTTTTTTGGCCTTCCAATAGAAGCGCCCTCTGCATGGATCTGAACAAAATCTTTGTGTTGGTTGAACTTTAACAAATTCAGTGCCACAATAGGCACATTTAACGATGAATTTGCTCATATCTAAATCTGACATCATCACCTCCTGCTACCGGGAACGGACAGAATAGCGCAATTCGCGACGTTAGGCAAGAAGAATCGTATTTACGTCTTAATTATGTTGATTATCAGCCTTAATTTCGCCGCAATTCTCAGATATAATATTGATATGTCCGAAGATTCACCCGAGACAGCCAGACAGCGCGCCACAAGGATCTGGCGGAATGCGTGGATTCAAGGCCGTACTGAGACTCAAGATCAGGAAGAAGAATTAGCCAAAGTAATTGAGCAAGAGAGGTTACTCAATCAGGGGCGGACTGCTCTCATTAGAGCTATTACAAAGGTGATATCTGAGCAGAGGCACTCATTCAATTTGGTACATTATAAGTCAATGATTAGTAGGCGGAAGCGGAAATTATTGGAAGAGAAATTGAGGCGGTTGGAGGCTGAGAATGACTAATCCAATACATGACATAGATCCAGAACCTACTGTCATGTGGGAAGAGGACTATGAACGCCTCAAGAAACGACAGAAAATGGACGCTGCAATTGAGCGCTCCAATAAGGAGAAAGCTGACGCTATTGCTCGTGAATTATATAAAGAGCAATTGAAGATCAAAGATAAGATTGAATATACAGAAGAGTTGGCGACAGAGATTTGTGAGAGGATCAGTGCTGGTGAGCTATTGATCAACATATGTCGTGATTCACATATGCCAACCGTGCGCCGCTGTTCAGCATGGCTCAAATCTGAAGCTGATTTCCAAGCACTCTATAATATGGCTATTGCAGATAGATTGACTATATTTGAAGAGGAAGTGATCTCAATTGCTGATGATGCAGCACGTGATATGAAAGAAATACAGAAATCTGGGAAAACGATTAGAGTTCAAGATGCTGAGGTCATTGCGCGAGCGAAGCTCAGAGTTGAGGTGCGCTTCAGGCATTTGAAAGCTGGGCGACCTGGTAAATGGGGTGATAGCACCACTCTCATCACTAAATCAGAAGATGAAAATATTGCTGAGATGCCATTGTCTGAGCTGGAAAAGAAGATTGCTGAACTTGAACACAAGGATCGGGTGGTCAAGGCAGTGTGATGGGGGCGCCACAAGCGCCCCCTGTTATTATAGTGATTTTGCCTTTTCAACAAAATCTGATAGTAATTTTTTGCCAGATATATCTTCTTTGATATAATTCTCCTTTAGCTCTTGGAGAATATCAGATGCCCATTTGAGATGTCTCTCTGCATTATTCAATGCAGCTACATCTAATGGTTCTGATTTTGAAAATCTAAGAGCATTTCTCAGATTTTCCCTTAGTTCAGTAGTATAATATTGAGTATCACGCACTGTTTTGGTTGCCATATTATTCTCCGTTCATTTGGCAAAATTGCCTATCAAATGAATTGAGTATCATGGTGTTACACTTGTACACTTTTTCGGTCGATTTTCTTATGCATATCTCTCCCACATCTCAGCAAAGTCTTCTTTAAAATACCATCTTGCTAATTTTCCTTCGTGTCTTTGAACTCTATTCTCGATCTCAAAATCTCTGAGTATTCGAGCAAGTTTGCCTGTTGACAATTTATAGTCTGACCAATTTACATCGCTAAAATCTGAATTTATCAAAAACTCTACTAATTGATTATTGGTAATTGCGTCTTTCTTGCTATTGGTGAATATCTCTTGAACATCAGATAGCAACGACTCTCTGACATCTGGAATAACTCTTTCTTTATAGAAATCAGCCATTGCCTCATATGCAGTCTTCGCACGATCTACGGCATGGCCTATCGCAATGAGTGGGCGCCACTTGTCTGCGTAGCGCCCTATAATTTGTGGAGGCATTAATGGATTTGGATTGAGATTTACACCTTCTGCCCATCGCGCAACCTCTGCGTGATAAAAAGCCTCTCTTGGATTAAATATCTCCATTTGTTTATTTGAGCGATGCATTTTAACCATTATGGATCTACTCATAAGCGATACTGGTAAATGGCCTATACTTGCAAGAGCGAGTGGGCCATATACAGGAGTTAATATGACTTCTTTACCTATTTTCCTGGGTACACTTCCTCCAATTTCGTGTCCTGCATTTAGAATGGCTTTCATACTTCTTACTATGGACATATTATCTACTTCATCAATTAGCAATGTATGACTATTAGCTAGAGCAAATGCAGTAGCTGGAGTTGGATCTATTACTTTCTCTGGGCGCCACACAATTGAGTTTAAAATATTGAGTACAGAACTTTTACCGCAGTTTGGTAATGGGCTGAAAATTAGCAGTCTAGGTGATTTATCATATCTTCTATGTATGTGGGTATGTAGCGCCCAGAGACCTAGACCTACAATATGATGTGGTTTTGCGTCTATACATCTGGCAAAAGCACCGCATACTTGGTCAAGAATGTTAGTATCAGCGTGCAATTTGGTTGATGATAACGTGGGCATTAGCCTTCTCCTTGTCGAAAAAAGTGTACAAGTGTAACATTCATCTTTCTTCTCCTCAATTCATTCGTTTCTGCATGTATAATGAAGCTTCTTCCTTGGTTAAATCTTGCGCTACTATTCCAACCAAAGGTTTATTTTCTTCAGCTATATCTTTTGCAAGAACTTCAATTGCTTTTTCTCCCATATGCATATTGAAATGCAAGCCTTCTTCAATTTCTCCTTCTCTCATACCTGTAAATACAGGTGTACCATTATATCGTAGTACCTCGTAAATAAACCATTTGGACATTTTTCTCTCCTAGTTGATCTCGTCAGGTAGTGTATTACACTACTATTATCAGCTCATAATTATAGCGTAAGCTGATAATTTCGATCTCAGGAAACGACGCAACCATTTTGGTAGTTACTTAACCGCATGGCATTCTTCTAATACCAGGTTTGTGTCGCTTTTCGTCGAAATGACTGCGCCCGAGTTTTCTCTCGGGTGAAATTCCTGCTTACAACCTATAGTAGCACATTTTCGTTGCCAAAGCAAGTCTTTTTTATTATTGAATGAGATGATACGTTGAAACCCTTGCAGCACTGGGTGGCGCTGCAAGGGGATTATGGTTAGTTGGTCATACCCGGCTGTTCGCGCCGTTCCATATTGTAGTATGCCTTGAGAGAGCTATATGGAGACCTGTTAAGTTCCTTGATCAAATAACGATCCGAGGCGTCTTGACTTTCTAGCATCATGCGCTCGCCTCTGGCAGATTGCTCTTCTCTGATAAGCTCGATCTTTCTATGAAAACGTGATGCAATGCGCTCCCGAGCTTGAGCAATCTCGTCTATTCTATAGTTGATGTCGTTGACTTTATCGTAATTTTCTGTCTTGACCATATCTAACTCCTTCTGTATGGGCACTCGCCCTTACCTGCTACCCTAGCACTTTTTCCGAAAGAAAGCAAGCATTTTCTTTTTATCAAAATCACCATTCCTCATTCATTGGCTGAATAATGGCTGATGAAATCATTTCATTCAACATTTGAAGCTTCATGGGTCAGTGATAATCATGGTATTTTCCCCTTTTGTTCCCTTAAAGTTCTGCTTTTGTTCCCCTTGCTTTCTTTTCCGGGACGTGCTACGGTTTTCTTTCCGCGGAGGAAACCGCGGCGCAGCCTGAGACTTGGCGAAAAGCGAAACAAACCCGGCAAGATGACTCGCCGAGCGGTTAAGTAAGTGGTTAGGCAGTCTCTCCCCAAAGGGCAATAAGCACCAGGGAGAAAAACCGGCCATTTGCGTCGTTTCGGCGGACGGAAATATCCGCCTGAGATAACAACACAGAGCACAGCGCCCTGAGAAGGGTGCTGTGTTCGCTGGAGTTATTTCTAGCAAGGAAAAGTATGATGTCTAGTAAAAAACGCGCATTGATAAGGCATATGAAGGCAAATCCGTTAGATAGTGTGAGATCTGCACATAAAAATATGGACATTACTCCGAAGCGGATGACATATCGAATTGATCCGAATAAAGAATTGAAGGAACGGGACGAAAAACCGCTTGAAGAAGTAAAGATTAATCAGAATTACGATATTTGGAGAGTAGACGTAAAAATATTAAAAAGATCTGGTAAGAAAGTTATAAAATATGTGAAGAATAATCCGCCTGGAAAGCGGTATTATCCTCTATCTGAGTCTAAAATAGCGAAAGGTGATCAGATAGAAGGCAAAACGGTGACAGGAACTACGTTTGCTGATTACAACAACAAGCGTAAAAGTGAGGAGTAAGGGTTATGTCAGAGCGTAAATTGAAAGATAGGAGCATTTTCAGGAAACAGCCAAAAATGCCGCCACTACAGCGATTGTTTGTCAGCGCAGCAACTGGACATGCCAATCGCAGCAAAAAACTAAAAGTCTCAGTTGCACCTATGCAATTCACCAAACAGGAGAAGAAAAATGACGAAGATGTTTAACCAGGAAGTACATGACAACCTCATTGCTCTCGGATACACGTATCTATTCAGATACAAGAATAGATACGATGAGTATAACCATCCTATTAACGACGACTGGATTAGCATAGACAAAGTTGGGCGTGTAGATTTCCCAGATATATGCTCCTATATTGATACTCCAAAGCATAAAGCTAAAATCCAGAGGGATATGACACCTGCTATGGCATTAAGAATAGCAGTTAATATGAAGAAAATATTTGAACAAAAGAATTTGCCATACCAATTAGATATAGATGGTCATAAAATAAAATTAGGAATAATGACTCAACATTAGACCGAAACTGGTGCGCCATATAGGGCGTTCCAGTCCTAGCGTGAGGCGCTAGCTGACGAGGTCAGTAACAGGAGAAAGTACAATGGCACGGGTAATTGTTCAGGTTAAGCTTGCAGACATCAATGGAAACGAATACACGGAAGGTGAGTTGCTTCGTGAATTTACAGTAGTAACCAAAGGTCGCGGTGCAATAAATATACAGTCGATGGCATCAATTATACAAGGTACAATCGAAGCTTATGAGGACAAATTTAGGGTTGAAAATACCAAAACATATTCAGTAACAAATCGCCGAACTGGTTAACCAGGCCGAAACTGGCAGGTGCGATCTGCCAGTCCTAGCGTAAATCGCTAGCTGACGAGGTCAGTAACCAGGAGAACTAAAATGGCACAGATAGAAGATGAGCAATTACTCGCGATGTATTCGCGGGATTTTACCACTGATAAGTCCTATGGACAGCTCAGTGTTGTCTCCATACTCACAGAGAGTGTGGAGCAACTAACAGATCTCATACCAGAGATCGCTACGCTCCCAGTTGAGCGTAAGGCACAGATTGAAGAGCAGATTGTGCTCTTCACTCTTTCGCTCTACCACGAAGGTAGATTGCGCGGTGAAGCTGCGGAGCGTTCCACACAAGAGGCTGATTCTGATCGCCTCTCAAATTACGAGTGAGGTAGCAAATGACAACCATTACAATCGAACTAGAGATAGTTCAGGCCCAAGAACTTGCCGCAGTAGCACGTGGCAAAGCTAAGGGCATCGACTGGGTTCTGGAGAATAAACCTCCAATTCCCAAGAAGGCGTTAGAGCTTGATGAGCGAGCTAAGGTGCTCATACAAGCAGCCACTACCATTGAGACAGCGCTCCATGCAAGGGCGCTCTCCAATGTCGTTCCGTTGGGAGGTAAAAATGCCGGCTGATCCCTGGATCGTATGCCCAGTCTGCGATGGCGAAGGCAAGACTGTCAATCCGAACATTGATTCGAACGGATTGACCAGAGAAGACTTCGATGAAGACCCAGACTTCAGAGAAGATTATATGAGCGGCGTATATGATATTACGTGCGCTGCTTGCTCTGGGAAGCGTGTTGTGAAAGCAGCACGTATCGAGGAGCTTCAACAAAATGCTGAAGATCGACGCCTCGCCGCTCGTGAGAACGGTGATTATGAATCATACTGCGGTGCAGGCGACTGGAGGTATGGGTAATGGACAAGCAAATAGAAAATCGCGCCAAGTACCCATACATCTGCGCTTGGGGTATGCGACTTGGTTCTTTTCAATATTATATCGACGGAGAAATTAAAAGAGCCATCGAGGACGGCGCTCCTGAGCGTGCCATTTACAAGAGCGGTTCAGGAGAGTGGCGCACCATTGATGATTGTGCGAACCCCAATGCTAAAGAAGAATGTGAGGCGTGGGTAGCTAAAAAATACCCTGGCAAATAGATCGAAACTGGCAGTGCGATTGCCAGTCGCGTTGTAATGCAACGCCTGACGAGGTCAGTTACCCAAACCAGGACTACGAAAATGGCTATCCAAAATACAACATTATATGAGGATAACTATGGCTTCTACTGTGTAGAGGAGCCAGATGAAGAAGCCTTCTACGTCCACATCGTAAAGCAGAGTGTGGCGAAGAAGTGCTCGCGTTGCCAAAAGAAGGTGCGCTTGTTGAAGCATATCAAAATGTGCGCTTCGTGTTCTAATGCCATCGAGTTTGGCGCATCGGAGTCAATATAATGTCAAACGAAATTTTAGAAGCTGTGCCAGACACAGAAGCCAAGCCGCGTATGGTTAAGATACAGGTGTGGTGTTGGAAGACCTATACCAAAAAATACAAAGATGAAGTTGTTAGCTTCATGTCAGAAGAATACAGCGCTGATGCTTACAAGTCGGAAGGTGACATTATAAATCATCATCTTACAAACGGCCACTACCAATTGCATCGTATTGATTGCTTCTACACTTTAATACATGAAGGTGGTTCTACTGATATACTGCAATGGAGGTTCGAGCAGTCATGAAAGAAGGTAATCACATCATTACCATTGAAGAGCTATTTTTATTATCTGTCATGCTTCGACAGTTCCAAGAAAAAGTAGAAGCAATTGACAAAGACAAAACAATTTCATCTTTCGTTGCCTTGTTTCCATTGGAGCAAGACAAGTCAGAAGATCCACATGAAATTGCTAAAGTTTCTCTCCAGAATTTATTGGAGGGATTCGAGAAAACCGAGCGTCAAATTCGCGATACAAACTACCAGTTGTTCAAAGTTAGAACATTTCTGGAAGCCCTAAAGGATGGCGCCTCAGATTGGAAATAGATCGAAACTATGGGGCGCACCAAAAGCGTTCCATAGTCGCGGCGTTACTCGCCGCCTGACGAGATCAGAAAAAGGAGTAGGTAGCATGACGAAAGTAGATCCAAAATCTGCCTTTGAAGGGGACACCATTACTCCCATCGAAAAGCCCAAAACAAGGCAACAGAAAATTGTTGAGTATAGAGCAGCTCACGAAGCTGAGTATCGTAAGGCGTGCCACGAAGAGCAATGCACCTGCACACCAACGCGGGCGCAAATGCTCATTATGGAGAATTACAACCATCCACCGATCGACTAAGAAAATTTATTGAACTTAGTGGGGCTTCGGCCCCATTCTTTTAGGTCATTTAAGGCCACTAACCAGGAGAGTAAAAATGGAAATCCACGACAATCTTCACTATACTGATTCTACATACGGAAACCCAGAACGTAAATGGCAGATGCGTTCTGATCACATTCTCAAGCTGTTCGATCTACCACCGAATGGTCCAATTCCTCCTGATCATTTCGATTCTAGGGTTATTGGCAATGTGCAGGTTATGATCGTTCCGCGCGGTTATTTCAAAATCAAGCGTCGTGTGGTCGCGTATTGCCCCAAGTGCAAGAAAATTGTGTGCGCTGGTCATTTAATGCAGCACATGAAGGTCCACAAGAAGGACCAGGAGATTTAAGATGACTCAATTAGATTTTCATTCCGCCTGTATTTTGGTCCTCGGTCTTGGAGGCTTCGCCAATACCGTTGCCAATTATCTGCTATCAAAACGAGTCCGCTATTTGGAGCATAAACGCAAGGTTATGTTCTGGGAAAGGGAGTAAATGACCGAACAGGAAGAAGCATTTGATCTATGGAAATCCAGAGTAGACGTTTATCTGGAGCAGATGGTTAAAAAGCTAAGTGGAGATTTTCGTTACGATTTTTTGAAAGACTTCAACGATAAGGTTCCACCTAGCGTAACAGCAACCAGAGTTGTTAAAAGTCAATACAAAGGAGCTAGAAATGGCAGAGTACGAAGTCAAATCAAACGGGAAGAAGCTCCTCGATGAGTATCGAGGAGACCGCGTTTTTGGAGATTGTTATGTCATTCTTAAGGATGGAAAGGAATCGTATGAAGTCGTCCTTTCTACCATAGTTGACAGTTGCAATTGCCCAGGATTTACACATCACGGGCATTGTAAGCATATTGATATGACTTACGAGAAAGCATTTGTTTCTGAAGTAGATCAATAGACCGAAACTTGGTGCGCCACAAAGGCGTTCCAAGTCGTGCTGTTAGGCAGCACCTGACGAGGTCAGAAATGCCAAGGAGGTAGCACGTATGGGTGACCCAGAAGAGCATAAAGACGAAGAGTTGAGCGTAAAGGCTGATACTCCTGCTCCAAAGGAGGAAGGTCCGTCTGAACCAAAAGAACCAGAAGCGGATCCAATCCGTAAAGGTGAAGGCGATCAGCCTGAAGTAGCGTAAGCATAGGCCGCTCCCATTTGGGAGGATGGGAGCGGTTTCTTTAACCAGGAGAACAAAATGCCTAAAAGTGAAGCGTTAAAATATATATCAGTACCTCGTAACGAATATCAAATTCTTACAAGCGCCATGCGTATCTATGTGGCTCTTCTCACAGAGGAATACGGCAATCAGCCTTCTTCTGAGAGGAAAACCGCTATGGAAGATGCGATCTCTTTATTGACAAGGATGAAAAATGGCAAACTTTAAAGACCATCCTCCGTTAAAGCCGTGCCATTGCGGCTCTGGTCTGGAGCGCCACGCAGAAAAAGATGCTCGTGGTATCTTTCTTTGCTATGTCTGTGAGAAATGCAGAGATGAGAAGCTCTCTCATTATCGACCAGACGTTCTTACTGACCCAAACTATTGGCACGACGAGCCAATCGACGAGCCATAAAATGCAAACAATCCTCTTGTTTCTCATTCTTATGGCACTTTCGCCTAGATTGGCGCGAGCGTTCGGCAAGTTCATCGTCATGCTTGTGTTGTTTTTCATCGGCATACTGGTTTTAGCAGCATGGCCGCATGTAGGGCATCCGTAATGCATGGCTTCATTGTCTTTTTGCTCGTGATCATTATTCTAATGCTCATGTGCAAATGAGTTAAGGCGCGGTAACAGCGCCAGCCGCCAAAGACTAGCCATCCACAGCCCCCCGTTCGGATGGCATTTTTATCAATTTAGCGAACCCTCTGGTCATTTAGAATCGCCCCCCGGTTCCTATGGGCCAGAGGTAGACTTGCCGCTCCACTCCCCACAAGAGTGGAGCGGCCCTTTTAGGCAATTTAGCCACAAACTAGGATTTAAAATGTCATGTACCTTATGGATCACATCGTAGAAACAGTTCATCAAGCGAAGAAACGAAAGTTGATGCAACATCCTGTTGTCAGAATCTTTCCAGAATTGGAAGAGAAACTGAAAGGATGCCCGCGTTTCTTGTTTGACGAGAACGCAATCAGAACGGCTGTGGAACTTACTCTGGGGCGCCCCAAGGTGCTTAGGGAAGCCATGGCACATCTTACCATTCCATACACTAAGTTGTGGGTAGAATGGCCAGAAAGCGGCAGAGAAAAATTGAGACAGACGTTCTCAATCGACTCTTACGAGTATCCTGAGCGCCCATTACCAACTCGTTTGGGCTTTCTGCTAGAGACAGATGAGTCTGGTAGAAAAGGTCAGGTTACTTGGGTTTGGAGTAATCATTTTATCAAGAAAGGTGAGCCTCCGAATGTTGGTCCAATATCTGCGTTCTTTGATTTGGATTTTAACTATAGCAAGTTGGTAAGCCCGAGCTTTGTGAAAAGTTTTTTGGATGCTAACCTAGCGCATATCTGGAAGGACAACAAAATCCAACTGGAGGCGCTCCTTAGTATTTGGGATACATCTTATCATCAACCGTCCGAATGGGGACAGAAGTTTCTGAAAATTCCTGTTCCAGGATCGCCGTATGGTAACGATGATCAACGTGTAGCCAATTTCTATGCGGACGTTTATGGCGAATACATTATGGTTTGGTCTTGCTTGTTACTGTTGACATCTTCCAAGAAGATTGTAAATTTGGAAGAAGTTGATATGTCTCCGCTCAATAAAATACGCAGGCGGATGGATAAGCCTCAAAAACTAGATCATACCATTGTTAGCATGTATATAAATGAAGAAACTCGTATGCACCAACAAGGTATGCCTCTTGGGTATACCAGAAAGAGTCCACGTATCCATATGGTTGGGTCATATCTTAACAGACGTGGCGATAAACATTGGATAGTTCAGCCTTTCTGGCGAGGCGAAGGCGAAGTTATCAGCAGACACGTAAAAGTGAAAGGATAGCACATGCCATCACATTACTATTCACTTCTCGGAATAGTAAGAGCTACTCCAATAAAGCACGGATGGAACGTCGAAGTATCCTACAAGGATGAAGATGTCCATTCCGGTCCTTACAAGACTACCACTAAATGGCATCCTGTAAAGGAAGTCACTACTGTTGACGAGTTAAATGATCTTGTTCTAAAACTATGCAGTGAGGAGACTAAACGTGAAACGTAGCCTAATCATAATGGCGCTGCTCATATCAGGTAGCGCCCAAGCAGAGATGTGTGACTTTGAGCACAAATGTTACCCAGATCAGCCTTATTACGATCTGCAAGGAAAAAGAATTCCACCACCAGCACCGCAATATCCACAGCCTAAGCCATTACCAACACCATCTGCACAAGTTACCATTAATTCAAACATTTGCAAGTTGGCGAAGATCAGAGTTTCCCCTGAGGCGCCACAAACGATAATTGAAATCTGTACCATGTCAGATGACGAAGAAAGAATGTATCGTCAGCGGCAGAGAGATCATCAAATCTCAATTCCACAGATGTATATGAAGAACTATCTCGTACCACCGGAAGGGAACTACTAATGGGTAAGTTTGAACCGTCTATTGATGAAACGGAAAGGCTTACGTTCTTTCCAGACGGAACCGCTATGGTTATACGTTACTCAGTGTTAACTGGCAAATTCAACAAATGTACGTTGAATCTTACCCAACAGCAATACGACGATTGGAAAATTAGGCGTCGTCTAATCCAAGATGTCATGCCTCATTTGGATAAAGATGAACGCGAGTTTCTTATGACAGGCTATACGCCAGAAGATTGGGCTAAAATGTTCCCTCCAGAGAAAGGGGATGAAGATGCCATCTGAGCATAAGCTACCAAAAAAGTCTAAGATGGAGTTCCCGAAAGCGCCAGCTACTGGCAGTTATATGTATATCATTAAACCTACTGATACTACATATGCTGAAGGTAAGGTGCTCACAACATTACCAACACTCGATATGTTGGTTTTTGGTGTCGAAGGTCATATAGAGATCGTACCACGCTTTCATAAATTTGGCGGCCGTACTTGTGTGGCTTTTTGTAATGAAGAAGGCAAAATGCAAGGCAAACTCCCAAATCATCTAGCCCAGATTTTATGGGAAGAGAATGTGGGGCGCATCATAAACGAGGATCAACTCGTTGGTAACATAGTAATCATCGTTGCTGATCCCAGCTTTCTAGCGAGGATGTGATGAAGACTCTCTCAGTTGTAGCACTAACCATAGGTATGATAAATGCAGCGGACGCTCACTGTTATTCTCGCTGGTACTATCCGTATCCTCAGAAATGTGGAGGAGTTTATTCTCGTCAAAGTAACAGACCTCCAATTGTACGTAGCGTTAATTTCAATCCTCCTCTTCCTCCTGATCCTAGCGATATTCCACTCCCGGATCTAAGTGCGAATTGGGGAGGCACACTTGACACGCAATTGGAACTCCAGTTGCGCCTCAGAGCATTAGGCTACCAAACTGATCGTTAGGCACTTTGCCAAGGAGACTATTATGAAAAAAGAGAACCTGAAAATTCTCAAGGATGCTATCCAAGTCCTTACTGATCAAAATCACAAGTTCGACACTCTTGTTGCTGATACCATAGGTATCATTGACAAGGAGCTAGAGAACATTGGAAATCTAGCGGACAATCTTCAATCTGAATTCGACGATATGTCTGAGAAGCAGCAGGAGAGTGATAAGGGTTCTGAACTTGAGGAAGCTATCAGCAAGGTAGATGAAATCAAGACGGAACTTGAAGAGCTTAAGGATGAACTCGACGATGCACCATTCGACGATCTCATTACTAAGCTAGAGGAATTGGATCCAGGGTCCAAGTAAAAAATTTTGGGCGCTGCTTTCTGTGGCGCCCAATCTCTCAGGAGTGTACAATGGCTAATAGAGAGATATCAGTCGATAGTAAATCTTGGGATCTTGCAGAATATTTTTTGGAAGAAGAACCTATTAAAGATGAAGATAGAAAAAGAGTCACAGATATGTTAGCTCAAGAAATACAACAATGCGTTGAAGACTTTATCTATTTAACTATGCCACATCTAGGAGTGTTGAAAGATGCCGACAGGTCCAGGTAAATATGACGCAGAAGCCTCATTCGTGCAGGCACGCACTCAAGCACAAGGCGTATTATTGATAATATTAGAAGGAACTAAAGGTAATGGTTTTTCAATAGCTACTTTCGATATTCAAGCAACTCTTGAAATTACATTATCTTTGCCAAAATTACTTAGAGAAATGGCAAATCAAATAGATGCTGATATAAAGGAACAAGGTCTTGGCCAAACCTAGTAATCAAGAAGTACAATTCAGATTATTGCAAATGCCATGTTGCGGCATATTGATCTGCTGGGTCAACCCGAGGCGTCCAATGCGCTGTCCTGAGTGCGGAGAGCGCGTTTTTCATGCTTTCCCTAAAGCTAGATGGGAAGAGCAATATTCAAAAGCTTGGTTGCGCGTCGAAGATTATGACAAAGCAACCTGGGTGAATTTGCCTGACGTACCAGCCTGAGGGGGCGACCCCCGCCCAGCACACCAGGAACTGGCGTCTATTGGAAGCAGCTAGACGAAAGTCAAGGCAAGGGTGGGAGGGTGAGTCCGCAAAGTCACTCTCCCACTTTCCTCTAAATAGGAACGGATATGAAAAGGTCTAAGCAGTCAAAAGAAGAGCATGAAAAAACCTGCTTTCGTTGCAGACTTCATGCATTAGTTGAAGAATTGTATCCCAACGGAGTAACTGACGAATCTGAGGGGCGCTTCATTTTAGTCGCACTAGCTGAAGCAGCAGGTCAGATGTTAGCTGATTATGATGTGCAAGAATTCATGCTATTTATGACAGCTGTATCGAAATTTCACAACGATAAATGTGAAGAAGACGCGTCTGAAACTAAACACTAACCAGGAGAGGTAGCACTCATGGAATTTTCAGAAGAGAAAATCGAAAACGCCCTTCAACTAAAACGCATACCAGAACGTATGCACCCTGGTATAATTAAATGGATTCTAGTAGGACAAATGCCAGGACATTTTTTAAGCGCAGTCATTAAAAATGATTTGCGAGAATGTATTGAGAAAGCAGATGATGAAAATATACTATTGCTTTCGGCATATATTCAATTCTTTTATAATCATTCTCCAACAGGTTGTTGGGGATCGAAAGAGAAAGTCTTGCAATGGGAGCAAGCTGGAGGTCTGAGAAAAGTAAAGTCAGTACCTCTAAGATTAGTTGACGGAGACATATTTGACGACGGAGAATAAAATGAAATCTTCTCCGTACAATGCAAAACTTCATTCCTTTTTATTGAAGAAGGGATATAAATATACTGAGAATATACGTTATGATAGATACGATCACGCTGGGGATGGCGTAACAGTATTCTACTATATCAATAGTTATATAATGATATTGGACCGCAATGGGGAACCCGCGTCTAAACATGTGACTCGTGAAATCGAGAAAGCTCTTTAGGAGAACCAGATGCCGCGTATGACAATAAACATCAATCAGCCGAATGTTGAAGTTCTCGAATATTCGGCCGAAGTGATTAACAAATGGATAGAGAGAGAAAATTTCCAAGACGAGATACAGACTAAGTTTGAACATGCTATGGACGAAGCGCAAGCAGACATAGCGAATGGTAGCACGGACGTTCAATATGTCATAATAAAAATCACAAAATAGGGGCGCTCCATGTACGGTATCATAACATTCGTGGGAGACTTTCCGGTGGAAGGTCAACCGGAATGGACAACAGAATATCTCTCAATAGTAGAAGCAATTGGTGCTGCCTCAAAGCAGCACCAAGAGCTAAAAGATTCGGAAAATGATCAACACTATACCGTAGTTTTGGACTTAGATCCTAACGTAGATGATGACGTAAAATGGATCATCTATCAAGACAAGGAAACGGTAGGTGAAGAAGCGCAAATGCTAGCTGACAAGTTAGCATACGGAGAGGTGCCATGAAAGAAGACTATGAATACTATCCACACCAGATCGACGAAGATCACTGGGTAGTATTCAAAGTCAATACATATCATTATAAGGAACCTGAGAAAGTGTATGTAATAAAACGTTGGGGAGGCGAGATGCACTGTGATTGCCCAGCAGGAGGGCGCTGCAAGCATTTAAGTATGATACAACCAAAGAAAGAACTATTCTGATGCGCAAGTGTGGTGAATGTACTTTATGTTGTAAGCTAGTTCCAGTTAAGGAGATTGATAAGCCTGCTAATACACGTTGTAAGCATCAACGTCAAATTAAGGGCTGTCTAGTTTATCATACTAAACAAATGCCATTTTCTTGTCATGTTTGGAATTGTCGTTGGCTAGTTAATAATGACACAGCCAATATGGCGCGCCCAGATAGGTCGCATTTCGTCATCGACGTTATGCCTGACTTTGTTATTGCTTTGGAAGGCGATAAGAAAATCCAAATTCAAGTTGTGCAGATTTGGTGCGACGCTAATTATCGTGATGCTTGGAAGACTCCTAGTATGCACGATTATATGATGCGTCGTGGTTCAGAAGGCATTGCATCTATGATTCGTTATAGTTCGGATGATGCCATAATTGTTTTTCCGCCTAATATGACACTTGAAAAGCAGTGGATTATTAGGTCAGGAAATATGAAAGAAAAAGAGGAGCTTTATAAAATTCTGGAGGAGTAAACTATGGATGTTAGCGAGCGTGAGAAACGTATTTGGGATATTGCAGAGAAATTGAATCTTTATATCATTGATTTAGATGAGTGGCCAAATCCTGTATCAGAAGGATATTGCGCCTCATTCAGTTCATTAGACGTAACAGGAAATGGAGCAACTCCAGAATTAGCTCTTGAAGATTTAATTGTTAAATTGGAACAAAGGGATTAGTGGTGTAACCCCTCGCCACTAATAAAACTCTCACAGGGGTCTTGGAGTACACAATGGAAAGCACTGAGCTTACTTGGCACTTGCCGAGGGTACTTCCCGAGGTGAGTAATCCACGGAGTTTTCTGGATCATGTTCACTCGATCTTGAAGAAACTGTGGTCAAACGACGAATTTTATCAGTACATCGATGGTGTGACTAACAAGCTGTCGGTTACTGGTAACTTTCTTGTTGATCGAGGGTTTGCTGCAAGGCAGATTCAAGATGTAGCCAAGGAGGATGGCATTGCTGATGTTGCGACATGCAAATTGTCGAAGATCATGCGTGCCATCGAGACCATCCTGCGCCGCCCTGAGTATGCCATGGGCAGAAAGGAGCGCCTCGTTAACCTCAAGTTGTTGGAGGCGCAGCAGGCGACGCAAGAAGCTCAAGTTGCTGCTGAGTAAGGCGTAGCGTAAACGGGGGCCAGGGTAAAACCTGGCCCCCACCCAACTAGGAGAATAAAAATGGATGTCACTGTTGTGGAAAAGAACACAAACGTGAAGATTTATGATGCACTTATATTTATTCAGGCTTATGAGACAGATAAAAATGAACTGCCTACAATAAATCAAATCGCTAAAGCTGTAGGTTGTTCCAAAAGCACAGCATCAGAAGCATTACATGAAAATAAAAGTTTGCAAGCTGGATTGCTAGGTCCAGTCAAATTAAGCAAAGCACAAGAATATCATATCAATGCGATAATAGCTAGAAGAAAAAGGGAATTTGAAACAGAATTTAATGAGCGTGTCAGACTAGCTATGTTGGAGCATAACGAAAGTTATAGGGCTGGATTAGAAAAGCTCAAAATAGAGGCGCAAAAGAAATTTGATCTGTACGAAAAATTGGTTAACAAGCATAAGCCATTATTTACGGAGGCAGAATTTACGATGATTATCACGTGTTTACATCCAGATAATGTAGCATCAAAAGAGAAGCGTGACGAAGCATTTAAGCTCGTCAATCTTAACAAACTCGCACTAATGGGAAAGGGAAAGTGAAATGGAAACAACCAGATTTTATACAACTGCTGACGGAGTAAAATTTCCGCTATATGAAGCAATGTATGACTATCACTTTACTGTCCATAAAGTTGATTGTGTAAAAGCCAAAATCGCAGACCCTGAGGGTTGTTTATTGGCTTTAGGTATCAAACATGATAAGAAAGTTTTGGCAGCATATATTGGCAGTGGCAGAGATGCTTATATTATCTTCAAGGCCAGACCTGGTGCTCCACATTCTTTTCAACATGTGGCACATGCTGTGCATTTTATGATACCAACTACTTCTGGTAGAGTACGTGACTATTTCGATGCCCATGAAGGTAAAGAAATTTTAGCATTGAAACTAACTCCACCTACTGCTACTCAAACAAAAGACGCAAAAGCAACTTATGATAAAGTTCGTGCTGAAAGAATTAAAAATGGAGAAATTGTACCTGTTCCAAGAAGACAACCTAGAAGTACAAGAATTACCAGATTAGGTGTTCCGCATCGGCCAAAGGCAATAATTTCAAGAGAAGGAGTAACTGTTCCTGAAAGAGCAGATACTCTAAGAGACAGTGACATTGTAGACAATGTTATGAATAACTAACCAAATAAATCCTTATCAGTTTGAGAGATAGATGTTTTCTGTCTCTCAAGTTCTTCTTTCATTTTGATGTAGTCTTCTTCCCACATGACTTCACCTATCCACGGCGGCTTAAATCCATTTTCCTTTGCTGCCCAAATAAGACCTCCAAGACTTTTAGTCCCATTTCTAGGAAATTCTGGGCGATGCGATTTCCACTGTCGCATGAAGTAGCCCTGTCCGCGACCCAATACACCGTATCTGGCGCCGCCAGAAACTGCTTCAAGAAATAGCTCTGTGGCTTCATCTATCGTTAGATTATTTGCCTCGTTTTCATCATGTATTGCACCTATTAATGGTAACATTACATGAAGTGTATACCATTCGTTTGTATCTGCCAACCCTTCGTCTCTAATGAACTCTATACATGCCAACGCTTTCTTATACGCTGTCCACTTAGAATCTTTGCGAGGTATAAATGGTTGTCTCTGCGACTGTGCGCGAGTTGGCGTTATATGTGGCACTATTGATCTCAATACATCAATGCTATATTTACAACAATAATTTTTGGCTATGTATGCTAACGCTACTTGCTGGCCTTTGGTTTGCTTCTCTAGTTTTGGATAATTTACCGTTCCTGGAAGACGCATCACTCGGTCTACGTTGGACATATTATCAACTTTAACTGGAAGGTGCGCTACCTTGGAGCGCAAGAACGTCTCGAAATCATGCCCAAGATTAGTAACGAATGAGCGCATCTTAATGGCCCATTGGTTTTCTTCTTTCTTCTTCTCAGTATCTGCTGGAAGATGTAATCTGATTCCTTCCCTTCTATCAAGTAGATAGATAAGATGGAAACCACCGCCTGTGTTAATGACTAGCGATGGTTTTAATCCAAGTTCTTTATCTATAAAATCCAAAACTTTTTCTTGATCTCTTTCAAAAGATGTAAAATCTATATCAAACGCTAAGGCTCTAATGCCTATGATATCATCTATGTTATTTTTGCCACCTTTGCCTTGTCTGTCATAAATATGACAAGGTATGTTGACACTATAATATACATTGGATTTGCGAGCTTGGCGCTTCTTGATGTCTGCTATGAGCAAGTCTCTTTGTTGCGCCTCAAAAGTGCGTCCAGCTTCCCAAACGGGTCCGTTATCAGGCCCTCCGAATGGTGCTTCAGAAGCAATCGTGTGGCGCCCATTAGGTTCTAGGATGTCAAGAAACTGAAGAGCTTGTTCTATTTTGAGTTCCATTTTATTCTCCTTTCTTTACGGATTTGATTTGTATTGATCTTAGGTTCTTGGCTGTTTTAATTGTCTTAGATTGTTGATCGCTAAATTCTTTATATGATTCAGTAAGTTCCGAAAATTGATGCTTTAACATGATGTAAATTGCATCATATAAACGAATAGTCTCATCGTAATTTTCCTTAGCTTTCTCCCATCTATTTTTAGCGCGTTCGTATTCATCCGTAAACAGATCTGGCATAATTTCTATTTCTCCCTATTACTTGCGTAAGCATAGCATAAACCGGAAAAGAAAGCAACACACGAAAATGTTACCTGCTAAATCATCCAAACCCAAGAGGAACGTATAAATGGCGAGCTTCACTTACAAATCCTACAATTTTGTGGATAAAGATCCTATAATTGATGAAATCCGAACTGTCTATCAAGACAGCGGAGTCAATTATAAATGGATAGAAGATAACAGTGGCGTAGGCGCAAAGACGCTATCGAATTGGTTTAGCGGCAAGACTAAAAAGCCACAAGCTGCAACTATCAATGCTGTACTTAGATCATTAGGTTACAAGCTAGGCATTGTTGAATATGGTAAACAAGTTAAAGTATTTCCAATAATGGAACAACCTAAGCCAGTTAAAACATCTGTACGCCATGTCGTGCAGATGAGCAAATACAAAAAGAGACACAAGTGAATCCCACGGAGGATACAACCCCAGCAGCGGTCGCGTGACAACCGGCTAGTGATGGACCCTTAGTAAATGGCCTGCAAGCAAGGCTATATTGAACGGGAGTTTTGGCACTACAAGACATGATTCAGGTCCTCTCGTGGGGTTAGACATTGCCTGTGAAATCATGTAACGTCGCGTATTGAGGCTGTCGCCGGAATGGGCCGGTGGCAGCCTCTCTTATTACTCAAACAGGAGAAGAAAGATGAAGTACAAAGTAGAGTTTTCAGGTAACGCAGAAATCATGTTTGCTATGATGGCAAAGCTTTTGCCAGACGAACTTAATGTTCATGTCGAAGAACTGCCTGAACCCAAAGAAGAACATTTCTCTAAAGTGGCGCAACTCGTATCTAATAACCAAAAACTAATGGCTCCTCCAAAGATAAAGCCAAAACGTATGGAGCATTATAAACATCCAAGCGGCAAGACTGTTCAAGATTTTGTCATTGAGTTTCTTAAGACCCGCCCATCAGCAACATGGGCAGAAATGAGCAAATATACTGTAGAGATTGGTTATAATAAAAGCTCAATCAATAATGCAGTAACTAGATTGATGTACAAAAAGGTTCTTGAGAAGGTGGCACCTGGAGTATATAGACTCACAAAGAAATCACACGATAAACAAGTATAAATTTTTCGTTTGCTTTCGTGCCGAAAATGTGCTATGCTTAACAGTAGAGGATGAATTTGATGTTGCTAGACTGGATATACAAAAAAGATGTCTCAGGTAATACAAGAATATGGCAAGCAGAGGTTGGGGAAGGAGAATGGGAAGGTTGCTGGAGATCGCATTACGGTACTTTGGGTGGTCAAATAATAACAACAGAATGGACCCAAGTAGAGTTGAAATCACAATCATCTATAATGGAGCAAGCTATATTTTATGCCAATGCGGAAATGAAAAAGAAATTGAAAATAGATTATAAGCTCAATATAGCAGATATAAATGAAGCTCGTCAAAGTTTTATTAAGCCGATGCTTGCCCAAAAATATGTAGGCTGGCAGCGCCCTTGTTTTGCTCAACCTAAGTTAGATGGTGTGCGCTGTTTGGCGAACGTAGATGGACTATGGACGCGCACCAATAAACAAATCATTTCTACGCCTCATATCGAAGCAGAATTGAAGGCGTTCTTTGAAGAACATCCGCACATTATTTTGGACGGAGAATTGTATAATCACGATCTAAGTGATAATTTCAATAAGATAATTTCTTTGGCTAGGAAAACTAAGCCAGAATTTGCTGACCTAGAAGAATCAGCAGAACTTATCGAATATTGGATTTACGATATGTTTGATTTAGATAATCCAGAAACTATATATGAAGAAAGATGGGATTATATACATGATAATTTATTCAATATAGATCATAATATAAATATGACAAAGGCAGTTCCAACCAAATTTGTTACAACCGAAGATGAATTGGATATATACAATCAAGAACTCTTATTGGCAGGATATGAAGGGCAAATGGTACGCCACAATGTCGCGTATCAACAGAAGCGCACAGATAAACTTCTCAAGCGCAAAGAGTTCGTTGACGAAGAATATGAGCTTAAGTCGATTGAGGAAGGAGCAGGACAGTGGAGCGGCTATGCCAAAATAGCTGTTTGCCAACTACCTGATGGCAGAGAGTTTAGAGCAGGCATTTCTGGAACACAAGAGTTCACATTACAGCTTTTGGAGGAAAGAGAGCAATATCATTCTGTTACGATTAAGTATCAAGCGTTAACACCGGATGGAATTCCTCGTTTCCCAATCGCTATAAAATTTTGGGAAGAAATGTTCGATAGACTAGACGAAGTGATCAAACCAAAACGCGATCTTTTCGCATAGGAGCGCCAAATGAACGAAGTGCAAACAACACCCCAACGTAGTCTAGCACTAGATGATGAACTCTTGTCACTTGGCGGCATGGGTACTGAGAACGTAAAATCCAAAGACGTTCTTATTCCACGCCTAGTTATTCTTCAAGCTCTGTCTCCTCAATTGAATAAGAAAAAAGCAGAATATATTGAGGGTGCAGAGATTGGTGATTTCTGCAATGTGGCAACAGGTGACATCTATAAGGAATCAGTTGTTGTTGTTCCTTGCCATTTTGCGACAGACTATATTGAGTGGACAAAGAACCGTGGTGGTCTAGCGCAGAACTACGGAGATGACGCAACTATCCTGAAGCAGACTGTTAAGAATGACAAGAACGAAAACATCTTGCCAAATGGAAATAGCGTCCAAGAGACGGCACAGTGGTATTGCCTTCTGCAAGATGGCGCTTCTTGGTCAAGAATTTTCTTTCCGCTAAAATCAACTAACCTAAAGCACTCACGTAAATGGCTTACGTTGTGTAGAGCTGAAGTAGTGCAACTTCCGAATAACGAGCTTTGGAAGCCACCTCTTTTTTGGCGTTCTTGGAAATTGGATATTGTCAGCGATGGCAATGACCAAGGCGACTGGTACACTTTTAGACCAGTTAAGGGTGAACTCATCATGGATGTCGATCCAAGTAAGCAACTAATTAGACTATGCAAATCATTCCACGAAGATATTCGTACCAATGTTGTTCGTCCTGATATTGAAACAACTCAGGATGAAAGTCAAGGCCCCATAATTGAAGGGAGGGTTAATCGGAAAACAGATCCAAATGATAAGGATATACCATTCTAAGGAGAAGACATGAGCTTTATTGAAAACGATCCGCATGATCCACATGGCGCAACTCGTGCTATTGAAGAGAAATTGCGTGAAGATGTTAGGCCAAGGTTGTTGAGGCCAGTAATGCCTCGACAACCGGAACCTGAACCGGAACCTGTTGTGGAACAAACTCCATTGCCAGAACCAGTTAAAATAGATCATACATTAATTCCTATCGACGCACTTGAAGAAGTGAGTCGGGCTCTTATGTATGGAAGAGAAAAGCATGGCGCTTGGGGTTGGGTTGAAAATCCAAAGACCTATACTGAGCTGTTAGCTAAAACGCAGCGCCACATCTTCGAGTTTCAACGCGGAGTAACGGTTGATCCTACTACGCAGTTGTCACATATAGCTTGCGCTATTTGTGACCTCATGTTCCTACAGTCCAATATCTTAAAGGGACGTGGAACAGACGACAGATTGAAGAGTTAATAGCTTGGCGCGATCCAGCACAGAGCTTGGGTACAATGGCTTTTCCATCGAAGCTAATATCTGATGGTGCATGTGATGGCATCCCTGATGACGCGCCAATTTAGACCCTGGGCAAAGGGAAGGTTCAAGTGGTCCGGTAGAAGTCCGGTGAAAGGCCCTGCATCGAGCCCCGCCACATTTATTGAAAAGGAAGAAGTTGTGGACGCTAGAGAATTTGATTGTATAGATTGCAATTCCCATGTTTATACTTGGTCAGATGACACAAGAGAACGCTGTGCCGTTTGCACATGGATTCATAATTTGCCAGATTTAACACAGGCAGAAATTGACGAAATACGTGTATTGACTGCCACTCCTATACTTCAAAAATATAGGGATGATAGTTTCCCAGAAAGAAATTGTGACTACTGCGGGAACCTATACAAAGGTCCAGCAGTTTATTGCAGTCATGTATGTGCTCTGAAGGACGCATAAGATGAATGAAGATGTCCGTGATATGTTTGGTTTTGTAGCGCCATCGCAAGAGCAATTGACGTCCATATCGAAATGGGCGAGCAAGGCTTTAGAGCTACAAGCTGAGATTGAGCAAGTTGAGGCGCACCTAAAAGAATTGAATAGAGAATTAGCTCAAATCGAAGAAGTCGATTTACCCAGAGCTATGATGTCTGCTGGCTCCGAAGAATTTACTATGACCGGAGGCGGTAAGATTTCAATAGACGATGTTATCCAGGGCAGTCTCGCTAAAGGTGAAGAAAAGCGGGAATATGCGATCCAGTGGGTGGCAGAAAATGACGGCCAAGAAATTATAAAAAGGCATTTCGAGATAGACTACACCAGAGGTCAACATAGCTACGCTATGGCTTTGCGTAAACTGCTAGAAGAAAATCAAGTACACTTCGACGAATTTGAGAGTATTCATACAAGTACCTTCAAAGCATTCTTACGTGAGAAGTTGCGTAAGAATATCATGCCTCCGTTTGATAAGATGGGCTTTAGGTTCTTCAAAAAAGCCATCATTAAGCCGAAGTAAGAACATGACAGAGATTCAAATCATAGGCGCTGGTATGGCAGGATTATTGGCTGCCAATATCTTGAGGCGCCACAGAGTAACGGTCTTTGAAAAGCAGGCAGAACTGCCAAATAATCATCACGCAGTCTTGCGATTTAAAAACCCAGAAATAGGCAATCTTTTGGGTATTCCTTTTAAAAAAGTTAATATGATTAAAACTTACATGCCATCTATGAATGTAGTAGCTGACAGTCTTACATATTCAAAGAAAGTAACTGGTAAGTATCTATCAAATAGATCCATTATAGAAGGTACTGTTCAAGCAGAACGGTATATTGCGCCAACAAATCTAATTGAACAAATGGCACAGAACGTGCTAGTTAGTTATGGCACAGATTTCAAACCATTGCAAAATAAAGCGAATATTCCAATCAAAGTTATTTCAACTATACCTATGCCAACATTAATGGCACTGCTAGAATACGAACATGAGATTGATTTCGAGAGCAGACCTGGAATAGTATTCACAGGTAGAGTGTTGAACTGTGATGCTTATGTTTCTGTTTTATTTCCAGGTGGAGAACCTTATAGTCGCGCCACTATAACAGGCGACCAGCTAATGATAGAGTTTCCAAATACGACAGAACTTCCTGAAACTATTGATATAGCTCGCGCCTATTGGGCATTAGGTCTTTCAGATTCAGTTGTTTTAGACGCTGATTTTAAAAAACAAGGCTACTTCAAAATCAGCGAGATAGATGAAGCTGAACGCAAGGCGTTTATGCGTTGGGCAACTGTCACGCACGGTATCTATTCTCTGGGGCGCTACGCGACTTGGCGACCAAAACTGTTATTGGACGATCTAGTCCACGATATTCGCAAGATAGAAGGATGGATCTGTAAATGAAAAAGCCACCGCCTTTAGGTGATCAAGCAATACAACCAGAATACAAAGAGAAGATGATAGCTCTAGCGCAAGCTGTCGATGAACTCTTTAATGGAGAAGCCAAAGGCAAAGACAAAAAAGTTGGCTTTGTATTGCTCGTATTTCCATTTGGAAACGAAGATGGGCGCTGCAATTATATCAGCAACGGTGCTGATAGAAAAGACATTGTTGTTATGATGAAAGAGCAGATTAAACGATTTGAAGGCCAAAAAGAAGAAGTTGGGAGAGCATAATGAAAGTCACACTAATCGACGGAACAGGTTTTGGATCTCCAAATCCAAGTCGTTATGCTGCAAATATGATCGCATATACTCGATCAACAAGACTCAATATGTCTCCAGGATTACTTGCTGAAATACAAGCCAAAGAGGATTATGAAGTCCTTAAAGAACTAGAATTGGCAGCAGGTACTATTCCATCTAGTTGGGAGTTCGTGCAATTTACATTCGTCATAGAGAAGGTGACGCGAGCATTCACCCATCAATTGGTGCGTACCAGACACGCCTCATATGCCCAACAAGCTATGCGTATTGTTGAGATGAAAGATTTTGAGTACGCAACAGGTCCAACATTAACTGGACATTATAAAGGCATGTATGAAGATACTATGAAGAAAATAGCAGAGACATATGAATTTCTTGTTGATACAGAAGGAGTAGCTGCTGAAGACGCTCGTGGATTATTGCCAACAAATATTCTCACCAATATCTGTATGCACATCAACATGCGTAATTTTGTTAATTTGACAAGAAAGCGTGTCAGCAAACGAGTGCAAGATGAGTACAGGAATGTGCTTGATGCCTCAATAATGGAGGTCGAGAAAGTATATCCGTGGTTCTATCTTTTTTATAAGAACGACGGTTTCAAAGCCAGAGTAGATCTGCAAAATATGATCTATGACAACAAGAAACTATCTTCTGAAGAAAAGGTTGACATGGTTAAGAAATTGGATATAATAGGAGGGCAAGAACTATAATGGAACTCAAACTTAGCTGGGCAGAAGAAATAGCCCTAGATGTCTCAATGTGTTATCAACAAGGTAAAACTGCGCGACAGAGAGGTGAGAGTAGATTTACCAATCCCTATACCAAAGTAAAGTTCACTTACGAGCAAGCTTGGGATACAGGTTGGACTGACGAGGACGGCCTTATAAACCAATGATTGTAGTAGTTGATCTCGATCATACTGTGTCTGACGCGTTTTGGCGCGACAGTATGATTGGCATCAATCCTTGGGATGAATATTACGAAAATGCTAAGTATGATAAGCCATTTAAGAATGTAGCCAATTTAATTAATTCTCTTTCTGCTATGAATTATGAGATTATAGCATTTACTGGAAGGCCGGAAAAATTCAGAACACTAACTGTTAGTTGGTTAGTGCGGAATAGAATTGACATAGACACTATCTTGATGCGCCCAGACGAGGATTATACCAAAAACAGCGAATTGAAACTTAGAATGATCAAAGATCATTTTAAGGGTATTTATCATCAAATTCATTTTATTATAGATGATAACGAAGAATCAGTATTAGAGTTTTACAAATTGGGAATACCTACTCTGCAAATCAGAAATGTAAGACCAAAGGATCTGTTTGCATGACAACAGAAACAGAACGCGCCATAATGTTAGCTGAGACATTAATAGGAATTATGAAAGAGCGCGAAAAGAAATATGGTAGCAATGAAAGTAAAACAGCCCAGATATTGATGATATTATTTCCAGATGGATTCAAAATTGAACATGAGGAGGCAGCGGCAAAATTCAAACTCTTAATCTATGTCATAGATAAACTTAGTAGATATTCAAAAGAAGGAGACGTAGATTCATTATTAGATTTAGCTGGTTATGCGTTAAGACTAGCAGCGTTTGATCCACGGGAGTAGTAGCCATGCCTGTAGCTGATAAGACACTAGCATACGTCAAATCTCTTCCGAATATGGAAGATGTGGAACTCATCGATCAATTTTTTAAAAAGAAAGGCCCAATTTCTAGGGCTGAAGTAGCTCTTCAAGTTGAAAGAAAAGCTAGCATCCAAAGCAAAAAACATTTAATTTGGATGCGTGATGCATTATTGGCAGCGTTTCCTTTACAACCGCCTCGATCCATACAACTACATGAACGAAATCAAGCACCAATATACAAAGCATTTGATACAAATAAATGATAGCTACAGTCTTTGACACAGAAACAACGGGGTTAATCATTAACCCCGCTCGTAAATTGGATACGCAGCCAGAAATTATATCGCTGGCTATGCAATCATTAATTGTGCCTAGTGGTGAATTACAAGTATCATATTATAAAGTCTTCAAACCAAAGAAGCCTATCCCTGAAGAGATTACGAAAATAACTGGATTCACTAATGACTCCGTCTCTGAGGCGCCACCAATTAAAGATCACTTGGATGATATAATTGTTTTCTTAGAAACATCAGAATTAATTATTGGCCAAAACCTCGGCTTCGATATGAGTATGATAGAATTAGAATGCCAAAGAGAAAACAGAAAAATTAAATGGCCAAGAAAACTTGATCTTGTTGCCAGCACTATACACCTCAAAGGTTATCGTTTGAGTCTTAAGAACCTTCATACAGAATTGTTTGGAGTTGCGTTTGAAGATTCACATACCGCAGATGCAGACGTTGCAGCAACCGTGAGATGCACTGTGGAATTATATAAGCGCGGCTTGTTATGAAGAAGGTGAAGTATTACGTGTCCAGATACAACAAGCAGGAAGCTGAAATCCCAGAGACATGGGAAGAGGCACATGAAATGCTAGAGCACGTAATGAGAAATTATAATAGCCATCGAGGCGGCAATAATGAGCGCCTCTCAGTTGCATGTCGTGTTGCATTTGGTATGTTTAATAGAGATAATTTAATACCAGATCCAACACATGCCTTAATGTTTTTGATGTTAAAGATTTGTGAACGCAAAGGAGCAGGGCTTGACAAATGAGAATCAAGTCAGAATATAGCTTTCGTCACGCATACGGAAAGATTGAAGACGTTCATAATCGGGTGCTTCAATGCGACTGGCTAGCAGCGCCCATCTCAGATCGTTTAAGCACATTTGGGTTTACAGATTGGGAAAAACTGTGCGACGAAGTTAAAGTTAAACCAGTGTTTGGTGTAGAGCTTGGAGTGACACCAATTCTAGGCCAGAAGAAACCGCCAGTGTCTTACTGGACCTTTTTCGCCACGAGCAAGCTCCGCACCATTAATGAATTAGTTCTCAAAGCTACATCCAAGACAGGCTATTATCCAGTCCTATCTTATGAAGAAGCTACTTCTACTCCAATAGAAGATGTCATAATAATTGTTGACAATAAAGTATTGCTAGAACAATTGGCTTTTTGTAATCATCCAAATAATCTATATATAGCATTATCTCCATCTACTCCAATTGGATTATTTAGAGAGGCAAAGAAATGGGGCTATAGATTTATTGCATCTTCAGATAATGTTTTTACATACCCAGATGACAAGCTGCCATATCATACGTTAATAGGAAAGAATTCTGAAACATCTTTGTTTCCTCAATACATTCTAACAGATGATGAATGGCGTGAGGCGCTACCATATGTAGTAACTGACGAAGATGCCCAAATGGCTATTATCAATAGAGATTTTGCATTGGACGTATGCAATGCAAAATTGCTTAAGGCTGACATATTCCGATCTACTCATAACTATTCATTAAGACAGATGTGCGAAGATGGCGCAGCAAAGTTGGGAATAGATCTAAACGATCCAGTCTATGCAGAACGATTGGATAGAGAAATTCAATTAATTGAAGAAAAGAAATTCCAAGACTATTTCTTTATTGTGGCAGATTTGGTTGCTTATGCCAAAGAACACATGATAGTGGGGCCTGGTCGTGGATCTTCATCTGGTTCTCTGCTCTGTTACCTTTGTGGTATTACAAACGTCAATCCTATTAAATTTGGCTTACTCTTCGAGAGATTTATCGACGTCACAAGGGCGGACCTTCCTGACATTGATCTTGACTTTAGCGACGCTAAACGGCATTTGGTATTTGATTATATCAAAGATAAATATGGGATAGAACATGTGGCGCGTCTAGGCTCAGTAATGAGCTATAAGCCAAGATCAATTCTCAATACGGCAGGACAGTCTTTGGGTATACCAAAATGGCTGTGCGACAAAGTAGCTGACACACTTATTGAGCGATCATCAAAAGATTCTCGGGCGCTACAATCATTTGAGGAGACTTTCTCTGACACAGAAATCGGAAGGAAACTACTCACGGAATATCCAGAGATTTCAGCAGTTTTTGAAGCTGAAGATCATGCAACTAATGCTGGCCAGCATGCAGCCGGTATCGCCATTACTAGTGGTGAAGTATTGGACTATGTTGCTATTGATGGTCGGACTGGCGGAATCATGGCAGATAAATATGATGCAGAAGTTCTCAACATTCTTAAAATTGATATTTTGGGCCTATCTCAATTATCCGTTTTTGAACGAGCTTTAGAACTAATAGGTGAGGAACCCAAGAACGGCTTTCTTGAGGCGCTCCCATTAGATGATCAAAAGGCGTTCGATGTATTGAATAAGAAACAGTTCTCAGGTATCTTCCAGGCGAATGGAAAGAGCTTGCAGATTTTGTTTCAATCTATTCATACGGATAGATTAGGAGATTTGGTAGCTATCACTTCTTTGTCGCGCCCAGGTCCAGTTGCTGCTGGTGGGGCAGTCCGTTGGACACGTAAGAGGATGGGAACAGAGCCAGCTACATATCATCATCCTATGTTAATTCCATTTTTGGAAGTTACATATGGCGAAGTAGTTTATCAAGAGCAGGTTATGAGTATTTGTCGCGATGTTGGTAAGATGGATTTTCGCGGCGTTACTAAAATCAGAAAAGCTATGTCCAAATCTTTGGGCGTAGAAGAAATGAAGACTTTAGGCGAACCTTTTATGAAGGGTGCGCTTGAGAATGGATTAGATCAAAAAACGGCAGATACTATTTGGGCAGAACTAATCCAAATGGGTGCTTGGTCGTTTAATCTATCACATGCGCTTTCATATTCACTTATAACGTATTGGTGTTGCTGGCTTAAGGCATATCATCCTGTCGAGTTCGCAGCAGCCACTTTAGATAATGAGTACGAGCCTATGAAGCAACTCAGATTGCTTCGAGAGCTAGACATGGAAGGTATCAAATATAAGCCGTTAGATATTGAGGCATCTACCGATAGATGGAACATTAAAGTAGAGAATGACAAAAAGATCCTAGTTGGTCCTCTTACGAATATCAAAGGTGTCGGTCCAGTTACGGTGCGGAAGATATTAGAATCACGCAAACCTGGTGGCGCACCATTAACTCCTGCCATAATGGCTAAGCTAGAAACTGCGTCAACTAAGATAGATTCACTCACTCCGATTAGGGATGCAATCAATAAGATACATCCAGATTTGAGCAAGATCAATATTATATCAGAGCCTACTCCTATATGTGATCTCTATGCAGGGTTGAATGATCAATATACAATACTTGGGCTTGTCAAAAAGATACAGCCTCGGGATGAGAATGATCTTCATTCGTTAGCAAAGAGAGATGGCAGAAGAATAGAAGGTCCATCTTGGAGTCTCAATCTGTTCGTGCATGACGATACAGATGAGATATTATGTAAGATTGATAGATATGATTATTCAACTTCCGGTAAGAAAATTGAAGAGATTGCTGGTGCAGGCGACTCTTTGTATGCCATTCGAGGGCGCATCCCAAGAGGCTTTAGAATGATTTTAATTTCAAATATAAGATATTTGGGTAAAATGTCTGATCTTGAAATTAAGGCGCAACCAAAACTGAAGTATAGAGACCTGTTTGCATGATACGTGTAATTACAGAATCAAACTACCTAATGATCCACGGGCCATTTCCTCTTGAGTTCCTCAAGATACTCTCACGCCTATCTGGACCAAAAATACGCTATTCATCTAAATCCATTAGATATGATATGTCTGCATGGAATGTTAAGGTTCTCAAAGAAAGCGGATTTGAAATTGAATGGGAAGATACTGCGGCTGAGATAACACAGCTAGATGAGATTCAATCTATTAAAGAAATGATGGATGATATTAAACCAATCAAATTTAATTACCATCCTAAATATGATCTTAAAGATCATCAAATAGAAGGACTCAATCTAAGCACATATCGAAAAGCATTTGCTTGGTTCCTAGAGATGGGATTAGGCAAAACAGCTATGGCTATCGCCAACTTCTGTATCCTATACATGGAACAGAAAATTGATGCTGTTCTTGTTCTGTCGCCAAAAGGCGTACACAAACAATGGATAGCAGAGGAAATTCCAAAGCACATAGATCCATCTGTTCCTTTAAATATGACGTTATGGCATAGCGGCGGTTCATATGAATCTATTGACTTAAGGCAACAAGGTTCGCTCAATATATTTTCTTTGAACATAGATTCAGTCAATACAAAGGATGGCTGGTTTGCTATTCAGCAATTCTTTCGTTTGTTTGGTGCTCAATTTGACATAAGATATACCAAGAAAGGCGTAAGAGTATATGAAAACATAAAGCGCAAAGCTAAGATAATGATGATTATAGATGAGTCTCATCAAATAGGAAATTACACTTCAGGAAGAACTCAAGAGACAATAGATTTTGGAAGATTGGTAGAGTATCGCAGGATATTGACAGGCACTCCTATTGCCACTAGCCTACTTAATATTTGGTGTCAATTTATGTTTCTTGATCCTAAGATTATTGGATATAATTATGTTACTCCATTTAAGTCACATTTCTGCGAGCTTGGAGGATATACAGGTCAAGAGGTTGTTGGCAGCAAGAATGTTGAAGAGTTCTATAGTATCATTGCGCCACATTGCTTTAGAAAAACCAAAAAAGAATGTCTCGATCTTCCTGATAAGATTTACTCCAAACGCACTTATATGCTAGGTAATGAGACACGTTGGCATTACGAAAATATCAAACATGCATTTATGACACAACTGAAGTCAGGCAATTTAGTTGCGCCAAAGAATGCGCTGGCCGCAATGGTGCGCCTCCAGCAGATCTGTTCTGGCTTCTTGCCTGACGATGATGAGAATGAGACTGCGAGTAAGAGAGTATATGAAATCTTCTCTTACGAACGTGCCATCATTGCTTTAGACATGGTAAAGCAAATTGAAGGGCAAGTTATCATCTGGGCGCGCTTCATCCCAGATATCAAATGTATCTCACATACATTTAAGAAAGAATTTGGTAACGATATATGTTTAATGGAAGAAAATCATTTATTTAAAACTGGTAAGAAAAAGATACTTTTATCAAATCAAGCTAAAGGAATTGGTGGCAATCTGCAAGAGTCAGGTTGCACATCTATGATATACTATAATAATTCATACAATCTAATTCATAGACTTCAGTCAGAAGATCGTGTCCACAGAATGGGTATGCGTGGTGCGCTAACGATCTGGGATATAGTTGCTGACAAAACTGTTGACAAAGGCATAGCAGATAATTTGAAGGCTAAGAAAGACTTAGCTCAATTCGCTTTGGATGATATAAGGCAGCTTATCGAAGACTGAGAAAAACATGTCTGATCAGTTAAATAAAAGCAAAGATTTTGCTTGCAATCGACGGCGGAATGTGCTATCTTGTACCAGGTGCTACATCCAGCACCGTCAAGGAGAGCACGTATGTCAAAACTTTACCAAGTGCGTTACACGGTAGGCGACAAGACTGTGGCGCATGAACACTATACTGAGAAGGGCGCCAAGATGGACGCCAAGTCTCTTTCCAAGGCTGTAGGCAACGCCGTTATTGGCGAGATCGAAATCAACGACGAAAGCCACGAGCAGTCACTTGTGCGAGTTTGGGAGTTTGCTGGCGGCGAGAGCGGCAAGCCAGTTAAAAAGGATGGTGCGCCACCTTCCGCGGTGGAAATCCTCAAGACTGCCGACGAGACGCGCCTCCAGGAGACCGTGAAGGAGAAGAAGCCCAAGTCTCCGAAGCTCACGGACGAGGAGAAAATCCAAAAGATCGCGGACGACGCAAGGGCCAAACTCGAACAGATCGAAGCTGGCACTTATGTTCTTCCCACTCGCGGTCGCAAGGCGGCAACTGACGAGACGGGCGAGCCCAAGAAGAAGAAGGCAGAGGTCAACAAGGTCGATAAAATCGTTGAGACTTTGGGTTGCAGCGAACATGCTGCGGAAGTTCTCAACGAGATTGGAACGACGGCAGTTTCCCGTCGCGCCAAGGTTGCAGCGTTCATTATCGACGGCAATGGACCTGTTGCTGCATCTGCCATCGTCGAGAAGCTCAACGCAGATCCCGACGAGAGCGACATCACGATCAAGAAGGTCGTGTCAGCCGCCAACTTCGACAACTATCTCTTCTCCAAGCACGAGCAACCTTGGAGGTTTACGATTAAGGCCAAGGGTGAGGATACGATCTTCAACTTCGTTCCGGTCAAGATCGAGTACCAGGGCGGGGCTGAAGACGAGCCCACGGACGAGCAGCAAGCCGCTGCTGAGTAAATAAATAGGGCGCTCTCAGGAGCGCCCTTTCTCTTTGTGAGTACAGCGATATGATGAAAGATAAGGTCAGATATTCTCCGCTAGAGCAGAGGATTTTAGATGCCATTCCTATGGACGGAAGTCACATCAATACGCTAGAATTGGTTAGCATGGTTTACGATGCAGGAGAGGCTCCACGAAATGCGCGTCAATCAATTCTCCACACAGCCAATTGTCTCATTGCTAAATCTGACGAAAACGAAGAGGATTGGGAGATCTTCAAGTCAACCTCCAAACCCGCATACTTTTGGCGTAAACCAAGAGGTTCCGAGTAGGCAGGTCCGCGGCGGCTCCGATCGCAGGCCTGGGAGGCTGTTGGATAGCCCATAGGAGGCTCTAGGGCAGGCAAGGGCGGCTTAATCGTTTGTGTCCGGTATATCGGCAACCCCCTAGAAACGATTAGGGTTTTTCTGAAAATCACAAAATAACAGAGGTAGCAAAATGCCTACTCTGAAAGGAACCATACTTGAAAGAACAGGAAAATGTTTATATTGTGGCAGATATTCACATAGTTTAATAGGTGGTTATTGTTCTCCAGTTTGCGATTCTAAAGCACAAATTTACGGTGATAATGCTGAAAAACAGAAATCTAAAAAAGCTAGAAATTGTCTCAAATGTGGAAAGGAATATATACCTTATCAAGATCGTCAAAAGTTTTGTTCACCAAAATGTCGTTCAGCAAGTACCAATCAAAGAAACAGAGATAAAGTTAAATCTCGTAATTTGGCTCATCCAAAGGTGGAACTATTCTAAAATCCAAAACTTCTAACCAAGCTATCAAAGTATCTGCGCGTGGTAGAGTATGTTTGTTCTCCCAACGATGTATCTCATTAGTATGTACGCCAATTAATACAGCTAAGGTTTGTTGAGACCAACATCTCTTTATTCGTTCAGCTCTTAATTTATGAATTAATTCGTCACTATGAGATAGTTCGTGTCGAGAATTGGCTTCTGCGACTCTATCCATCGTAAGGGGATTCCATGTCAAAAGGTGCCCAGCGCTTATTTCTAGGATTGTTCATTTTGTTCTTGTCATGGATCATGTTCAAGGTAACTTCGAGTGTTTTAGAATGGGCAATATTGTTTCTACCTGGCGCTGCCATTATTCTTTATGGACTTTATCTTGTTTTTATCAAACAGGATTTTTGATTTTCACATAATAAATTTGTACCTAAACTGTCTTGCTTTTGTTGCAATGCGGTGCTAAGATTAAATTTCCGTAATGTTCCCTGAACAACTGAATAGTTGAGAGTGTGTATGTGCTCTCCAGCTATGCGTAGCGTACATGCGTCCAGATCTGGAAACTAAGGAGAACTGAATGATTAAGTATCTACTTATGGGAGTGGCAGCCGCTGCTCTCTTTGGTGCGCCACAGGCCAATGCGGCCACCGTCGTGGTTGAGAATGTCGGAAGTGTTATCAATGAGAGCAAGGCGCTCCCAGCTGAGGCAACTCCGGGTGTGGGCGTATCGTTCGCTCAGTTCTTTGAGTTCTCGTTGCCGACTACGGAGAGCGTCACTGCATCCGTCAGCGACAGCGGCGTTGGCTCACTGGCTGTTCTCGGCGGTGTTCTCAATTTGAACTTCCACACCACGACTGGGGTTGGACCGTTGTTCATCCCTGCCGGTGCGTTGATCGACAGCTCACCGTTCACCAACACTCCTGGCGGACAGGAAGCAACGGTGGGGCCGCAAATCCTCACCGCTGGTAACTACTTTGTCGATGTGACCGGAACGAGCGGCGCTTCGCCAATTCATTTGGCGATCGACGGGACTGTCACTGCTTTGGCGACGCCAGAGCCTTCCACCTGGGCTATGCTTGGCCTCGGATTTGGTCTCATGGCATTCTTGGGCGTTCGCACCAAGCGCAAGGATCGTCTCAGCGTAGCGATCTAAACTACAAAAGAGAAGGGGGGCTATTGGCCCCCTTCTTACCTCGGTGGATGGGGTCTCCCAAGCCAATAAGCAATTACAGCTCCAAATGATGCGACTAAACCACCTACAACGGCAGATGTAATTTCATCATTAGGAATAGTAAAAAATAAACAAAATGCCACCGTTCCTATAAATGCTAATACTACTAACAATGATATAGTTAAAGGTCCACCAGTAGGATCAAATTTAGTAGCAACCAATAATAATATACCAGTGAATATACAGCCAAACAGAGCTGTCATAAGTCCTGGATAATCCAAAATTCTAGGAATTGGCGGAAAACGATCCGTCGGGCTATTCATTTTCCTAAGACCTTTGATACACCATAAACGCCGTATAGCCCTATTGCCATACCGCCTATTTCAAGAGCAGTTCTGAAGATGTGTTCTGGTGCACAAAGATCAGACGCAGCGATTCCACTATGGGCTAGAGAGAAACATTGTGATACGGCATAGAAATCCATTATGGCAAAGATAGTGAGGATAAATATTGCGCCACAAAGCGCAGTAAAACTGATTAAATTATTGCCTGTCATGATTGAAAATATCTACTGTAGGACTTTGACCTTTTCTGTATGGTATAGTAAAAGCATTTTGATGTACGTCAGGCAGACATCTATCAAATATTTTAATCATAACTTGCGATGTATCATCTTGTTGTTTGGATAAATAATAGCTACCAGCCGCTATGAAAACAGCATTTAAAACAACCATAACAAGAAGAATTGGAGAACCTTTCAGCGCTCCAATTGTGTTATTTGCAACTCCAGTGATTCCACTTTCACTCATTTAATAAAGTTTTTGATTAACCCTGCTGGAGGAAATACCATTGCAGCCGCGCCCAAAATCATGTCTTTGACGTCAATAGAATTGTAACCTTCAGCCTTAACAGGACCATTAAGATCAGATATGATCTTAGTAACGGCTTCTGTCAATGCTTCTGGATTATCAATCTTGCCAGTTGTGACGAGCTTGCCTGCTTCAGTTAGCGCGGCATTTCTGATTTCTGCTTCGTTGGAATCACTCTCCTTGATTCCAAGATAGGTCCGCAGCCAAGCGAACAGATAAACAACCAGCGCCGTTATGGCGGCGCCAGCTGCACTCAAGCAGATCTTTTGAAGCTCTGCGAGTATAGTATCAAACATCGGGCTGCTCCACTGTAGATGGATCAGGCATTGGTGGCGCCTCAGGAAGATCTGGCAATTCATCTTCGTACATTACTTCTGGGGCAGGAATTTGTTTGAGAGCAGGTTTGAACTTCCAATAGTAACCTGCAATAAGATCCATCTTATCCGTGCCATTAACAATGCGGCGTGCATTGCGTGGATCTTCAACGGTTGAATTAAAATATTTAGGCAAACCTACGCCAGTAAACCAGCCATAGATCATGCCATCGTAAGACACGAGTGCTGATATTTCATGCATTAATGCTTCAGAAGCATTTGGATAGATATTACACTTGACATTATATCTATCCAAAAGGAATTGCTGTCCATTTTTGTAGTTTGTTTCCCAAGTCAACTGCACATAGCCACGCCCATAGTAACATTGACCATGCGGCCCAGCAGGCTTGCCATAAGATTTTCCGGAACCTTTCCCATATTCTTCGATGGGTTCCATACGCTCGGCAGTCTCGTGGAAGAACGTAGCTAGGGCATATGCCAGCCATTTAGTTCCATCGCGAGGATTTGGCTCCTCAAAGTGGCGCTCCCAAATAGCAAGCAGATAGTTCATACCATCTACTTGTGCTTGGGTAAGCGTACCGCGAAAAAGATCTTTTCTGACGGTATCAAAGAAATGCTTGCGATCATACGGCATAGCTACCTCCTAGAATGGAAACATACCAGATAAGAGTACAACGAGAAGAACAATGATAAGTATGCCTACAAGGCCAATGCCACCAGTTCCATAGCCATAGCCGCGCCCCCATTGATAGGGTCCAACACCGCCAGAGACGCCTCCCAATAAGATAATGACTAGAATGACTATTAAGATGATGCCTATTGGGCTATGCATGATTATAACTCCGAAGTTGCTGTTCCATTAAATGAGCAATACGCAGTAGCTGATGTTTGTGCTGTATTAGCAGTCAACATAGCATTTAAATTGGTAATTCCAGATGATTGTAATCCTCCAACAAAACCTCCACCAGGAGTAGTATTAACTACAATTGTTGGTGGTGCACGCATATATGAAGAAAAGAAAAGATTTGCAATAGTTCCAAAATAAGAACCGTTTGCTGTGATGGTAGCAATACCTCCAGAAAAAGAGCAAAAATATCTTAAACAATCAGCATATTTCTTTGCTTGTGTTTGACGATTAAAATCAGTAGCAATTCTACCAACTTCTAGTTTGACATTACTAATAAATAAGTTGCCATTATTAACAACTTGGACTGTTCCAGTTGCACCATTATAAATACCTGTGACCCATGCACCTGCTGGCGCGCGTAAATTGGCACCACAACCAAGATCGAAATTTAACCAAAGTCCACCACTAATTCCTTGCGTAACCCAAGTCCCAGCAATATCTCCAGGAATAGTAATAGTAAATTTATACCAAATCCCAACTGCTGGAATATTAAATGCAAATGGATATGATCGTGTACTGGCTCCTTGATTATAACTTTGAATAGATCCACCATATGGTCCAGCAGAGGCATTAGAAGTTGCCCAAAATGATAAAGTGACTGGCTGGGCAGTAGTTTGCCCCCAAGCAAAATCAGCAATTAAATCTGCCTCAATTGCTTGTGAAATAGAAAAACTATCAGTTGCTAAAGGCGTATAAGCGCCTGCGGCTTGAGCATTTAAATAATAGCCAATACCATTTTGAATAGCTGCTGTTCCAGCAGCAGCGCGATTTATAGTTAATCTACTAGCTTGACTATAAAAAAGTGCCCATCTGTCAAGCGTATAAACATTACCAGATCCTGCTGGAGTAAAAATTGTGCCCCGTTGACAAACCCACATATCTCCATTAATAATACGATTGTCATTTAATGCACTATTATCAACATATTGTTTTGTAGCCGCGCCCATGTTATTAACTGGATCGGCAGCAAGCATAAGCGGTCCTGATAGGTTACCTCCAACAAGAGGTAAATATGTTCCGCCAAATCCTTGATTTGTCGCAGATACCCATTGTGTAGAGTTACCGTCATTAAACCAAATATATAATTGTCCACCAATGCTATCCCACCATAGTGCCCCTACTGTAGGATTGGCTGGAGGCGCTGGGCTGATAGAAATGAAGGGACTGCCAGCAATGGAACTCATGTTCCATTTGATGCCATCCCAAACCCATGTTACTCCGGCAGCCGTGAAGGTTTGATTGACTGCCGGACTATCAGGGAAATTAATCATTTCTTAATCTCAAAATTTTGGAGCAGATTTCTGAAGCGGTTGTTCAGCCTGCACTGCTGGTTGCGCATCGTGCGCGTGAGGACTGTTACCTTGTTTTAGCCATTCCATATATTCCAGATAGTCAATATTGCCTTCATCAAATGGAATGAAAGCACCGTCATATTCGCGTTTGATCATACCGTCGTGAACTTGACCTTTTATATGATCATACACTTCTTGATATGCCATGTCAAAGCTCCGCACTTGCATTTATTACAGTCGCGAATATTCCACCAGTTGTTGTTGTGGAACAAACGCGGGAGTCGCACACAAAGGTGTTGGAATTTGCTCCACCAGATAAAGTTCCAATTGCATTAGGAAATGCAGGAGCACCGATTTGAGATATGCCATTTAAAGTTGGTGCTGCTCTTGGAGTAACAGGAAGCCATCCAATAGCATAATATGTACTTCCAGAAGAAGCATTACCGCTCCAATATGCCGAAACAATTTGATAATATCGTTGGCAATCAGCCAATCTCTTTGCTAATGAATCACAATTAAATGGCGTAGCTACAGAACCGATTTCTAGCTTGACGCCAGTAAAATAGAAACTGGCGCCATTGACGGCAACAATGCTCTGTGTTCCAGCAACGCCAATATAATTTGCTGACGCCCACACATTAGCAGGTCCATGGAAGTTCGCGCCGGAACCAAAATCAAATTGAAGTACTAATGATCCAGCATTACCGCTCATTACCCATGAACCACCAGTATCACCAGGAATAGTAATAGCGATCTTTGTCCAAACAGCAGCTGGAAGTGTATAAATAAATGGATATGAACGGTTTACACCGTATTGCTTAATTGAGCCACTAAATGTTCCTGATAAACTAGAATATGCCCAAAATGACAATGTAACTGGTCGCGCGTTAGGAGTTCCCCACTGGAAATCACTAATCATATCAGCTTCAATTGCTTGATAGATTTGGAATTGATCAGTCGCTAATGAAGTATATGCTGATATTGAACCGACACCGAGATAATATGGAAATCCTGGTGATGAACTAGGGTTAGTTTGTAACCAATTCGCCTTACCTGCTTGTGATGCAGCAATCCACCATCTGTCCACCGTGTAGGCATTAGGCACGGCTGCACTCGTTACGCCACGTTGATTTATCCGCATATCACCATTTATAATACGGTTACTATTTAATGGATAATTTGCAGGAATTGATGCAGTAATTGATGCAGCAGTTGCTATATCACCAGCATCAACATATTCTTTAGTTGCAGCTTCCAAAGCAACTTGAGGATCTTCAAATAGAAGAAGTGGACCTGCCATAGTTGCGCCACTCAATGGTACAAATGGACCACTCGCCGTCGCGCTAGGCTCCCATTTAGAACCATCCCAAACCCAAGTTACACCAGACGCAGTATAAGTCGCGCCAGGATTAGGGGAGCTTGGAAAATCTAATGCCATTAATTAATACTCCGCGCTTATGGTTGCATTAAAATTGCAGGTTGTACCAGCACCACTCGCAGTAACTACCATATTGGATCTGAACCCATATAGATCCGTTTGAGGGATACCTAGAGTGGACCCGTTGGTATAAATTTGATTGGAAGGTGTTATTGTTGGTGCTGCCCGCATTGTTGTGGGCAATGTATATGAGGTATAAATTATACCACCTGCAACATTATAACCAGCTGTTAAAAACACAAAAGCGGGTTGTTGATAGTATCGCTGGCAATCAATCAAACTTTCAGAAAGAGATTTACGATTAAATGGTGTAGCGACAGAGCCAATTTCTAGTTTAAGACCAGTAATATAGAATGATGTATTAGCATTGGAAACAATGCTGTACGCACCATTTGCACCAAGAAAATTGCCATTTTGCCATGCACCAGGTGTAGCGGCATTACGCCAATTTGTACCACAACCAAGATCAAAAGATACAGATAATCCTCCACCACTACCACTTAATATCCATGTTCCGGTAGTATCTGGTGGAATTGGAATAATTATTTTAGTCCAAGTGTTACTACCAGGAAGTGCAAAATTAAATGGATATGAACGATTTGGAGTAGTAGCAGATGTATTGCGAAGTGATCCACTATATGTTCCAGCATTTGTAGATGCTGCCCAAAATGATAATGTTGCAGGTTGCGCGTTGGCACTACCACTACAAAAATCACTTATCATATCAGCTTCAATCATCTGATAAAGATAGAAAAATTCAGTTGCTAAAGGAGTATATGGTGTCGCTGGGCATGTCCAAGACATATAATATGGAAAACCAATTGCTGCGGCACCTACTCCTGATCCACGAGCGAAACTGATTTTCGCAGGTTGAGACGCACCGTAACCAATACGGTCAACAGTATATCCAACGGTATTACCACCGGCGGTCGCAATACCGCGCTGATCAATTCTCATATCACCATTTATAATTTTATTTGGATTGGCAATCTGTTGAAGAGTGGGAACTCCTAATGGAATTGTAGCATTAGCGCCTAATGTCAATGTGCTAGATAATGTAACTGCACCAGTAGAGCGATTAATAATTACTGGTATCGCAAGTTGCGCTCCAGCATCATTATAAGAAATTAATTCAAAATTGGATCCAGAATTAGATCCTAATTCAGCATCAGAATTGGCTAATTGCAGTTCCCAACGTGTTACACCAGAACTTGTTGAAAACAAGCTACGAGGATTTCCACTATTACCATTTATAGTATTACCAGTAACTCCTATAATTGGACCAGACATATTACCGCCAGATAATGACAGATACAATCCACCTAGCCCTTGGTTAACAACTGTAACCCATTGAGATGAACTACCATCATTGTACCAAACATACAATTGACCATTAGCACTATTAAACCATAAGCTTCCTTGAATTGGATTATTTGGAGGAGTATCAGCAACTGTTATTGAGGCGCCACCAGAACCGCCGCCACCGCCCGCGATAGCAGACATGATCCATTTGGAACCATCCCAAGTCCATGTAACACCAGCGGCTGTGAAGGATGAGCCTGTAGCTGGGTTTGATGGAAAATCAATAGCGGCCAAGATTATATCTCCGCATTCAAAGATGTAATTGATAAGGTACCATAAAATCCACCAA